>Ga0136614_10000424_pt1 | contig 20823 bp, 18 predicted proteins | sample AntDrymUQ2792106_2_FD_106643 | JGI IMG/M metagenome (GOLD analysis project Ga0136614, IMG submission 106643) | Polar desert sand microbial communities from Dry Valleys, Antarctica - metaG UQ279 (21.06) | ecosystem: Environmental > Terrestrial > Soil > Desert | place: Antarctica: Dry Valley... | reverse complement strand
GGAGCAAGCGGGTGACTACGGGCACGGCGGAAAGCGAAACACATAAAACACTCCTTTTCCAAATCTAAACGGCTCGCATTCCTCGCTCAAGCTTCAAAATCCGACAATTTGCCAACGTCAAGCCAACAGGCCGCTTGAACTACTGTCCGCCAATTGTGACTGTTGCGGATAGTAGGCTGCAGTGCAGCGCGATATGATCTAAAAACTGCCCGGGAAGCCCACAGGAGTCTGCATGTTTAGTGAAGAACCGAAGCTGAATAACAGCGACCTGACAAAAGAGAAAACACCTTCCGGTGAGTCGGAAGTCTCTCCACACCAAACCGCAACCGCCCCTACCAGGGAACCGGTGTCCCAGGATGAGCACACCGAGGATGATGATTCCCGCCCCACCGGCGATGTCGACTTTGGACAACTACTCGACCAATTCGAGCAGGAACAAGCGACGCTGCAAGAGGGTGAAGTCGTTCGAGGCACAGTGGTCGGAATAAGTGAACGCGGTGTCGTCATCGATTTTGGATACAAATCCGAAGGCATCGTTAATCCGGCTGAGTTCACCGAAGATGGAGTGATCACGGTAAAGGCCGGCGACGAAGTTGAAGTGCTGGTGAAGAGCATGGAAACTGCCGATGGCCTGCCTGTTTTATCGCGCGCGGATGCGGTGCGCATGAAGGCCTGGGATGATTTGGAGAAGGCCTACCAGGAAGGCTCGACTGTTAAAGGTCGAGTAATGGAGCGCATCAAGGGCGGGCTTCGCATCGATATTGATGGCATCGCGGCCTTCTTGCCAGGCTCCCAGGTTGACGTGCGACCAGTCCGCAATCTGGACAGTCTTAGGAACCAGGAGATTGAAGCAAAGGTAATTAAGCTCAATCGCAAGCGATCCAACGTAGTGCTATCCCGCAAAGCCGTAATTGAGGGTGAGAACGCCGGCCGGAAAGATCAGACGCTGGGTCAGATTGAAGAAGACATTATTGTCGAGGGCCAGATTAAGAACTTGACTGACTACGGCGCGTTCGTTGATCTCGGCGGTGTCGACGGCCTGCTCCATGTTACCGATATGTCGTGGGGACGCTTGCAGAATCCGAGTGAACTCTTCAAGGTTGGCGATAGCATTCAGGTCAAAGTTCTGAAATTCGATCGCGACCGCGAACGAGTCTCTCTCGGTTACAAACAACTTTTGCCCGACCCATGGTCAAGCGTTGAGGAACGCTTTCCAATCGGCACCAGAGTAGGCGGCCGCATCGCCAGCGTTGCTGACTACGGCGCCTTTGTCGAATTGGAAAACGGGGTGGAAGGGCTCGTTCATGTGTCGGAAATGAGCTGGTCGAAACGTGTCAAGCATCCCAGCAAGATCGTTAATCCGGGTGACACAGTTGAAGTTGAGGTGCTCAGCGTAGACCCGAAGGCTCGTCGTATCAGTCTCGGAATGAAGCAGATTCAGGAAAACCCCTGGCAAACGCTTCATGACCGCTACCAGATAGGTACACGAGTTCACGGGCGGGTGCGCAACCTTACAGACTTCGGCGCCTTCATTGAGATCGAAGACGGGGTTGATGGACTGGTTCACGTTTCTGATATCTCCTGGTCCAGACGCATCAAACATCCAAGCGAGGTTTTGAAGAAAGGCCAGGAGATCGACGCGATCATTACCAGCATCGACACAGAAAATCGCCGTTTATCTCTCTCTATCAAGGATCTTGAGCCTAATGCGTGGGAGCGATTCGTGAATGAACACAAGCCTGGCGATGTGGTGCACGGGAAGATTGCTCGCTTTGCAAACTTCGGCGCGTTTGTAGAGTTGGACGACAACCTGGAAGGCCTATGTCATATATCAGAGCTTTCGGACGAACGGGTGGCAAAACCTGAAGACGTGGTCCAACTGGGCCAGGAAATGGAATTCAAGATCCTCAGAATCGACGCGGAGAGCAAAAAGATAGGCCTATCGGCACGAGCTGTAGGCAAAGACGATGAGCCAATCATCGATACCAAGGTATACTCGTCGGAGGCGGGAACTGGAATGGCATCTCTCGGGGAGCTAGCTGATTTCGGCCTGGGCAGAACTGAGCCTGATCAGGAACAGTAACAGAATAGAGAATAACACTCGGCGCATGATCGCTGCCCCGCACACGATCAAAACATACAAACGGGTCTGGCGGGGCTTTCTGTGGCCGGTGGTTGTCCAACCAACTTGACGTCGGGAATTAATAGTCTTGCTGGGGGTTATCGTTTTCTGGTAGTGTACCGATGACACAACCTCACCACTCGGTTACCGTATCTTGAAATTCGCTTTCGTAATCTATTCGCCAGGCCAAAAGGGAGACCTAACTGAGGTGATGCATGACAAAAGCGGAACTCGTTGAAGACGTGGCGCGAGCGGCGGAACTTACGAAAAAAGATGCCGAGCGTTTAGTCGAAATCGTCTTCGAGAGCATCATTGAAACATTGAATCAAGGAGAGAAGATCGAACTCCGTGGATTCGGCAGTTTTCGGGTGCGTGAACGGGGAGCGCGCCGCGGTCGCAATCCCAAAACCGGAGATCCCGTGAATATCCCCGCCAAGCGTGTCCCTTATTTCAAGCCCGGTAAAGAACTTAAAGAGCTGATCAATGATGATGGGCCCCCGGCTCACACATCCTCCGAATCGTCGGTCAACACACCGGATGATACCCGCCAGCCACCGATCTTGTAAGATTCACAAACTCGAGGTAAATGAACTTGGACAGGCTGTGGAGTCCCTGGCGCGGTGAGTACATAGCCGCTGGCAGCAGCGCTGACTCAGAGGATGGCGGCTGTGTTTTCTGCGAGATCCAATGTGATCCAGGCAAAGACGAAAAGAACTTCGTTCTCCATCGAGGAGAGCATAATTTTGTTGTGCTAAATATCCATCCATACATTCCGGGCCATTTGCTAATTATCCCCTACCAACACGTCAGTGATCTAGACGCCACGCCGCGCGACACGACCAACGAGATGATGGACTTAACCAAACGTTCACAAACCGCCCTTCGCGAAGCTTACAAACCCGCGGGGTACAATATAGGAATGAATCTGCGTGCCGCGGCCGGAGCCGGCATTGTTGACCACATTCATGTTCACATCTTGCCTCGCTGGATTGGCGATTCCAACTTCATATCTACGGTGGGAGAGACACGAGTCCTTCCTGAAGAACTCGTTACCACTTACCAAAAACTCCACGGAAAATTCTGAACCGACACTTGAGCAGCGGTTTGAAAACACGAATTGAGCCTAGCGTTTTGCCACTTTTCGGGTAATCGCCTCGTCTTCGACTTCGCCCTCGTCATTTACTGGCACTTCGGAAAGCCTGGTGTAAGTAATCCCGCGCTCCTCGCTGTCGAGGTTTGCCTGCGGAGGCGGCGGTAATGGACCAGTCACCTGGGGCGGGTTAAATCCTGGATAGTCGATGCGCGCGTGATAGATTGCCGTCAAGGAGCTGATCATCGCTTCCCTGATGGTTGTGAGTTCACGGAGAGTCAGATTGCAATCGTCAAGTTGACCATCGCTCACGATGGCATCGAAGATTTTGACCACAATAGCGCGAATGTTTTCGGGGTCAGGGCGCGCCAGCGACCGCGCAGCCGCCTCGCAGGAATCCGCCAGCATCATGATCGCGGCTTCCTTGAATTCAGGTTTCGGACCAGGGTAACGGAAGTCTTTTTCATCCACTATTTCTCCAGGTTTTGCCTGTGCCTGAGCCTTGCGCAGGAAAAAATGAAGCGTCCGAGTGCCGTGGTGCTGAGGAATAAAGTCGGCAATCTGTTTCGGCAAGGCAATCTCTTTGGCAAGCCTGGAACCGTAGGTCACGTGGCTGGTGATGATCTTGGCGCTCTGGGTAGGCCGGAGATGGTCATGGGGGTTCTTACCCTGCTGATTTTCTACAAAATACCCAGGTGCCGCCAGTTTCCCGATATCGTGATAAAGGGCTCCGATACGAGCCAGGAGAGGATTAGCTCCCACCGCTCGACAAGCGTCCTCTGCGAGTTGACCTACCGCATGAGAGTGTTGGTTTGTACCGGGAGCTCGCAACGCCAGTTGGCCCAGGACTGGTAGATCAGCATTGGAAAGCTCCAGTAGCTTGACGTCTGTGAGAACGCCGAAAAGCGATTCATTTATCGGCAAGCCACCCGCCGTAAAGATTGCCGTCAGAAGGCCGCCCGCGAAGCCGCAGCCGACTGCGAGCAGGAAGGTGTTGAAGCTAAAAGGCTGCTCGGCATAAGCGATCAACGCAAGGGCCATCACAACGTTCGCGCCGGCAGTGAAGAATCCTGCCAGTGTGACTGATTGACGCTCTCGATACCGACCGATTCCGTAAATTGCTGCGGAACACGAAATCATTGCGAAAATAGCAATCTGAATTCCATTGGGGGCCAGCATTCCAGCAAAAAGAGCAGTAACGATACCGGTGAGAAATGCCAGTTGCGTATCAACCAGCATCGCTACCAGGAGCGCAGCCGCAGCGAAGGGAATCGCAAAATTCCAGATCGTCGGTTCGTGAAACGGCGCGCTGACCATTCGCGCCGAAACACTGTCGCCAAAGATGAACCCTACCCGCATCAGAGCAGTTTCAACGACGATAGCCGAGCCAACGAGAGCAAATGCCCTGCGCTTTGATAGCGCCAACACTGCGCCGGAGCTTCTGTGCTCCGTAAACTTCCAGACCGACCAATAGATGGCAAAGACTATGAGCAGCAGTCCCACCAGGTAGTGCAAGGGCCTGCCGCTGTGACCGGTACTCTTAATCGCCGCAAACTGCGCGAGCATTCCTGGCGTTACGGGTTCTCCCTCTCGGGCTATTATTTGATTCCTCTTGAGCGAAATCAGACTCTCGCGGATTTCGTTCGCTTCCGTCTCTCTAGCAGCTGCTGTGGCTGTTTTGTCTAATACTACATTGGGACGGATAAGAGGTACCATCGCCCGGACCAAAGCGGTTTTCTCTTCCTGCGACCATCCGCGAAGATTCAATACCCGCAACTCCAGATCGCGTCGCGTAGCCGTTAGCGGTGTCATCCGAGTGCGCGGAGACGGGACGATCATCTGGGCGGCTGGGTCTCGCACGTCAACGAGGACAATCTCCTGCCGAAGTCGGTCCGAGTCGGCATCGTCATAAATGTAACCATCGCCTATCTTACGAATCAGTGATGTCAGGCGTTCAAGGTCGGCGTCATTAAAACCGTGAGCAATAATTGCGCGCGCTACGGCTGGACCCCCTTCACCCCCCCACGTTGGCTGTCTGTTGCCGGCGGTTTTAGACCCGACCTGATGTTTTAGATCTTCCCAGGCGGCTCGTAAGCTCTGAGCGGAGCTGGCGCCCCGGGTGGAATCAAAGTTAAAAACAGGGCGGGTGCTCTCTCTGGCCGCGGCGCGTCGCTTCTCGGTTTCGAGACTATCATTCGTGGTAATGTCAGCCGGGGCCACGACCGTCCCCCTGACGATATCCCCTTCCTTGTAATTCTCTGAAAAGCCAGACGAGTAGCCGCTGAGGAGCAACAACGTGGTAACTGTCACCAGGAAGGCGAAGCCTACGAGCAGACGGGTGCGTGGTTGGAATATGTCAAACGGCCGTAGCAGGTAACGAGCGAAGGCATCACGGGCCCGACTAAGCGGAGTTGTAAATCGCGGACGAAGTCCCATTTTCTTTATGCGATTCGGGAAAGCTGCTCGGCTTCGTGGTCTTCTTCGCGCGGAAGCCGGGTCGTCAAATTGCGTGCCAGGACCGCGCCTGCCTTCTCGAGTAATGGTTCAATCGAGCGAGCGTCTGTGGCGGATATCACGACAACATCTCTCGTACCTTCCTGAGTAACCTGTCTCAAAACCGCCTGAATGGTGTTCGCATCCACCAGGTCTGCCTTGTTCAAAGCCAGGACGGTGGATATCTCCGCGAGTTGGAGCTCTCTCAGAATTCTTTCGACGGATTCTATCTGCTGAACGAAGCGTGGATTCGAGGCATCGACCAGGTGAATAAGCAGCCTGCTCTCACTAATCTCTTCCAACGTCGCGCGAAAGGCAGACAGAAGATCGGGTGGCAGGTCTCGTATGAAACCAACTGTGTCATTTATGATCACTTCCTGCTCGCGTGGCAAACGAAGTCGCCGCGAGGTTGGATCCAGCGTCGCGAACATCCGCTGTTCCGCACGAACTTCGCTGGCAGTCAGCGTATTAAGTAAGGTCGACTTACCTGCATTTGTGTAGCCGACTATCGACACGATTGGCAGTCCCTTTCGGGTTCTTGCTTTGCGTTGCTCCTGACGCCGTTGTCGCTGCGTTTCGATCTCCTTCTCCAGACGATTGATGCGATCGCGCACTCGGCGGCGATCGGTCTCGAGCTTGGTTTCGCCGGGACCCCTTCCACCAATACCGCCGGCGAGACGGGAAAAGGCCGAGTCCTGCCCCGTGATGAGTCGGGGTAATAGATACTTCAACTGCGCCAGCTCCACCTGAATCTTTCCCTCTCGTGATTGCGCCCTTTGCGCAAAGATGTCGAGGATCAATTGCGAACGGTCGATGATTTTTAGGTCAGTAACTTCCGAAAGTGATTTGACTTGCGCGGGCGCCAGTTCACGATCGAAGACGAGCATGTCCGCTCCCAACTGAAGTGCGCGAATCAGGAGTTCATCAAGCTTACCTCGGCCCAGGACGGTACGAGGATCGATTGCCTGCCGCCGTTGAATAATCTTGTCTTGCACAACAACGCCGGCGGAAGTTGCGAGTTCAGAAAGCTCCGCCATCGACTCTTCGGCATCTGACAATGGACCAGTGGTAACTCCGACTAGAATCGTGCGCTCTCTAATCTCAGCCCGGTGGGAAACGCGACGATTCCGCGCCATTTCTTCCTCAAGTGAATTGATCAAAGCGAGGAAATCCAGATCCAGCTGCGCGGGTATCCTGGGCTCAAGAAAAGCATATGCCTCAGACGAGTTCACTTGCTGGAGTTCACCTGCATGCATAGGTAGTAAGTGTGCGGCCCGTACCAAGCCGGGAAGGGCTGTCTCCGGATCTACGTCGATCGCAGCCATCAGATCGAGGCGCAATAGTGCCAGATCAGTTAGGTCATCCTGGGTTAGGTCTTCGCCCCGCAGATGAGTATGAACACAGCGGAGACCGCGGAAACGCCCGGTGGCCACGCGGATGCGCTTGAAGTCAGGCAGCTCGATGCGCCGGTTATCGCCTACCATGACGTATTCGATATGGCCCTTCCGATCTATCAGGACACCAATCTGTCTACGTGTCTCATGCGAAAGCTCGGCTATCTGCCGGGCAAATTCGGAGGTCAAAATCTGGTTAGGCGGGATACGCCGTGTGTAGAGTTTCTCTATACGGCGCAGCTGATTGGGCTTTAAACCTAATGTATTTCCTAATACGCTACTAATCGAGATTGCTCCTCCCCTTGCCTTGGACAACAAATATCAGACCCAACGCGAGCGACACTCCCGAAAGGCGAAATGTAATCAGAAATCTCAGGGCGCTGAAGTTACAGTGGGATTGGTGCGAGCGGTGGATTTCGGACGCCGGTGAATCTTCTTTGATGGTGCTCTGCGATGTCGCTTCGCTTATTCGCTTGAGCATTACTATTCGTGGTTTAGCGAACTTCACGCTTTCCCGAAAACACGCGTTAACAAAAGTTATCGAGACCCGCACAGAAGTCGCTTTAGCGGGCGGATTATAACATAGCGAGGAGAGATGCAAGCATAGGGTACTGCGTGGTGCTGGTTCACCTCCTTCCCCAAGCGGGCTGCCCGCTAGGGAACCCCGGTTTCGAGTCCGCAATTTCAAAGTTCAACTCTTAAATCCCTGGGGCGGACAAGCTAAAATTTGACTCCAAGCTGAACTAGCACTAATCGCGCTTCAATAGCAAGGATCTGGCGCTGCGGGGAGCGTTAGACATGCCCGTTACGGCGTCGTATCATGAAAACCTTTCGTTTACTTTAAAGCCTTTATCAGGTGTAGGTGGTGAAGTGGATTATGCTGCGGACTCACTATGCGGCAGATTTGCTTTGTTATGAGTAGCCGAGGACCAACTATCACATTATCACCAGAGTCTGGAATTGAGGGCGGCGAAGTTACCATTGAGTGCGACCGCTTGGACACCAGCGAACCCGCGAAGTGTGCGGTTTGGTTTGGCGCCGACCAGGCTCACATCGTTGCCCTCGGTCCGCGCCGCGTCGTGGCTTTAGTGCCAGAACTCAAACAGAGTGGACCCGTGGAGGTAGTTTTGGAAAGCCCGGGTAAGCTAAGCCCGCCGGCGAGGTTTGTGGTAGGCAAGAGAATTGCGGAAGACCTTCACCCGGTAACGAATCCCGCTTTTGATCCCGATGAGGGAGCTCTGTTCGTAACGCGTTCCGGCTCACGCGGCGAGCAGTTGCCGGTATCGCTTTTTCGTATCGAACAGAATGGCGAAGTCAGCGAATTCTCCGGTGACATCACCAACCCGACGGCAATCGCATTTGATAAGGACGGACAGATGTTCGTCACCAGTCGGTTGGATGGCACCGTCTACCGCGTCAACCCGTTTAGGGAGGCCGTGGCCTTTGTCAGAAATCTTGGAATTGCGACTGGAATGGCTTTCGATAGCGCCGGAACGATGTATGTAGGCGATCGCACCGGCACAATCTACAAAGTCAACGGCATCGGCGAAGAGAAGGCGTGGGTCCAGCTTGAGCCTTCAGTATCCGCCTACCACCTCGCTTTCGGTCCCCAGAATGCGCTTTATGTAACCGGACCAACGGTAACCAGCTTCGATTCGGTATATCGCATCGATCAGCATGGCAAGGTCGAGGTTTTCTATAAAGGTCTGGGGCGGCCGCAGGGACTCGCTTTCGACGATGAGGCAAATCTCTATATCGCAGCTTCGCTTAAAGGGCGCCGCGGAATCGTACGTTTAGCGCCAGACGGAGATGCACAATTGTTTGTCGCCGGAATGAACCTTGTCGGACTGGTTTTTAGTTCAAGTGGCGAGATGGTTGTAGCCTCTAACGACTCAGTCTACAGCTTGTCTTTGGGAATAAAAGGCCTCTTATAAGTTAATCAAACCGTCGGTTTATCAAAGCTCTTGGATTTACAGCGCCTTTTTGACAGCCAAGTAGGGGGATGCTAACTTGACGGCTTCTTATATATTCCGATGAGTAGGACTAAGTGACCTCAGAACTAATACCCAAACTGCTGATCTACATGATCGTGCTCCTGTTTGCGATCTCGGCTCACGAAGCAGCACACGCCTGGATGTCCAATAGATTTGGTGACGACACGGCTCGTCTCCTAGGCCGCATCACGCTGAATCCGGTGGCCCACACAGACCCGATTGGGACACTGCTGATTCCGATAGTTGGCTTCATCCTTGGGAACATGGGAGGAGCGTTAGCAGCGATTCCGCTCATTGGATGGGGTAAGCCGACACCGGTCAATCCACTCCGTTGGCGCAACAAGGATTTGGCCAACGTTATGGTTTCCGCGGCCGGAATAATGGCCAATCTCTTTATCGCCATCTGCGCCTTCATCATTCTCAAAGTGCTCGTATTGACGGGAGGATTCAACTCGATCCCTGAATCGCTGAGAGAACCGGTTACCTTATTTCTTTTTTACTTTCTGATAATGAATCTTTCGCTGGCTATCTTTAACCTTCTGCCGTTCCCTCCGTTGGACGGCAGTAAGATTTTGGAGACCTTCCTGCCGGAGAGTGCGCGTCCGATGTTGGCCTTCATGGAACAGTTTGGTTTCATTATCTTGATGGTCTTGATGTACATCGGCTTTTTTAGCGCAATCATGAATCCGGTGATGGACTTCGTCCTTCGTCAAATTTAAGCAAGCATGCCCAAAAGAATCCTTAGTGGCGCCCAGCCCACGGGCAACGTACATCTTGGCAACTATCTAGGCGCGCTGCGCAATTGGGTAACACTTCAACACGAATACCAAAGCTTCTTTTGCATCGTCAATCTTCACGCCGTCACTATTCCACAAGATCCGAAACTGCTTGCCGAGAAGACCCGGGAACTGGCGCGCATTTATCTGGCCGTGGGGATCGATCCTGACATCTCCACGGTCTTTGTCCAATCTGATCTTCCCCAACACGCTGAGTTGACCTGGATTCTCAACTGCGTGGCCCGCATGTCTGAGCTTGAGCGAATGACGCAATTCAAGGACAAGTCGCGAAAAAGCGAGAATGTCAGTGCCGGCTTGTTTGACTATCCGGTCCTGATGGCCTCCGACATCCTGCTTTACCAGACAGACCTTGTACCCGTCGGGGAAGATCAGAGGCAGCATCTTGAACTCACCCGTGATCTCGCAATACGATTCAACCGGGACTACGGCGACACGTTTCGCGTGCCTCAGGCCTACATTCCGAAAGTTGGCGCGCGCATTATGTCGCTCTCGGACCCGACGAAGAAGATGTCCAAGTCTGACGACGATCCGAACGGGTGTGTAATGCTGCTCGATGACCCTGAGGCTGTCAGTCGAAAGTTCAAACGCGCCGTGACTGACTCTGGAACCGAGATTACTTTCGACGACTCGCGTCCGGCGATCACGAACCTGTTGACTATCTACCAACTTCTAACCGGTCAACCGACTGGTGAGATTGAATCCCATTTTGCCGGCAAGGGTTACGCCCGGTTGAAGCAGGATCTAGCGGATGTTACGGTTGAGTTTTTGCGCCCGTTTCAGGAGCGGGTGAAGGGAATCGGGGCTGAGGAATTGAATCGCATTCTGGGTCAGGGTCGGGAGAAGGCAAGGCAGATTGCCGGCACTACACTCGCCAACGCTTACGCGGCGATGGGAATTGTGGGAGCGTGTACCACTGATTAGTGCAAAAAAGATGAATGAAACGACTGAATCAATCGAGCCGGGCACCAGCGAAGACGTCAACCTGCCCGCAACCTTAAACGTCGCGGGTTCAACGCCGGAACTTGTTGCCGATAGTCACAGTGACGATCTGAAGATCGTCATGGGTGAATTCGAGGGCCCGCTGGACTTGCTACTGCACCTGATTAGACAGGAGCAGGTTAGCATTTACGACATTCCGGTCGCTCGCATCACTGATGAGTATTTACGCTATTTGCACCTTATGCAGAACCTGGACATGGCTGTGGCGGGGGATTTCTTAGTCATGGCCGCGACCTTGATTGAGCTTAAGACGAGGATGCTTCTGCCCCGCGATCCCTTCGCAGCGGCAGAAGAAGAAGCGGATCCGCGCAATGAGTTGGTTGATCAGTTGTTGGAGTATCAAAAGTACAAAGCGGCGGCGCAGATGCTCTGGTCGCGGGCGACAGTCGAGCGGGCAGTATTCAAGCGCGCTGAATTGGAGACTGATAAGAACAACCCGGAAGTTGTGGTTGGCGCCTTCGATCTACTGAAGGTGTTTCAGGAGATTCTGGCGCGACATAAAGACGAGGTGATGCTGGAGATCGAACGCGAAGAGATTTCGATGTCGGAGATGATTGAGAGATTGAGGAACATGGTGATGTCCTCGGGTGAAGTTAACCTGCGAGTGTTTTTCGAGCGGGCGCGTTCGCGCCGTGAGTTGGTACTGGCTTTTCTTTCAGTGCTGGAACTTGTGCGGACGACCGAGATCAAGTTATTCCAACGGGAGACGTTTGGAGAGATCCTCGCTCGCGTTGCCAGTTAGCCCAAAAAAGTAGCGGCAGACTGACCGGGAAGGTGAACGAAGTGGCAAAACAACAGGGCACGGAGCATGCGTTTGACGTTGACACTCTTACAGCCGCGGCCAGTGGCGAACTAGACAGCGCTGAGTCTTCCCATGAGGCCGAGCGCGATGAGGCCGACTTAACGCCGCTTACTGTGCAGAGTGTGGGAGAGAGAAAGGCAATAATCGAAGCACTGATTTATGTATCAGATGAGCCTTTGAATGCGAGGGCGATCGCCGAAGTGCTGAAAGAAGATCAGTCTGTAGTCGAAGCAGGCATCGCGAGTCTGGTCGATGAGTTCAATGGACGTGGCAGCGGTTTGCAGTTGAGAGAGGTCGCAGGCGGTTGGCAGTTTGCCACTCGGCCTGAGTATCACGAGCACGTCCGCGCCTTTTTGAAATCGAGGCCCAGTGCAAAGCTATCGCTCGCTTCTCTCGAGACCCTGGCAGTCATCGCATATAAGCAGCCCATAACGGTGCCGGAAATTCTGGACATCCGCGGAGTGCAATCGCCGTCGTCGATCAAAACTCTTCTGGACAAAAAGCTCATCGTCGCAAAAGGCCGGAAAGAAGCGGTTGGCCGCCCGATGATGTACGGCACATCTAAGGAGTTCCTGATCCAGTTTGGACTGAAGGACCTTTCCGAACTGCCGAGCATCGAGGATTTCGAGGACTTGGCGAGTGGCATAGTTTAGAACGAGGCAAGAATAAGAGGCAGGAGGAGACGGCAGGATCACCGGAAGAGACCGCCAAAAGGAAAGCGAGTGCTGGTTCCTCCTACTTAGTGCCCTCCGGAGCTAAAGGGAACAGACGGCACTTGCCTCTTGCCTGCTCCTGCCTCCTGCCGACTAGATATGGAAGAGCGTCTACAAAAACTCATCGCCGCCGCTGGAATCGCCTCGCGCCGCCATGCCGAGGAGTTGATTACTTCGGGCCTGGTAACAGTTAATGGCCAGGTCGTAACGGAACTGGGAACCAAGGCGGACGCCAAACGCGACCACATCAAAGTTCGTGGCAAACTGATTAACCCGGTTCTGGCGAAGCGGGAAAAGGTTTACGTACTGTTGAATAAACCGAAGGGTTATCTGTCGAGCGTCTCCGATCCCGAGGATCGTCCATTGGTAACCGAACTCTTACCGCCCTCTCTAGGCCGGCTTCACCCTGTCGGCCGTTTAGACTTCAATACCGAAGGTCTTCTACTACTGACGAATGACGGCGATTTCACCAATTTCATCACGGCCGCCCGCAATCGCGTCGAGAAGGTTTACGAAGCGAAAGTGAAAGGTTTGCCGCCTGAACCCGCGATCGAGCGGATCAGACATGGTGTGGTACTCGACGACGGGACTAGGACAGCCCCAGCCAAGATCACTAAGGTTGAGGAGACTAGATCTAATGCCTGGTTTGAGGTGGTTCTTCATCAAGGTCGGAATCAGCAAATTAGACGCATGTTCGATGTGATTGGTCATTCAGTGGTGAAGTTGCGGCGGGCGCGCATCGGTTCTTTGCAGGATAACGATCTAAGACCGGGTTACTGGCGACTACTTACGCCCTCCGAGGTGAATCGTTTGATGAAAACGGAACGCAAGAGCAAACAAGCTAAAGGAAGTCGGGGGCGTTCGGCAGGTCACGGTTCAGCCAGGCGTTGAGGTAGAATCATCGCAGCTGTTTTGCCAGGTTTCATATTGTCAGGCAGGCATTCTTGCCTGTTCTTTGCAGACAGGCGAGGATGCCTTTGTCGCGAGAAATCCGGTGTTATTGGGGAGCAGGATGGAATTTGAATTAAGCGAAGAGCAGAAACAGATCAAGATGAGCGTGCGCGAGTTTGCCGAGGCGGAAATCGCGCCGCACGTCATGGAGTGGGACGAAGCGCAGCACTTCCCGATTGAACTAAAGCCCAAGCTTGCGGAACTCGGTTTGATGGGCGTGATTTTCCCTGAGGAGTATGGCGGCGCGGGGATGGGTTACGTCGAATATGCTTCCATCATCGAGGAGTTGTCCCGGGTCGACGGCTCTGTGGGGATTTCGGTAGCTGCCCACAATTCGCTTTGCTCGAACCATATCTATCAGTTTGGAACAGATGCTCAGAAGAAGAAGTATCTTGAACCTCTTGCTCGTGGAGAACACCTGGGTGCCTGGGGCCTAACCGAACCAAGCGCCGGCTCAGACGCCTCCGGCACCAGATCGACGGCTGTGCGACAAGATGGCGGATGGGTGGTGAACGGCTCGAAGAATTTTATTACCCACGCAATCCACGCCGATACCTGCGTCGCTTTTGCCGTTACCGATCGTTCTCAAAAGAACAAAGGAATTTCGGCTTTCATATTCGAGAAGGGAATGAAGGGGTTCTCCCCTTCCAAGAAAGAGAACAAGTTGGGGCTTCGTGCTTCGGAGACAGCCAGCGTCGTTTTCGAAGATTGTTGCGTCCCCGACGAGAACCGTCTGGGCACAGAAGGCCAGGGATTCATAAATGCCATGCAAATCCTGGACGGCGGGCGTATCTCGATAGCTGCTCTCGCGGTGGGGATTGCCCAGGGGGCGTATGAGTCAGCGCTGCGATATGCTCAGGAAAGACAGCAGTTTGGTAAACCCATTGCAGAGTTCCAGGCGATCCAATTCAAGCTGGCGAACATGGCCACGCAAATTGATGCGGCCCGTTTGCTCATGTACCGAGCTGCATGGTTGAAGGATCAGGGAAAGAAAACGACAAAGGAATCATCGATGGCCAAACTGTTTGCTTCCGAGATAAGCGTGAACGTTTGCGACGAAGCCATCCAAGTGCATGGTGGGTACGGCTACACGAAGGACTACCCTCCGGAAAAATACTGGCGCGATTCAAAGCTCTGCACAATTGGTGAAGGCACGTCTGAGATTCAAAGGATGATCATTGCGCGAGAGATCTTGAGGCAGGCCTAAGGCATTCGAGATTTTCCGATGAGCGCTACTCCAGAAAAGCCTTCCCTAATCGAGCGGGTGGTTGCCGGTGAGACTCGAGCGGTTGCCCGCGCCATCTCGAAGGTAGAAGATGGCAGTCAAGACGCAGCTCAGTTAATGAAAGACATCTTTCCGCACACGGGGCGCGGACTGGTTGTGGGAATAACAGGTGCGCCAGGAGCGGGAAAGTCGTCGCTCGTCGACAAACTGGCGTTGCTTTACCGAGACCGGAAGGAGCGCGTAGGCATTGTCGCTGTTGATCCTTCCAGCCCGTTCTCGGGAGGCGCCATTCTTGGCGATCGGATCAGGATGCAGGCGCTGGGTCTCGATCCCGGGGTATTTATTCGCTCAATGGCCACTCGCGGCAATCTTGGGGGACTTGCCCGAGCCACAGTCGATGCGGTTTCCATACTGGATGCAGCCGGATACGCGAAGGTAGTGGTGGAAACGGTCGGCGTGGGACAGGATGAGGTCGAGATCGTAAAGGCTGCGGATGTGTCAGTAGTTGTGCTGGTGCCGGGAATGGGCGACGATATCCAGGCGATCAAGGCCGGGATTATGGAGATTGGCGATATCTTTGTCATCAATAAGGCTGATCGCGATGGAGTTTACAGCACCGAAAAAGAGCTGGAGGCCTTGTTGTCACTTTCCGCCCGGGAGGATGGTTGGCAGCCGCCAATTATCAAGACGATAGCGACAGAAAATAAGGGAATTGACGATTTGGCAGCCGCGATTGAAGGCTATCAAGACTTCCATTTTAAGACGGATTTGGGAACCCAGCGGAAACGTGCGATAGCTCGCTGGCGAATACTGGAACTCCTTCGAGAGCGGCTGCTTGCGCGAACCCTGGCTTCAGATTCCGCATCTGACACACTCGACCGTCTTGCCGAGGAGGTTGCCACGCGTCGGCGGGACCCTTATTCTGCTGTGGAAGAGCTCATCAAAGCAGTTGGCAGTAGTTAGTAGGCAGACGGCAGTCGCACAGACAACTGACCACGGACAACTGACTAGTTCATGAAAATCGACCACATAGGTATCGCCACCCGCCAACTGAAAGAGGCAACCGCCATTTGGCAGGACGCTCTGGGCCTTGAAGTCGACTCCACGGAAGATGTTGGCGATCAGGGAGTGCGCATCGCGATGCTTCCTATCGGCGAGACGCATATCGAGCTTTTAGAGCCACTGACCTCGGAATCGCCAGTTGGAAGGTTTCTGGATAAGCGGGGCCCCGGGCTTCATCATATTGCGATTCGGGTTGACGATATTCGCGCGACCTTGGGACGACTGAAAGGAAAGGGCGCACGTTTGATTGACGAAACGCCTCGTATCGGAGCCGGTGGTTGTCTGGTAGCTTTTATTCACCCCTCATCAACGAATGGCGTGCTGCTTGAGTTAGTGCAGCAGCAATAGTTTTCAATTTTGGAAAGGAAAGTATTTTGACATCAACAACAAAAGCATGGATTGCTGCTGCCGTCGCAGTAGTTTTTTCGGCGATATTGATTACGTGGCAGGTTAAAGCCGGGCGCAGCGAGCCGGTCAATCTGAATTCTGAAGACATGGCAATGATTGCGGCAGACCAGCCGCCACAGTTTCGCAGCCGGCTGGCTTCAGATGAAGCAGCCCGGAAGGATTTTGCCGACAACCTCCGCAGTTTGCTGGCAGTTGCCGAGGAGGCGCGGGCCAAGGGCGTTGGTGGCAAGCCCGACATGAAACGCCAGCTCGACCTTGTGCGAGCGGTAGTTATCGCGGAAAGCTACATGAAGTCGCAGGGGCCGGCACAGGCGACTTCGAATGCCACTGAGCAGGAAGTGGAAGAATTTTTTAAGGACCCTGTGAATGCCGCTAAGTTTGACCAATTTATAAATGATGCCAAGGCGAAGAACCCGCAGCTGGCGAGCGGTCAGATCCCTGAAGAACAAATTAAGCAGGTGCGAAGCCAATTGGGTCAGGTGCTGATCGGCGAACGTAAAGGAATTGCTGCCGGTGTGGACAAGCAGCGCAGTGTGCAGTTGCAGATCATGCTCGAGCATTCTCGCATGCTGGCGCAAGCCTACGCTCAGGAGCAGTTGGCCGAGAAAATGAAGGTCGCTGACGCAGAGATTGATGCCTATGTGGCTAAACATCCGGAGCTTGATCCTAAGCAAAAACGTGGGAAGGCCGAAGAGATTTTGAAGAGAGCTCGGGCCGGCGAAGATTTTGCGCAGTTGGCTGCCGAGTTCTCGACCGATGGAAGCAAGGCAAAGGGCGGCGATCTCGGTTGGTTTGGACCAGGTCAGATGGTCCCGGAGTTTGAGAAAGCTGCTTTTGCTTTGAAGCCCGGCGAGATCAGCGACGTGGTTGAGAGCCAGTTTGGCTACCACATCATCAAACTCGAAGACCGCCGCACGGAGACGAAAGAAGGCAAGAAGGAAGAACAGGTCCACGCTCGCCACATTTTGATTGGCGAAAGCGGACAAGCCGACAACCCGTTTGCGCCGCCAAAGCCCGGACGCGAGAAGGCGCGCGCCGCCCTGGAGCAGGAAAAGCAGAAGCAGGTTATCGAAGACATCGTCAAGCGTTCGCACGTCACCGTGGCCGAGAGCTTTCAAGTGAAGATGCCGGAGGCGAAGGAGCTGCCGGGTTTGCCACCGCAATTTGCTCCGGGCCAGGGAGAGGCTGGGGAAGCTCATCCTGCGGAGCCAGCACCAAACCAGGAGAAGTCTAAGGCTGAGGGTTCAAAGAATAGCGCGAAGCCGCGCCAGAAGTGACCGCGCAGCCCCAATAATTACGCATGCAATTTGGCGATTACCGCGTCGAGATTGTGCCTGACGCCGAGTTTCGTCTCGACGGAGGGGCGATGTTCGGTGTGGTCCCGCGCAATCTCTGGTCGAAGGTGTGTCCGCCCGACGACCAGAACCGGATCCGAATGAACATGAACTGCGTGTTCATCGAGGCTGGTTCTGAACGGATATTAATCGAGACAGGTATAGGTGAGAAATTCTTAGACAAGCAAACGCGTATGTACGGCATCGCACGTGAGCGACCCTTAGCAGATTCATTACGGGCTATAGCCGGAGTTGGGCCGGAAGCGATCACGATCGTCATCAATACGCATCTGCACTTCGACCACGCAGGTGGAAACACTGGATTGGGCGGGGATGGCAAGCCTACTCCCGCTTTTCCGAATGCCAGATATTTTGTCTCGCGTGCTGAGTGTGAGCATGGCGAACAGCCCACCGAACGCGACCGAGCAAGCTACCTGCCCGAGAATTGGCAGCCGGTTAAAGAAAACGGACAGCTCGAGTTGAAGGAAGCAGATTACGAAGTGATACCTGGTCTGCACATGGAAACTCACGCTGGACACAATCGAACGATGCAGTGTTGGCGCCTGGAGCGAGAAGGTCGCACTATCTTCGGTTTTGCTGATCTAGTGCCGATGCGAGCGCACGTATCGTTTCCGTGGATCATGGGCTACGATCTCTATCCCGTAGAAACGCTCGAAGCAAAGAAAAGACTACTGCCGCAGGCGTCGCGCGATGGCTGGGGTTGCCTGTTCTACCACGACCCAGACATGGCACTTTGCAGTCTGGCAGAGGATGACGGCAAGCTAAGTGCGGTAGATTATAGACAGTAGGGGCGGGCCTCCGTGTTCGCCTGATGGGCTAATCAAGGCTCAATACGCAAGGGCAGACCACAGTTCAGCCCTTACAAGCGAATCATGGCCACAGCCAAAATCGGAATCATAGGCGGCAGCGGGCTGTATCAGATGCCGGAACTGAAGGACGTTGAAGAGGTCAAAGTTGACACTCCTTTCGGTAGCCCTTCAGATGTGTTTATTGTCGGCACACTGGAAGGGCAGCGAGTTGCTTTTTTACCCCGACATGGGAGGGGGCACCGTTTTACGCCCACTGAGGTTCCTTTCCGAGCCAACATCTACGGTATGAAATTGTTGGGCGTTGAGCGTGTGCTTTCAGCTTCCGCCGTTGGATCACTACAGGAAGAATACGCGCCGCTTGATATGGTGATCCCGGATCAGTTTTTCGACCGCACGCGAGCCCGGGTCCGCGAGTCGACCTTCTTCGGAGAAGGTATCGTCGCGCACGTGACGTTTGCGTATCCTGTCTGTAATGATCTGGGCGACGTGCTCCAGGAGTCTTGTAAAGCAAGCGAAGTCAAAGCGCATCGTGGGGGCACCTATCTTTGTATGGAGGGACCGGCTTTCTCTACCGTAGCCGAGTCGAACGTTTATCGCGCGTGGGGTATGGACATTATCGGGATGACGAACCTGCAGGAAGCGAAGCTAGCTCGTGAAGCTGAGATTTGCTACGCCACTCTTGCCTTAGTCACGGACTACGATTGTTGGCATTCAGGCCACGAGGCGGTTAGCGTCGAGACCGTGGTTGAGTATCTGAACAAGAATGTGCGCAACGCCCAGAATATAATGAAAGAGGCGGTGAAGCGGCTCAGCGAGCGTCCGCGAAGTTGCAAGTGTGGGTCGGCGCTTAAGAATGCAATCTTTACCGCTCCCGAACTTTGGCCGCAGACGACAACTAAGAAGCTGGAAGCGATCATCAGAAAGTATGCTGCATCTTGAGTTGAGCGGCATGCGCTGCTCGCCGAAGCCTTGGGAAACCTAAGTCTGAGGAATTTATGAGAAAGAATCTTTTGCCTGTCGTGTTTCTAATGTTTGCAATGTTGCTTTGTGCGCCGGCAGTCTTCGCGCAGGGTAAAGCGAAAACCGGCCCTGATCCTTCGACGATTCGTGATCCGGATCTCGAGAAGGACTCCTTGCACAATCTCGAGGTCGCCCGAAACTATTTCAAACTCAAGAAGGCCTACGTCGCGGCGCTGAAGCGTTGTGAAGAAATCATCGCCGGCAATCCAAATTTTGCCAGAATCGACGAAGCCCTGTTCATGGCTGGCGAGAGCAGTCTTTTTCTGGCCGAGAATAAGGGCAAGCAGAGTCCTTCGCTTTACGTAAATTTCGACGGCACGGCGAAACGCACGTTATCTGCTGACGAATTCAGGGAGTTGGGACGCGAATATCTGACGCGGTTAATTGCCGATTACCCGAATAGTAATTTTCGGAAACAAGCTGAGCAAGACCTGGCTGTGCTGGGCAATGCCAAAGTAAAGCCGGAAAGCAGCAAGCAGTAGGCGCAACGGAGCAGGATTTGAGATCTCAGATTTGAGATCTGAGATCCAGATTTGAAATCCGAGATTTGAAGCAACACACTTGAAGACCAAAAACCTATCTAGTGTCCTAGTTTCGAAAAGCGCGGCTCTCGAACCAGCCAACCGTCAAGCACGATCCATCGAAATTACGCGAAATGGCATTAACAAGAGTTCGTGTTGGTTCGTGTGTTTTGTGGATCGCTTATGTTGTCGGTCGCAAACGTTCGGAGACTACTTTGTTTCGCAGCATAAGAAAAGCTGAAATCGGAACACTGCCAAAACCTAAGAACCCCAAAACGAAAGCCTATGTCTCTTCTTGTTGTTGGCTCTGTAGCCTTTGATGCCGTAGAAACTCCGTTTGGCAAATGCGAGCAGATGCTTGGCGGTTCGGCATCTCATTTCTCGATCTCAGCCAGCTATTACACTCACGTTCGTATTGTCGGCGTGGTCGGCGGTGATTTTAGCGCAGCGGAGCAGAGAGTATTTGATGCGCACGGTATCGACACCAGCGACCTCGAACGCATCCCTGACGGGAAAACTTTTCGTTGGCAGGGTCGCTACGATTACGATTTGAACGTTGCCCACACCCTCGACACCCAACTGAACGTCTTCGCCGAATTCAAACCAAAGCTATCTGAGGACTCGAGGAAAGCCCGGCTGGTTTTCCTCGGAAACATTCAGCCAGACTTGCAGCGCGAAGTGCGGGAACAAATCCCGGATGCTGAGCTGGTCGCGCTCGATACGATGAACCTCTGGATCGACACTGCCAGGGACTCGTTACTGCGCACAATCAAGGGCGTAAATGTCGTCATCATTAATGATGCTGAAGCGAGGCAGCTGACGGGGATTGCTAATCTCGTTAAGGCGGCCAGGACCATTCTGTCATGGGGACCCAGGGCGCTGATCGTGAAACGGGGTGAATATGGAGCGGCCCTGTTCACGGCCCAGAGCTACTTTGCGATTCCAGCCTATCCGCTCGAATCTGTCTTTGATCCCACAGGAGCAGGCGACACTTTCGCAGGCGGTTTCATGGGCTACCTCTCTATCCAGACGCAGCTGGATGAAGCTGCCATGCGGCGCGCGATGATC
>Ga0136614_10000423_pt1 | contig 20844 bp, 17 predicted proteins | sample AntDrymUQ2792106_2_FD_106643 | JGI IMG/M metagenome (GOLD analysis project Ga0136614, IMG submission 106643) | Polar desert sand microbial communities from Dry Valleys, Antarctica - metaG UQ279 (21.06) | ecosystem: Environmental > Terrestrial > Soil > Desert | place: Antarctica: Dry Valley... | reverse complement strand
TTAAAGTAATCGAAGGGCTTTCTTTCTCTCTCTCACAATAACCAAATATTCTTTTCTACTTAGGCTTCAGAATACTCAAATAACTCAGAATTGTTTTGGTGTGGGACAATAGAAAACGGTCACCCGAAGCTCGACCGCTTTCGCGATAACCTTGAGATACTCGCTTTTCGTATAAGTCGGAGAGCCTTTACTACCGCCTCAATCACAGACTGAAGTCTGGGCCACTTCGCTATTCGTCCATGCAGGCGACGCCCTGTGCTCCCAGCCGGATCACAAAGCCAGAACGGCAACCGGAGGGGTCTTCGGTTGCCGTTCTGGCTTCTACAATCAGGAGCGAGTTCGTAAGCCGTGCCCCGTCTCCTGACGCGCGGGGAAAGTTAAACTGCGGCTTCAGCGAACCATGGCCACGATCTCGACGATTTCGTAGGCGCTGCTCGCAAGCTCGCTCTTCGAAGGAATGGCTGCGAGTTGGCTTTCGATGGCCCGCTCTTCCCTGGACTTGTGCAACATCCGCCCAGTTCTCTCGCCGGCTGACCAAACCTCGGAAAGGAAGTAGCGCTGACCGTAGCGGTGAAACACCAGCTTCGTTTGCTCCGGCGCTCTGCCCGCCTCGATTGCGAGCGTAAGCCGAATCGCAGTCTTGTTCGACTGCTTATTGCTAATCGCCAACGCGTCGCCGTTTGCGTTGAATGCTTTGACAGTGTACTCACCGGCCATAAGCACTTTACCGCCAACGTTGAAGTCGAATGGAATGTCCGCAACGACCATGCGGGATGACTGACCGTTAGCAGAACTTACTGCCGTCACGAACGAAACTGCCACGACAATCATTAACATCGTGAAGCTTTTTAGAGTCTGTTTTCTCATATATCCTCCTCTTGCCTTTCCAGGCAGTGGTCGAAAGCGGCTCGACCCTCAATCACGTAGTAAGTGGGCGATCGGGTGGATCAGCTTCTTACCGGTAGCGGCTCAACCTTCAATCGAATCGTGGGAGCCGCGGTGGTCTATTGCCAATCACGTGCCACGCGCTTGCGCCACGTGAACCAGAAAAGCCAGCCTCATTAAACCAGAGTCACTGCGGGAGTTATCGAGAGTTGAATCTAAAATCTTGTTTCCGGAGTCTGCCCGAATCTCACTTCCGAGGACTGGATTCCTATCTCATCGGATAGCCTCCGTATCTGTTTGGATAGGGTTGTGAGGCGCTACGCCGAACAATAATCGCCAAGTAAACCCAAGCGGAGCTAGGCTATACTGGCGAGTATTGAAGGGTAAAGGCAGGACGGAAAACTTAAACAGATATGCACGGTGAAGAACTCGGACGGGCTTAGCGGGACAGACCAAATGGCCAAAGCCGCAGATTCGAAAGAGGTATGCCAAGGCGCCAAACGGGTTGCTATGGCGAAATTAATCAAACCGATGCTGGCGACGCTTGTTAATGAACCTTTTTCGGATCCTGACTGGCTGTTCGAAACCAAGTGGGACGGTGTGCGCGCGGTCTGTTTTATCAGGAACGGTAAAGCACGGTTCATCTCCAGAAACCAAATCGAGATGACGGCGCAGTATCCCGAGTTAGCAGAAATCGCGCAAAGTATTCATGGCTCAAGGGTAATTCTCGACGGCGAGATTGTGGCCCTGGACGAAAACGGCGTGTCGAGGTTTCAGTTACTGCAGCGGCGGCTGGGACGAAAGAATGCCGGCGACATCCAACGACTCGCAGCAACCACGAGGATTGCATTTTACGTCTTCGACCTCCTTTATCTCGACCATTTCGATTTGATGGGATGCAAACTGATCAATCGCAAGGCCATGCTGGAAGGAATACTCAAGTCGTCCAAGAACATCAGATACTCCGACCACATCATTGGCGAGGGCGAGAAGCTCTTCGAGGTGGTCGCGAAAGTTCCCCTGGAAGGAATGATCGCCAAACGCCTGGAAAGCACCTACGCGCAACGACGCAGCGCCGAGTGGCTGAAGATAAAGACTATTCAACAATCGGAGGTGGTCATCGGCGGTCACACCGAACCGCGAAACTCACGCGAATATTTCGGTGCCCTCGTTGTTGGCCTCTATCGTGACGGCAAACTCCATTATGTTGCACACACCGGGGGCGGTTTCACTCATCAGACTCTGGCCCAGACTTACAAGCTGATGCAGCCCCTCAAGACCAGGGACTGCCCCTTCGTCGACAAACCCAAGACCAACGAACCTGTGCAGTGGGTGAAACCCAGGCTGGTAGCTCAGGTCAAGTTCTCCGAGTGGACGGCCGACGGGCGTATGCGCCATCCAGTCTTCCTGGGTTTGCGCCAGGACAAGAAGCCTGAAGAATGCGTCTTCGAGATTAAGCGCGACACCGATCAGGTTCTGACTAAGGGTGCCCGCAAAACCAAGGCTAGCTAACCTTTTCCAGAGCCCATATTCCACCGGAATCCCACCAAAACCATAACGGAAGGTAGTTTAAACGGTGTAAAGTCAGTAGGTTAACTGCTGGGACGAAGTAGCCCGCGGAAGATTCCCTGCACGGCAACTTGGTTTGCCGACACGGTCAAAGGCTGGAGTTGAGAGTTGGCTGGATGGAGTTCGACGTTAGAGCCGCGTCGAAAGAGTCGCTTCAGTGTCGCCTGGTTCTCTTCGATGAGTAAGGCCACCACTATCTCACCATCGCGTGCGTCGGTTCGATTCTCGATTAAGGCAATATCGCCGTCGCATATGTGCTCATCGATCATCGAATCGCCTTTCACCCGCAGCGCATAGACTCGTTCCGGGCGCACGCGCCCGAGCAAGAAACGCGGCACGGGGATCGTCTCCGCATTTTCGACGACTTCAATGGGGGCACCAGCAGCGACATATCCGAGGAATCTGACCTCACAAAGCGCATCGCTGTCATCAACCTTCACCGTCAGAGCAAAGGCACCGTCTTTATTCTTGCGCGTAAGCAGTCCTCGCTTCTCAAGTGCGGCTACATGCTTGGCAATCGTGGCTCTCGATTTAACTCCGAAGTGTCTGGCTATCTGCGCGTAGGAAGGCTCGTGACCATGTCGCTCAAGGAAGCGAGTGAGATAATCAAGTATCTCTTTTTGTCGCTGAGTGCGGGGGAGCATAAGTTAAATATTCCGGTGCCGGATACCTGACGTTCGATTGATGAACAATCCTAAAGGCGTCGACACGCATTCTAGGGCGCGCAAACAAAAGCGTCAAGCCTTTGTTGCGCTGCGCGCGAAAGAAGACATTGTGGTTGCGATGTCTTAGCGAATCGAGTAGCGCGCAAGTGTGCGCGGGAAAATGCGAACACTAGGTGGCATCTTGCTTAACGACATTGGCTTTCCAATCAAGACCTGAGTCGCCTTCATACCGTAGATGGCTTCGTTAAGATCATTGTCTGGACTGATCACTGCGCCTTTCAAAGCTGCGCCGATGAATGCACCCTTACTGCGTGAGTAGGAGAGGATACCGGCATCCAGGGTGGGATTTGTGGATGCCGCCACTTCGCGACCAACCGGACCAGCAACTACGCCGGCTTCGCCGCCCATTTCAAACTTATCCTCGAGCAGACCCTTCACGCCTTCGTCATTCATGATCAGAAACACGTAATCATTCTTTTGCGCACCTATCTGCACTCCAAAGCTTCCGCCGCTCAGGTTGAAAAACGCGGGAGCACTCCAGCCTCGTCCTACGCGTTTGCTGATGACGCCCTGACCGCCGCGGCCACCCACAATGAATGCCGCTTTAATCACACCTGGGAAGACCGCTATCGCCTCAGCCTTATCCAGCAACTCCTTGGGAATCGCTCTGTCTCTGACGTTCATGATTTCGGTGAATGTCTTCGCCGCCGTGCTTGCATGCCGCGCCGAGTCCTGGGTCCTCGATTCTTTCTGCGCCGGCACCGAAACTGCAGACATTGCCAGCAAAATAGCCACGCTGACCGCCTCCGTCATAGTCCCTTGCATCGAAAAGTTCATACTAACCCTCCCTTCAAACATCTGGTTGTCGAATGAGCGAGGGGAGAACTATGCGCTAATTCCGCGTAAAGTCTTCGCTCATTCGTTTGGTTTGATAGTACACGCAGGGACGTGATAACGGTAGTAGGGGAGAAGTACAAAGCAGGCGTGGTGCGTTACGTCTCTGTGCGCTCAGGAGGCTCTTCTCCTGTTCCTGATTTCAAAGGTCAAGCTGGCCCACTTCGATTCGTAATTGAGATCAGGATGCGAGAGCGGCGTCATGTGAATGAACTTCACGTACCACTTCCCTGCACCGGCGAGTTTGAAGGTTGCGAGGCCGCCCGCGTTTGTGCGCGCGTCTAGTAAATGCAGTTTCCGGTCGCGCGACTCCCACCCGGCCATGACAAATTGATTCGGCACGGGCTGGCCTTCCACCGTGCAAAGCACACTAATCGTATCTCCCACTTTCAAAGCGTAGGGATGCTGCTGAGGAATGACCTCAGCGGGGTAATTGAGTTGTCTCTTGTAATCGTCGGAAAGCTTGTCTCCCACCTGAAAGATAGCGCGCACGTGTTTGGAATAACGCTCGCGGACGTTTTTGTTCAATTCGTCGTTTTTCTTTCGCTGGGCAAGAATGTCAGGGATGCCGTCGTGTTGGAGGTAATCATTGAACTCGGCGGCCTTCAAATCAATCTCTCTAGGTTTGGTTGAAACTCCCGCCAGATAAGTTCCAGGTCCACCGGTCTTGACGTCCATCACCGTCGTCTTTCCCTCGTCGCGCCACATCACCGACTGGCTGATAGGCCCACTGACATCCGGAGCATATAGGCTGATATCTCTGAAACGGTCACGAGCGACCAGCCCATCGCTCTTTTGGAAAGTTCCATTCAGGAGGCGAACGCTGGCTCTCGTATTTGGCGCCAGAAAATACGAATCGAGCTTCATGAACAGGTCATGGGCGCTGGCTACGGCCGTTACGAGCAGGGCGACGGCGAATGCCATCACAGTCCTTCGCTTCACTTTTTGAAACCTCACTGGTGCTGATGTTCAACTGAATACTTCTCAATAATCTTTTCGCGCACCTGCTCCGGTGTCAGCCTTTCATCTCTTTGCAGCTGGTAAGCTAACAGGGCTTCATCGACGCAAACTGCGCAGTGTGCCGCATGATCGTCAACAAAGCAGGTGTGAAGACTTTTGTGCCCGACCTGATCGCAATGGCAATAACAGGGCAGCTGAGCCAGGGTTTCGGGAATCTTTTTTGCTACCTCATAAGCTTCTCGGGCCTTGCCGAAGAACTCTGACGCCGCCAACGTTGGAGAAAGGTTTCCGACTTCGGAAGCCAATTGGTACGCGGGGATTCGCGGCTTTGCCTCGTTGCCGGCACGTGGGGCCGTATTGTGCGCAGCCACTGTTGGCCCGCCCTGTTCGTGCGCGATCTCTGTAGCGCCACCTCCGGGCTTCATCACCAACAGAGTCCAGGCGCCCAGTGCCAGTATGACAAGAATTATGAGTAAGAATTTGGTTCTCATTGACCGATTATCTCCAAACTTTGGACCTTACTTCACCAGGCTCCGAACAATACCTCGCAGGTCCCCCTTTACCAGGGTAACCTCCCGCACTCTTCACGGCCACGTCTGTGCCGGTGCTAATTGGGTGTCGTGTTCTCAATCGGGTTGGCGACGCCAAGTAAGCCCGCATCCTGGCCATCAAACGACGCTGACGACTCGTGGTTGCCTTCCGTGAATGTTCCAGTTCTATCAACGACGAGCATGTCCACTTTGCCCAGGATCTCGGGTTAGAAAATTCGCAAAGCTTGGCCTGGATTATGCAGGCCATCCTGCGCGAAGAGTCGCCGCCAACCTTTTACGTGCCCTGGTGGAAGGACTCAGAAGAGTCAGAGCGGACTTTCGAGGTCCGGACATCGTTTTTTCAGAACCACCTCACGGCCTAAACGAGCGCGCAGCCGTCTTATCCGTTTGCGCCTGTCGGCAACTAACTGCCAGCTCTAACCGTCCCTTCTCCGGCAACCTAGCCCGCACCCCGAGATGGAGCAGAAGAACTCGGCTCCAAGAATCGAGATGCGGGCGAGAGGCTGCGGCCTGGTGCGGACCTAACCTTGCTTTTGCTGGTCCTTTCTCTTCATGGTGCACGAGTCACCACTGCAGCAGCAGCATCCATCTTTGGATGAATGGTTCTTAGTGTCGTGCTTCATTGAGCACGAATCACCCTTGCAGCAGCACGACTCCAGTGCGCAACACGATTCAGACTTAGTTTGTTGGTCTTTCGGGGTTGAGTTCTGAGCCAGCCCAACAGTTGTAATCGCGGCAGCTAGCCCGAGCGCGAGGCCCAGGGCGAACCCTCTAAATTTTTTCATTTTGTTCTCCCTAAACTAAAAAAGATTATTGCCTGATATCAGCGAACACACTGATATCGCTAAGGGCAGCCGGAATGTCTGTCCCATCGGAGGCAGATCTCTAGATGAGGAAGACACAACAGCCGAGGTAGGTATGTCCCCGATTGGGTAATCGAACCGGAGTATAAAGCGGAGCGGTTCGCTTCAGCACCTTCTCAGCAGGCAGAATCGAATGGGCGAGTACGGGAGCGGCATCGAATTCCTTATCGCGTATCTTCGCGGCAATCGCCGGCCTACCCACTGCAAGCGGGCAGCCTTTCATCAAGCCAGACGATGCTCCACCGACCGTTACCAGAGTGGTGTCTGACTTGCTGGTTCGCTTAGCTGCTGGTTTCGTTTCACCAGCGTTTTTTTCGCAACAGGTATGGGATCCACTTGATGGGCAGGCGTGACCGGAAACAACTATCGTGGTTTTCCGCCCTGAATGGGGACCTGAATGCTTCTCTGGGCTAGAGCTTGGAACAGTCGCCGCGGCCGCGACCATCCCTTCACATCCAATCATGCATCCGGCGCCAGCTATCCAAAGGCTGAGGACAGGGGCCAGCACAAACCGGACGATTCTTACTGAAGGAAGGCTCCGAATCATTGATGCAAGACTAACGCTCGGGTCGTCATTTGTCGACCCGACCACCAGCGAACGGCCTGCCGGCGACCGCCGATGGGAGTGTCATCTTTTTGTAACGGGTTAGCAATAGAACCATCGGAAGCCTGGTCTCACTAAAGGACTTTCGCTACACTGAGCTCACTAAGTAGAGATTGATCACGTAGAACGGAGGTTTTATATGGAGATAGATAAGAACAAGATCATGACCCAGGATGAAATGAATGAGCCCGCTCCGATAGATCAAGTTGAGGATCGCGTCGAAGCCGAAATGAAGGTGATTGAAGGTAAAGCGAAAGAGCAAGTGGCCCATGGGCTGCAAGACGAGAAACTGGAGCGTGAGGCTCAACAGCTCAAGCAAGAAGGTGAGCGGAGTTTGAAAGCCGCAAAAGAAGCCGAGGATGAAAAGGTTAAGCGATGATGAATCCTACCCCTTCAGAGCTTCTTCGATAGCATCTCTTAGTTGTTGAGGCGTGGCAGCAGCACTAAATCCGACGAACCGTTTCAAAATGCGGCCGTCGCGCGAAATTACAAAGCTCTGAGGAATCGCTTCACGCCCCTGCATCAGAGTGATGGCGACCTCCGGGGTGGCCCAACCCACCGGATAGTCCATCTTAAACTCCTGCGCGAAGCGTCGCACGCCCGCCGCCGAAGCTTCCGGATTCTCGGTTGAGAGACCGACCACCTCCAAACCCTTCGCTCGAAATTCCTTATGAAACTTTACCAATTCGGGAATCTCCATGCGGCACGGTCCACACCAGGTGGCCCATAGGTTCACCACCAAAACCTTTCCGGCATAGTCCGAAATTTTGATGGGCCGCCCATTCATACCTTTCAACTCAGTATCAAGTACCACAGGAGGCAACGTCACCATCGGGCCGGGAGCGGCCGGCGCAGGCTTAGCAGGGTTGATTGAGACAGGCCCTGGCTTTCCAATCCCATCTGTAGAGTTGCAGCTTGAAATCCCAAAAGCAGAAACAAGCGACAAAACGCGGAGAGTTAATGCGAGACGCGCCGGGGTTAAGTAATGATTCTTTTCTCGGTTTTTTCTTGACATCTTAATATTCTTGCGGGCTAGCCATTCCTTGATCTGGGGACAGCATAGCATTCCTCCTCGGCCGCTTACGAGTTTCACTTCCTCGCAAATCTAAATGACTCGAGAATAACCGGCATCTCGCCTTTCTCGCCCACGTCTTCGACTCCTGACATTTCCGGCGCCAGGGAAGTGGCCAGCATGATAAGCGTTGCCCCTGCGGTTTGCCCTTCAATGCCTGTGGGCAGAAAGATTACGCGGCCCCATACCTGAAGGTCGCCTTTCTCAGTTCCTTTAGACAGACTTACAAACCGAAATTCATAACCGTCGAGCGAGTTTATTCTGGTTGGCCCCTCGGAGACCTTGCGGTACTCAGGAAAGCTATTCGACAGATTTGTGCCCAGCAGCTCCACTAAGCGTGGGAATGTTGGACTGTCCGCTTCGAAGCTTCCTTTACTCGTGTACCACCCGACGGCGAAATTCTCTTGCGTGAAGTCAGGTGGCAGCCGCCGTTCGACTTTCACGAAATTGCTGGCTCCCGCCACTCCAGCGTTCTTATCAGTCTGCCAGGTTTCCGGGTAGTAGAAAGAGAAGTCGATGTAATGCTCGGCCAGCTTCCCGTCCAGGTTTGTTGTGGAATTGGCGAATTTCGTTGTGCCAGGAGGGGGCACAAACGCTACTTCGGTATCTTTGGTCGTGCTATCGGTGTCTGTACTTTCCGCCGTTGTGTTCGTGTTTGTTTCTTCTGCCGGTTGAGCGTCCCGCGCAACTACAGGACCATCTTGAAATTCCTGCAGGCGGGGTTTGATGACATAAAAGAAAATGCCGGCCAGACCCGCGACGCCTAATAAGAGGACCAAGACCACAGCCCCGAGAATTAAAGGCAGTCTTGATTTCTTTTTTGCTTGCGGAGGATGAGTCGTGGCCCCTGGCAACGTCGAGATCCCGGGCGCGGTCGCCGGTAGGTCCGAAGTGGTGGTTGTCCCAGTCGCTCCGGTCTTTCGGGGAAAAGCGACTGTTGGAGCATTTGCTCTGGAGGCAATAGTCGCAAGGAGATCGGGAAGCTCGCGGCTGGTGGCAGCATTCTCCTGCTGCGGTTGAACAGATGGCGCCACATCCGCAGCGGCGGCTCGGATGGTCAAGTTAGGATCAAAAACCGGATCGGAAATCAGGAGACCGCCGTCAATCGTGCAAAACCTCTGGCTCTCATCTGGAAATGTTCGACTGCATTTCGGGCAACGCTTCATAGAGGGACCTCTCTTGTTGTGTTCAGCTCTTGGATCAACTCGACCGCGCCTTCGAAAGTTTCTGCTCTATCTCTTTATTGCCAGGATCAAGCTCCAGCGCCCGCTGGTATGCTCGGGCGGCGTTTTTGTGCTCCTTGACTTTGAGATAACCATCGCCAACGCCCTGGAATCCGAAAGCCCCGGCGAGTTGTTTGCGATCTCCCGCAGGAGCAAACACTGCGGCCCGTTCATAAGTAACCTCCGCTTCCGCGTAGCGTTCCAGGGCCAGGTATGTGCGGCCGAGCAAATTGAAAGGCTGGAAAGCCCGGGGACTAACTTCCGTCGAAGTTTTCAGATAGGGCTCGGCCTCCTGATATCTCTTCAAGACGACCAGCATTCTGCCCATGAGAAGCAGCGTCGTAGGATTACGTTCGTCAAGTGCCAGGGCGCGTTTGAGTACTGGGCCAGATAGCTCCCACTGTTGTTCGCCTTGCAGTGATTCGGCAATCAGATTGAGCGTGGCCGCGTCCTTCGCAAGATTGATGGCCTGGTCGTAAAGCGGCCCCGCCTCATTACTACGGCCTAGCCGTTTCAAGACGCGTCCCAGATGGACGTAGGCAACGGCAAACTGAGGGTCGAGCTCGACCGCACGGCGATAGGCGTGCTCCGTTTCGTTTGTGAAAGAGCCTCGCGACTGCAACGAGGCACCCAGTCGGTCCCAAGCCACTGCATTCATCGGCTGCAATTGCACAGCTCGACGAGCGAAGCCTTCGGCATCTGCAAAACGTTTGGCGTTGTCCGCCCCCGTCCTGGGTTGAACCAGAACCACGCTGAGCGCCATGAGCGCATCAACATTGGTAGGACTCCACTGGGCGGCATTGCGATAAGCCGTCTCGGCGTTTTCCCAGCGTTGCTGGTCGGTGTAAACGTTTCCCAGACCGTAAGCGGCTCGCGCATCTCGTGGCTTAACCTTAAGCGCGCCCTGATAAGCTCCCTCCGCCTCGGGGAAACGCCTCGCATCGCGAAATTCGTTGCCCTTGGCGAGCAAGTCTTCGACTCGCTCTTCAGCAGCAGCCGCCGCCGCGGCTGCTCCCCGGTTGCTGCGGGGACCCGGCCTGGTTGAAGGTTTAGTTACCGGCGTCAGCGGCTTTGCCCCACCTTTCCTGGTCTCGGGATTCCGAGGTCGAAAGATTCCCGCGCCCCCACCCACGTCCGCACCCACGTCCTGCCCAAACGCTGCGGTGCCGGTCAACAGCAAGCTCAAACAGAGAGCACGGAATACAAGCGCAGCGCGCACCATTGCATATGCTTTCATCGGTCTTCTCCTACAGTCAACACGGTGGAAATATATAGCCGGAGTTACATACGCCAAACTCGCGTTGTTGAGGCTAACCCTCATCTTGACTGAAAGTCTAACGAGCAACACCTGACGCGGCGGATTGTAGATCAATCGAGGTTGGATAATCTAATTGCGTTTTAAGTGACTCCTGCGGATTTGCCTCCACTGGGCGGCCCGCACGAGGCGGAAGCCAAAACTCGGGTGCCTTAACGTGGGATCAAAACAATCGCGGTACTCGCTGAAATGGAAATCTGCTTGTCGTTTGGACCACTCGAATAGGCCCCCCGCGCTACAACCCCTCTTTTGTGGCAGCCGGCATCTGGCCGGCGCTGTTTCCCTGATAAAGAGAGGCTTTCAAAGAGGTCCACTCCCGCACGTTTCCGATCAAATCGACAGCGCCCCAACGATTCGTGCACCCGGGAAAAGACCCGACCGGTTTCGCATCAACTTCTTTGACCACGGGGCGCTTGTCTTCCCAGCCGTCTCCCCAGGGGTAGAGTTTATAGACGGTATTCCTCACTGGTAACCTCTGCTCGGTCCATCCAAACCGTCTGGACCGTCACGGGGTGCTGCGGCCGCGCCTGAAGTGTTCCATCATTACGGCCCATTTGAAACGTCCGCCGGGAATCTCAACTAGACTCAACACCGCAAACTCCCTCACTACTCTTAGCGTACAACTATATTGACGAGCCGCTGCGGCACCACAATAATTTTTAGAACTTCGCGACCCTCCGTAAAAGGACGCACCTTCTCATCAGCCACCGCCGCCGCGCGCAACTCGTCTTCGGTTACCCCTGGTGAGGCCAGTAGGCGAGCCCGAAGCTTGCCGTTCACCTGGACGGGAATCTCGAGCTCGGCCCTTCGGGCCAGTTCAGCATTCGCCTTTGGCCATTTTGCGCCCCGGCCGAGCTTCTGAATAAGGCCGCCCGTGTGGCCCAAACGTTCCCACATCTCTTCCGCTATGTGGGGACTAAAAGGTGCGAGCATCAGAGTTAGGGATTCCAGAGCCTCGCGCACGACAAAGAGTTCGGCCGCGGATGCGGTAGCCGGCTGCGCGTTAAAATCGCTCAGCTCGTTGAAGAGTTCCATCAATGCAGCGACGCTCGTGTTGAGATGCAGATGCTCGAAGTCATTGGTCACTCGCGCAATGGTCTGGTGCGTCTTCCGGCGCAAAGCCAAAACCTCTGGACTCAATTCCTGGGTGCTCGGGGCGTCTTGTCTTTGCGACGGATCCGAGAGGCGCTCGTGCCAGCGCCACACCATCGAATATACTTTTCGCAGAAAACGAACTGCTCCTTCAATCCCCGTCTCGATCCAGCGCAGTTCGTTTTCGACCGGCGCCGCAAAGAGAATGAAAAGACGCGCTGCATCGGCACCAAACGCGGAGATCATCTCGTCTGGGTCAACCCCGTTGCCGAGACTCTTGGACATCGCTTTCCACTCGTCCGTGCCCTCCACGAGGTTCGTTACCATTCCCTGCGTAAGTAGTTTCTTCACTGGCTCATCAAACGAAACCAGTCCAATATCGCGCATGAATTTGGTCCAAAAGCGCGTGTAGATCAGGTGCATCACCGCGTGTGAATCCCCACCAATGTACTGATCGACAGGTGTCCATTGGGCAGCTATTGCCGGATCAAATGGTGCGGAGTCGTTGCTTGGATCACAATAACGAAAGAAGTACCACGAGGAATCGACAAAAGTGTCCATCGTGTCGGTCTCTCGGCGCGCCGGACGTTTGCACTTGGGACATGTTGTATTCACAAACTCCGCCACCCCGGCCAGTGGCGATTGACCGCTGCCCGTGAACTCCGCCGTCTCCGGGAGCACGACTGGAAGATCCTCGAAAGGCACGGCCACGGCGCCACAATGTTCACAATTGATGATTGGCACCGGCGCTCCCCAGAACCTTTGGCGAGAGACACCCCAGTCGCGCAGCCGGTAAGTAACAGCCCCGCCGCCGAATTTGTGCTGCTCTGCGTATTGGGCCATCTCGCGTATCGCCATTTGTGAAAGTTTTCCGCCCCACTCGCCACTGTTGATCAGCACGCCATAGTCCGTGAACGCCCGGTGCATTTCAGCAGACTGGTCTGTACCAGTTTTTGATACCGGCTCCGCTGCTGGCTGACCGTGAGAAACCGGCGCAATCACCTGTCGAATCGGCAGAGAATATTTTTGCGCAAACTCAAAGTCGCGTTCATCATGGGCGGGCACGCTCATCACTGCCCCCGTGCCATAGTCCATCAGTACATAATTTGCCACCCAAACAGGGATGTTCTCGCCACCGAAAGGATTGATGGCCAGCACTCCGGTGTTGAGTCCTTCTTTGACTTCTTCCTCCGTCGGGTCGGCGCGCCTGGCCCGTGCGGCCGCCACCTTCTCTGCAAACTTCTGGACATCACTTTTCAGCGCTGAGTGTTCCAGCAGTTCCGCGATGAGCGGATGATCGGGCGCGAGTATGATTGCAGTGGCGCCAAAAATCGTGTCAATGCGCGTCGTAAAGACACGAATCTTTTTGTCGGAGTCTTTGACTGCGTAGTCAATGTAGGCGCCTTCGCTGCGACCGACCCAGTCGCGCTGGCGTTTCAGCACCTTCTCGGGCCAGGTGGCTTCAATCTGTTCGATCTGTCCGACGAGTTGTTCAGCGTATTCAGTGATACGTAGAAACCATTGTTCGAGGTCGCGCTTCTCCACCGCCGCGCCACAGCGCCAGCAGACGCCTCCCGACGACTGTTCATTCGAAAGTACGGTGCCCTCTTTGGGACACCAGTTAACCGGCGACTGCTTTTTGTAAGCCAAGCCGCGTTCAAACATTTTCAGGAAGAACCACTGGTCCCACTTGTAGTAGTCAGGTCGATGCGCGGCAATCTCGCGTGACCAGTCGTAGCTGATGCCAAGGTGCTTGAGCTGGCCGCGCATGTGCGCGATGTGCTCTTCAGTCCAGGCACGCGGATTTACGCCGCGTTTGATAGCGGCCTGCTCGGCCGGCTGACCAAAGCTGTCCCAGCCAATCGGATGCAGCACCTTGAAGCCTTGCAGACGCTTGTACCAGGCAAGGGCGTCCCCGATAGAGTAGTTGCGCACATGGCCCATGTGTAGGAAGCCCGACGGGTAAGGCAGCATTTCCAGACAATAGAACTTCGGCCGCGGGTCGTCGTTGCTGACCTCAAACACACGCCCTTCATCCCAACGCTGCTGCCATTTCTTTTCAATTACTTCCGGAAAATACTTTTCGTCCATCGCTGTTGTCCCCGCGCTAATTTACCCTCAATCACTGATTCGAACGAACGCACAAAAGTTCGTTTTGAGCATTGGTGGCCACAATCGACCCGGCCTCCGGTCTGCTGCTATTTGGTTGTAAGGTTCGCCGCTCCGACAAAACTGCGCTAGAACGCGCGGCGCGGGAGCGGCACGGTTAGGGGGAGTTTGGTAAGTGGTCTGTATCTGGTCATTGCCGATGTGTCGTCAAACCTTCTTGAGTCGAAAGCCATAATAACCCGGCGAATCTGCATTGTCGACCTTAACGTGATTCCAACTGTCCCGCCTTCTCCGCAGGTAAAGTAGCGCCCGGAACAGGCTATTGCATCAGCGGCGTTCGACGCTCTCCGGCTCTTCTTCGCGGGCTTCTTCGCCTAATTTGGCTCTCTCGGCTTCTTTTCCGGCTTCCTGTTGTTGCGGAGTCGCGGATTCGTCGTCTTCAAAAGGGGCGTCGAATCCTTCCGGGAGCTCTACATCAATATCCATCTCACAGTCTTTGGGCCAGAGCAGCGAAGCGGCAACGGAGCTGAGCAGCACGACAGCCACGAAAATGAGAGAGAACCAAATCGGGATATGAACACCAAGTGCTACGACAAGCATTTTCATACCGATGAACGTGAGCACGATCGCGAGTCCCATCTTGAGGTATTGGAACTTCTCCACCACTCCCGCCAGCAGAAAGTACATTGATCGCAGGCCGAGGATGGCAAAAACGTTTGAGGTGTAGACTATGAACGTATTAGTGGTGATGGCAAAGATTGCCGGAATTGAATCCACGGCGAAAACAAGATCGGTGACCTCGACAATCACCAGGACCAGTAACAACAGCGTGCCCGTTAGTTTGCCGTCTACACGGGTGAAAAATTTCTGCTCAACGTAGTGGCGAGTGATGGGGATGTAGCGAGTTACTAATCTCACCAGGGGATTATCTTCAGGCTGGATGTCGAGTTCTTCCTGCTTAAACATCTTTATGCCCGTATAAACCAGGAAAGCGCCGAAGATATAGATGATCCAGTGGAAGCGATTAATCAGCACCGCGCCGATGAAGATCATAGTCAGGCGCATTACCAGCGCACCCATCACGCCCCAGAAAAGGACCCGGTGCTGGTATTTGGCCGGCACCTTGAAATAGGAAAAAATGAGTAGGAAAACAAAGAGATTATCTACCGAGAGGGAAAGCTCAATGAGGTAGCCCGTGAGAAACTCGAGGCCGCGGTTGCTCCCCTGATAATAGAAGACAAGTCCGGCAAAGATCATTGCCAGGGTGACCCAGACGGCGCTCCAGGTTGCGGCTTCGCGGTATTTTATTGTGTGGGCTTTACGATTTAAGAGGCCGAGGTCCAGACTCAGCATGAGCAGGATAAATACAGAGAAGCCGATCCATAACCATGTTGAGCTGCCCATCGGGTTCATTGAAGTCAGTAAAATAGCACGGCCGGTGCCGGGTGTCAGGTGCCGGATGTCAGGTGCCAGGTGCTAAGTACCGGGTCCGGGTGTCAGTGCCAGGTGCCGGGAGATTTTGGTGCGCACAATTTCGTTTACCGGTTTACAACTCGCGGTGCGTAGCCCAGCCCGACACCTGGCCCCCGAACCCCTTCCCAAGTTGCAGAGCCAGGCCCGCTCCTTTACAATCCGCCATTTGCTGGAAAGGTATAAATTATGCTCAAACAATTAGGACGCCTCGAACGGACGCGCAGCATCATCATTGTCGGTTTCGCCCTCATCATGGCTGTCAGTTTAATAGTGTTCTATGCGCCGGGACGCTCCGCGCGATATCTCGACCCAACGAGAAACACCGAAGTGATCGCCAAAGTTGCCGGTGATGAAATTACTGCAGCGGACCTCGCCCGCCTAAGAGAGAACTACCAGCAGATGCTGGGCGGCCAGATGAGCCTGGCCCAACTGGGAGGGAATAAGCGCTTTCTTGACGGTCTGATTCGAGATCGCGTGATTGCGCAGGAAGCGTCGCGCCTGGAACTGGCAGCCAGCGACGCGGAAGTGGCCGAGAGAATCCGCAAACAGTTTACCGATGCCTCGGGCCAGTTCGTGGGCCTGGATCGATACAAAGAATCCATCGTGGCCCGCTACGGGAATGTGGAAACGTTTGAGCGAAATGTTCGCGACGCGATAGCTCAGGAAAAGCTCAAAGCATTTGTTACCTCGAGTGTGAGCGTTTCTGATGATGAGGTGCAGGAAAACTACAGGCGCGAGACAACCACAATAAGTTTGTCCTATGCGCTCTTGTCCCCCGAAAAACTGGCGGAGAAGATTCAAGTGTCGGACGATGAGCTGCGAAACCATTACGAGCAACACCAGACAGACTACCGCATTCTCGAGCCCCAGAAGAAGATCCGTTACGTCTTCATCAACCAGGAAAAAGCTGGCGCGAAACTCCAGGTTACTGACAAGGACCTGCGCGAGGAATTTGAACGGCTGCCGGCGGAGAACAAGCAGGCAGGAGCCAAGGTCCAGCAGATTCTTCTAAAAGTTGCGCGCAAGGATCTCGATCAGCAGGTAGAAGAAAAAGCCAAAGACCTAATCAAGAAAGCGAGGGGAACGTCGGGCCAGGCAACTAAAGAGACATTCGCCGAGCTGGCTCGGGGTAACTCCGAAGATCCGGTAACAGCAAAAAACGGCGGCTTCCTGGGCCGGCTCGTCAAGAAGAATCCGAATAAACCCGACGTTCTCTATGATCGCGCTGTTGATATGGAGCCGGGCGACATCTCGGACATCCCCATCAAATATGCTGGCAACTGGTACATCTTACGTCGAGACGACTCCGTGCAACAGACCTTCGAAGAAGCCAAGCCAACCTTGTTGGTCTCGTCGCGTAACCGTCGAGCCTACGCAGTGGCTGCAAAGCTCGCTGAGCGGGCTCAGGCCCGTTTGAAGGAGACCAAAGATCCGAAGAAGGTAGCCCAGGAATTGGCCGCTGAAGCCAACATGAGTCCTGCAGAGATGGTCAGGGAGACTCCTTATATCAAGCCGGGAGATGACGTTCCGGAAATTGGTAGCAACCAACAGTTTGAGGCAGCGCTTGCACCTTTGAATAATCCAAACGACGTCGGCGAACGCACAGGCGTGAAGGGCGGCTTCGCAATTCCGTTGTTCGTTGAGAAGAAAGAGCCGCGCATTCCGGAACTCGAGGAGATTACGGACCGGCTGACACAAACGCTAAAACACCAAAGAGCGAAAAAGCAGTTGGAACAAAAGGCCAAAGAGGTACTCTCAGCAGTGAAAACTGTCGCTGATATCAAAGCAGCGGGTGAGAAAGCTGGTTTTGAAGTGGGAACTGAAGAGGATTGGAAGATTGGCAGCGTGATCGGGAAGGCCGGAACCAGCCCGGCGCTGGACGAAGTAGCCTATGCATTGAAAGCTGGGGAGATAACTAAGACTCCGATTAAAGTCGGAGACAACTGGGTAATCCTGGGGGCAACCAACCGCGTCGACGCGGACCTGGCGGCGTTTGCTTCACGACGACCGCAGATGACCCAGACGCTGCTAACTGAGCGCCAGACCCAACTCTGGGACGACTACGTCACTAAGGTCCAGGGGGAGATGAAACGCGCGGGCAAGATAAAAATCTACACGGACGTGCTGGCCGCTCTGGAAGAGGACGAACCGGCTGCCGCGGCACCTCAGTCGCAGTTTCCATTTCCCGTAAAGTAACCGGGTTAGCCGTCTGTGGTGATGGCTGTGAGCATCACTGCTGACAATATCAGACTCTAAGCCAGCTTGATCACAATCCGCCCACCAAAGGAGCAACATCTGACTGAGCAACCGCAGTGCGGATCTTAATTTCATTGCCTTGAGTGGTGATCTTTAGATTTCCCAACGCGCTCCTGGCCAGAATCCCTCTGATCCCGGACAGCCGGTTTGTGAATAGAGCTCCAAACTGTTTCAAGCCTTCCACGGTGTCCCCTAGGCTGCGTGCTGAACCCGCATCGACCGTACGAGCAGCAACCAACATCTCCAGATCCTTTTCGGTCAAAGCGAGTGATCCGTAAGCCTGTCTCACGGCGGCCACATCCTTCGCGATTGCTTCATTACCGATGCGAAGGTTCTGAAGCAGCTCTGCGGTAACGTTTCCCGCGAAGCCCACAATAGCGTTTGGATCCTGCGTAGCCAGAGCACTCAACTCTGCGTTGGGACGCCTCCTGTCCCTGCTGGCAGCGACGGCGTTGCGAACGCGTTCCACATCACCAAGGGCCAGAGTGTTCGCGTCGATCGGAGTAACCGCGAGTTCCCTGATCTTCAAGTCCAGCAAGCCCATAATTTTCACCTGCTGATCCAGAGTAAAGATGTAAATGGTCTTGCCGAGATACTTTTCTTCGCGGTATTTGCCGACGGCCCCCGCTGTTCCAGCGGCAGCGATTGCGCCGGTATTGAAAGCTCCACGGGCCACTACCACGGTGTGGATCTTGGTGATGCCTGCATCCCCTTCCTCATGAATCGCCGCTAGTCTTCCATTCGAGAAGGTCAAAGACAATTTCTTCCCCTCATAACGCCAATATTCATTTCTTCCGTTGGCGTGAGTCATCGAATTTTTCTTGTCAGGCGCACCAAGAGTCGCGAGCGCCTCACTTTCGCTCATCCCAACTTGTAATGACGGGTAGCTAGATTTCGGATAGCTATATCGCATGCCCAGAGCAATTTCATCGAACGAACGCAAATCGAGACTCGTGCGAGTCTTAAACTGTTCGATATGAGAATCGACCTCTGCCAACCTGGCTGAGTTGCCCGCCAGCAGTTTGGGCAGCGCTTCTGCTAATACACGCTTAACGTTGACCTGCGCCACCGCGTCCGATGCCGGAAGTTTGGCCAAAAGACTCTGACGGGTCGTTGCCGCCACGCCACGTCTGGTTTGCGCTATGACCGGACTCGCCAATCCCGCCAGCAATAGGCCCACGACAAACACGCTGCTGAGGATTCTAATTATCACTTGAATAAAGCCTTTCTTGTTCGTTACATCATCCCGGAGGGTTTCGAAACATCACACTGCTTCAGTGTGCGCCTTTCGGATGCCTTGAGCATAGGGGAGGTTGGCTTATTTCTTTTCAGGTTTGGGAGTTGCAGGTCCTCCACCGTTTCGTAGCAAGTCGGAAATCAACCGGGACTCGACCTTTCTGTAGTCAGATGGCCATGAAAACAAGCCCTGGTCTACCTCCAGCCTTACGTCTTTCAGTTCCATAGTTACCGTCGACGACTGCCAACTGGACTTGGACATTGCCTCCGATTTGATTGGGAGACCCAAAGCTTCGTCAATCCAGATTAAGGTCTCATTCTGTGAGCCACTCCCGCTAAGCACAACGACGCGGTATTTGGTCGTCATGCGGCCTGCAAGCGTTTCAGTGCCCAGCTTTTCGTAGGTCGCAGGTACGTGTTCCTGATTCAGGAGTTGGTCCGGCGAAAGACCTGAATAGTCACCTGAGGAATCAGGAAGATCATTACCTTGTTCGGTGTCCCGAGATGCTGTACTAAGATCCGCATATAACTTGTTGGCAGGCAAAACAATGAAACGGCCGGCAGGGATTTCGAGATAGACTATGTGTCCACTCGATCCAGCAGAATACTCTTCGCGTCGTTTCTCGCCGTCGCGAGCGATTAAAACCTGGTTGCTTTGCGAGGAAGAATTCTCGGTGTTCCCTGTTCCAGTGAAGGTGGTGATGCGGATCGCTTGATAGCGGTCAGGTTCTTTGGTTGAAAACGGCGGCTGTGTGAAGGCGGCTCTACGAGTAACTGTGGGTCCATTACTGACATTTGGTGACTCTTGCCTGCCTCTGCACGCCGGTAGCATGAACCCGCACGTGCAGACGACCAGCCCGAGCACGAAACGTCTTGAGATTCTGAGTAGCACGAGTACAGCAGACTTACTACTTATTTGGTCGGAATTTAGTTGACCGGAAATGGTAGCACACGGTAGAAATAACTTCGAAAAGAAGAGCAGAAGCGTTTATGGGTTCCAAAGCGACAGGAAGTTCAGAGTTCAACCTTTAGGTTGCTGCTCGCCAAAGACACCCGCTAAAGCTTGAACTCTAAACTGATTCTTCGACTCGACCTCACATTCCCGAGTTTGCTGCAATGTTCGAACGCCTCACCAATTCAGTCCTCGAATCAGCAAGACAACGGATTGCAGAACTCTTTGATGCCCACGCGGAATGGTTCTACACGCTCAGTGATGGGAAAACACAATCGCTTCGCAGGAGTGAACTGGATATCAACATTGCCCAAAGCCGACTGATCCTTTCCTGTTGGACCGACAACGGAACTCGCTCGTGGCGAATTCGGGGATGGAATTGGACCGGTGAGAAGCTGGAGTTCGAGGCTTCACGGCGGATGGGTGCTGAGACACCGGTAATCGAGCTGATCCCGCGAGCATCGGCAACCGCGATCGCCGCTACAGTGAGGGCAGCCCGGCAAGCCCGCTGCCATCAACTGGCGCAGCTCGCATGTGATTTGCACCCGGGAGGGAAGATCGAGCGCGCGTCGTTAAGCCCAGGGATGCGACGCGGTCAACCGGGACGCTATGCACGAATTCTTCTTCGACTCAAACACCATCGCATAGCCGTGACCGGCTCAGTGGCTGCAAGCAAACCGAGCGACGTCGATGAGGTTCTTTCATCCGCTCTGCTCTGGTTCGGGCGCACGGGGGAGCGCGCGCGGGCTCCCTATGTACAACAACTCCTGCTGCTGGTGGAAAACGATCTGGTCAGGCCGTTGACCGTACGTATCGCCATGCTGCGATCGAGTCTGCGAAGCGCAATCACCGTTTACGAACTCGACCAGTCCTGGACCGCGTTGTCCCCGGTGATTTGCCCAGAGCTGGAAGAACTATGGAAGAAGCGGCTCGCCCGCTTCAGGCCTGTCGCTCCGCCGGCAATCAGCGAGTCGGCGCGGGCGATTATCGCCGAGGCTCCACAGGCTATTGATGTAGTGCAAGCGCGCCATGGCGAGACCCTTCGTTACTTTGGACTTCCCTTCGCGCGTGTGCGGCGCCTGATGGACTCCGAGCTCGTATGGTTTGGAATCGAAGGGTCTCGAC
>Ga0136614_10000421_pt1 | contig 20866 bp, 15 predicted proteins | sample AntDrymUQ2792106_2_FD_106643 | JGI IMG/M metagenome (GOLD analysis project Ga0136614, IMG submission 106643) | Polar desert sand microbial communities from Dry Valleys, Antarctica - metaG UQ279 (21.06) | ecosystem: Environmental > Terrestrial > Soil > Desert | place: Antarctica: Dry Valley... | reverse complement strand
GATTGCGATGGAGAAGGGGTTAAGGTTTGCGATCCGGGAGGGTGGGCGGACGGTGGGCGCCGGGACCATCTCCGAAATCGTCGAATAGATTGACTTCATGGTCGGGAAATTGTTCGAGTTTATTCATAATAGGTGAGGTGGTTTCTATGGCACGCGATAACATTGTGCTGCAATGCACGATATGCAAAAGCCGCAATTACGCGACGACGAAAAATAAAAAAACGACTCCGGAGCGGCTCGAATTCCAAAAGTTCTGCCGCCGCTGCCGTCAACACAAGCCGCACAAAGAAACTAAGTGATGAAGCGTTTAGGCGATAGGTATTGCTTTTTGGCTCGAATACCTGGCGCCTGTCATCGGCTTACTCCTGATTTTAGGGGTATAGTGTCAATGGTTAGCACGTCGGTCTCCAAAACCGAAAGTCCGGGTTCAAATCCTGGTACCCCTGAACCCCACAAGATTGTATAGAGCGGGAGTTCGAAAGCTTTAAGAAAGTTTGTGCAGTTGAAGGATGCGGTAAAGTGCGGTGGACGCGCCCTTGTCGAAAGTTGTTACTCTATTTACCGCCTCTTTGATGAATGGCGGCGATGGCGCTTGTTTCAGAAACGATCTGAAACTTTTGTTTGAGTCCGCGCCGTAACCGTGGCAGGCATCTCGGAAGAACGTTGCCTCCATTGACTGACCGGAAGAGAAGCCGGAAGGAAGAAGGCGGGTGTTGAAGAAAGAGGACGACAAGATGACGGGCAGCAACGACGATCCGGTGGTCGGGTCGGGGCCGACTTCTGCGCGCACGAGTTCGTCGGACGCCCCCGCGGGTTCGGCGGCGCCGCGGGCGGCACGTTTTGGCGAAGGACAGGAAGGAAGTGCGGCGCGGCGTGAGCGCGGTGTGAGCGGTCCGCGCGCCGGGCTGCTTGAACGCGCCGGACTGTTTTTGCACGACGTTCGCGCCGAGATGAAACGTGTGGCGTGGCCGACGGCCCTTGAGGTTAGAAACACGACGATTATTACGATCATCGCCGTCATCTTTTTCGCCGTCTACCTGTTGGTCGTTGATCGGGGACTCACGTTCTTAATCACCCAACTCGAGCGTCTTGTCGGCTGGCTGTTCAGCGCCATCTGAACAAAACGAGGAAGCTTTTCAATGAATCAGTGGTTTATTCTCCATACCTATTCAGGTCATGAGAAGAAAGTCCGCGATAGTCTCAAAGCGCGTATCCGCGACACGGAAGTGCAGGACGAAATTACGGAAGTATTGGTGCCGACTGAGACAGTCGTCGAGATGCGTGGCAATAAGCGCGTCGAATCATCTCGGATGTTCTATCCCGGTTACGTGCTAGTGCAGATCGAGTGCGATGAAAGAGGACACATCCCGGACGACGTTTTCCACATAATTAAATCGACGCCGAAAGTGACGGGCTTTGTCGGTGGGCAGACGCCGACCCCGCTGACGCCGCAGGAAGTGGATCAGATTGTCCATAACGTGACGGAGGCGGCGGAAAAGCCGAAGCCGAAGTTTAGTTATACGTCCGGCGAGACGGTACGCATCAAGTCAGGGCCGTTCGCCAGCTTCACCGGCAAAGTCGAAGATATTAACGCGGATAAATCGACGTTGAAGGTAGTCGTAACGATCTTCGGACGCTCGACGCCAGTCGAATTGAACTTCCTGGACGTGGAAAAGGTGACGTTTTCGGAAGACGAATGATGTTCGTCGCTTAAAAGTGGCGAGCGGTTTGCGAATCAAAGTTTTCACCCTTCGTTTAATATTATGGCTAAGAAAATTACGAGTTACATCAAGTTGCAGGTACCGGCGGGCAAAGCCAACCCGGCGCCGCCCATTGGCCCGGCACTCGGCCAGCACGGCGTCAACATTATGGAGTTCTGCAAGGCCTTCAACGCGAAGACGGCCCAGATGGACCCCGACATGAAGATTCCGGTCGTGATTACCGTGTATGCCGACCGATCTTTTACCTTTGAGACGAAGACGCCGCCGGCGGCGGACCTCTTAAAGAAAGCGGCGGGCGTTTCCAAAGGTTCCGGCAGACCGAACCGCGAAAAGGTCGGTGCTATCTCTCACGCCAAGATCGAGGAGATTGCTAGGCTGAAGATGCCGGACTTAAACACGACGAACCTGGAGAGCGCGATTAAGACCATCGAAGGCACGGCGCGCAACATGGGTCTGACGGTTGAGTGATTTCGGATTTTAGATTTGCGGTTTCCGATTTGGAAGCAGCATTGCAAATCTGAAAGTTCGACGGAGAGGGAGAGGCGGTAGATGGCGTGAATTGATTTGCAAAATCGCAAATCTGAAATCGCAAAATCTAAAATTCGCCGGCTCGCTTGCACCTCTGGAGGATAAGTGATGGCAAAACATGGAAAGAAATTTCGCGCGGCTCTGGAAAAGGTAGAGCCGAACCGGAAATACACGCTCGAAGAGGGTTTGACGAAACTGAAAGAGGTCGCTTTCGCCAAGTTCGATGAGACAGTTGAGTTGACGATGTGGCTTGGGGTCGACCCCCGTAAGGCCGACCAACTCGTGCGCGGCACGGTCTTGATGCCGCACGGACTCGGCAAGTCGAAGCGGGTGCTCGTCATCGCGCAGGGCGAAAAGATTCGCGAGGCTGAAGAAGCGGGCGCGGATTTTGTCGGCGGCGAAGATATGGTGGAGAAGATTAAGGGCGGGTGGCTCGATTTCGACGCCGTCATCGCTACCCCCGACATGATGCGTTTGGTCGGCGGCCTCGGCAAAGTGCTCGGCCCGCGCGGGCTGATGCCGAATCCGAAAACTGGATCGGTGACATTCGACGTGCGCACCGCGGTCAACGAAACGAAGGCGGGTAAGGTCGAGTACCGGGTCGATAAGACGGGCGTCATCCATGTCGGCATCGGTAAAGTCTCGTTTGATGAGCAGAAGCTGCGCGAGAATGCGCAAGTTTTGCTCGACGCGGTGATCAGGGCGAAACCTTCGACCGCAAAAGGTAAGTACGTCAAAAAGGTGAACCTGGCGGCGACCATGAGTCCAGGTGTGCTGCTGGACGAAACTGCCTACGTAAAATAGGAGTGAGGAGCGACGAAAAATGAAAACCAGAGAACAGAAACAGAAAGACCTCGAAGCCCTCACTCAGCAATTTCAGGAAGCGAGTTCCGGGATGCTCATCGGTTTTAAGAAACTGACCGTCCCGAAAGACCAAGAGTTGCGCGACCGTCTGCGCGAAGCGGGCGCGCGCTACACGGTCGTCAAGAACACGCTCGCGCGCAAGGCCTCCACCGGGACCCCCTTTGAGCAAGCGGCGGAACATTTCAAAGGCGTCACGGCGATTGCGCTGAGCAGCAGCGATCCGGTGGATTTGTCAAAGGCGATTTCGAAGTTCGCGAAAGATAATCCGGACGTGTTCACGTTTAAGGCAGGCATCGTCGAAGGCCGGGTCATGGCGCTCAAAGATGTCGAATCAATCGCTACCCTGCCGTCCAAAGAAGTATTGATTTCGAAGGTGATGTTCCTGATTAATTGTCAGGCGCAGCGCTTGGTGACGGTCCTCTCGGCCGTCCCGCGCAACCTCGCGGTGGTCATCAGGCAGATCGGCGAGCAGAAGGGCGGCAGCGAAGCCGCACAGTAATTTTTTATTAACTGGGATTTCGAGTTGGAAGTTCCAGGCAGAGTCAGCCGGACGCGGAAAACGAGCAGGACGATGTGTCAGATCGTCCTCATGGCTCGGACGCCACTTGAGGTTTGGATGCAACAAGCCGTCGTGGTGTCCCGTGGGTTCTCCTGCTGCGAAACACTAACGGCACAGCACACCAGAACCCTTTGAGGAGGATAGATAGCAATCATGGCAGCTACACGTGAAGATGTGGTCGAGTATTTGAAGGGCATGACCCTTTTAGAAGCCTCTGAGCTTGTTAAGCATCTTGAGGAAACGTTCGGCGTGTCAGCAGCGGCGGCAGCGGTGGCGATGCCGTCCGGCGGGGCGGCGAGCGAAGCGGCGGCACCTGTCGAGGAGAAGACCGAGTTTGATGTGATTTTGCAGGCCGCTGGCGGCAACAAAATTAATGTTATCAAGGTCGTCCGCGAAATCACCGCGCTCGGACTGAAGGAAGCGAAGGACCTCGTCGAGGCCGCGCCGAAGGCAGTCAAAGAGGGTGTCTCGAAGGAAGAGGCCGAAACCGTCCGCCAGAAATTGGCCGACGCCGGCGCGACTGTCGAAGTCAAGTAGGACGACCGTCCGAGTGATCAGCGGCGGGTGAACGGATAGGGGAAGGCGCGCACATGACTTTCCCTCCGTTTAGTTTTCAACGATGATATAACCTGCTCGCTGGTCGTTGTTCTTCGTGCCTTGACAGTCGCCGGATTGTGCGGCTAAAGTAAGGGAGTATTAAGGTGCTGGCGCTACTCCCACAAAAAGTTTGAAGAAGATAACTGCTTTAGGTTAATCCAAGCGGTCGGAGCCCCGTGCGCTCTGTCCGCGTTTTCGTGTCTCTGTAGTGCTTTGAGAATTTTGGCTGGCTGTTTGTGGGTAAGCCAAAGGGGCGCGAGCCGTCTGTGAGGGTCATGTTTACAAATCCAGAAAACGCAACTCATTTTTGAAGGAATCTCCAATGTCTGCAAATCAGCTTCAATCGAGTACGAGTGGCATGGGTCGCCGGATGAGTCGTCCGCCCGAACGCGTAGACTTCTCAAAAATTAAAACGGCCGCACGCATCCCGAATCTGATCGAGATTCAGCGTGATTCATACAATCGCTTCCTGCAAATGGACCTGCTGCCGGAGGAGCGTGAGGCGACGGGTCTGCAGGCGGTGTTTCGTTCGGTCTTCCCGATTTCTGATTTCCGTGGCACCGCCGAGCTTGATTTCGTTGAGTTCTACATCGGCAACTGGCAATGCAAGTGCGGTCGTCTGGAGGGCCTCCGCTACCTGCGCGCCAATTGTAAAGAGTGCGGCGCGCTGATCAAAGTTGATCCGCTGACGCCGGGCGAGACGCTGTGCCATAAATGCGGCACTTTCAATGCCGTGCGCCCGGAATTGTGCCCGAACTGCGGCGAGCCGGTCGGACTCAAGCACAAGCACGACCAGCAGGAGTGTCAGGAACGCGGGATGACTTACAGCGTGCCGCTGAAGGTCAAGATTCGCCTGACCGTGTTTGACAAGGACCCGGAGACCGAGACTCGCTCGATCCGCGACATCAAGGAGGAAGAAGTATTCTTCGGCGAGATTCCGCTGATGACCGCCAACGGCACGTTCATCATCAACGGCACGGAGCGCGTCATCGTTTCGCAGCTCCACCGCTCGCCCGGCGTCTTCTTCGAGCGCTCGCCCGTCTACCTCGCGAAGGTCATTCCGTACCGCGGATCGTGGGTCGAGTTCGAATACGACCAGAAGAATCTGCTGTACGTTCGCATCGACCGGAAGCGTAAATTTCTGGCGTCGATCTTTCTGCGTGCTTTGGGCATTTGGCTTGATCCGCGGTTTGACACGAAGTCGTTCCACTCCGATGCGCAGTTGGAGGAGGCGATCAAGAACGCTGGCTTCTCCGATGAAGACGTCCTGCGCGCATTCTACGTTGTCGATGAAGTGCGCACTGATGGCGGGCGCGTCTTCGTGCAAATCGGTGAAGACGGGCCGACCAGCCTCGTCGGGATGAGGGTTGATTCGGACCTGAAGGCTAAAGGCCATGCCGATCCGGTCGTGCGCGCCGGCAAGAAGGTGACGGCCTCCGCCATCAAAGAATTGCGCAAGTCGCATGTCAAAGAGGTCGAGGTCGACGCCACGCAGTTCGAAGGCGCGTTTGCGCTCGGCGACGTGGTCAACATGGAAACCGGCGAAGTCTTACTTGAAGCCAACGCGGAAGTGACGCCCGCGAAGCTACAGGAAATTATCGAAGCGGGCGTCGCGCGGTTCGAGATTTTCTTTCCTGAACGCGACGACCTCGGCTCGGTGCTGGCACTGACCTTGAAGAAGGACGTCATTACCAAGCCGGTCGACGCGCTACTGGAGATTTACCGCAAGATGCGCCCCGGCGACCCGCCGACCGTGCAGACCGCTTACCGCCTGTTCGAAGGCATGTTCTTCGACGAGCGGAAGTTCGATCTGTCGCGCGTCGGGCGGCTTAAGTTCAACATCAAGATGGGCCGGCCCGAACGCGAGCGCATTGACAGCCCGCTTCTTTCAGCGCAGGACTTCGTTGACGTTATTTCTTACCTGTTAAAGATGCGCCGCAACCCGTCCGAGTATTTGTCAGACGACATCGACCATCTCGGCAACCGCCGCGTCCGCGCGGTCGGCGAACTGCTTGAAAACCAATTCCGCATCGGTCTCGTCCGCATGGAGCGCGCGATCAAAGAGAAGATGTCGATCCAGCAGGAGATGCAGACGACGATGCCGCGCGATTTGATAAACGCCAAACCGGTGACGGCGGCGGTACGCGAGTTCTTCGGCTCCAGCCAACTCTCGCAGTTCATGGATCAGACCAATCCGCTCTCAGAGATCACGCACAAGCGGAGGCTGTCAGCTTTAGGACCGGGCGGACTCTCGCGCGAGCGCGCCGGGTTCGAAGTGCGCGATGTGCATCCGACGCACTACGGGCGCATCTGCCCGATTGAGACGCCGGAAGGACCGAACATTGGTCTCATTTCGTCGCTCTCGTGCTTCGCGCGGATCAATGAGTTCGGGTTCATCGAGTCGCCGTACCGTAAGGTCGATGCGGGCCGGGTCATCGAGCACGTCCGCGTCATCAACGGCGGCGACACGAAGCTGAAGCCCGGCGACCACGTCCCGCAGGAAGAGCTTGATAAAGCCAACCAGCGTGTGGCGGCGAGTGGCCGTAAGGCTGACTACGAGCCGTACCCGTTTTACCTGACGGCCTGGGAAGAGGATAAGCATGTCGTCGGCCAGGCCAACATCGAACTGGATGAGCAGGGAAACATCATCAACGAACGCAACGCTTCGCGTAAGGCAGGCGAGTTCATTCTCGCGGTGCGCGAGGACATCGAGTACGTCGATGTCTCGCCGAAGCAACTCGTCTCGGTCGCGGCGTCGCTCATCCCGTTTCTCGAAAACGACGACGCGAACCGCGCGCTGATGGGTTCCAACATGCAGCGGCAGTCGGTGCCGTTGCTGCGCGCCGAGGCGCCGTACATCGGCACTGGCATGGAGAGAGTGACGGCGCAGGACTCCGGCGCGGTCGTGACGGCGCGACGCGACGGCGTGGTGGACTACGTCGATTCCGAGCGCATCATCATCAAGGCCGATCACAACGTCGACGGCACGATCTCGCGCGAAGTGACGGCGGACATTTACACGCTGACGAAATTCAAGCGCTCGAATCAGAACACGTGCATCAACCAGCGTCCGATTGTCTCGGTTGGCGAGCGCGTCGACAAAAGCCAAGTCATCGCCGATGGCCCATGCACGGACCGGGGCGAACTCGCGCTCGGGCGCAACGTGCTGGTCGCGTTCATGCCGTGGCGCGGCTATAACTTCGAGGACGCGATTCTCGTTTCCGAGCACCTCGTCAAGGACGACTTCTACACCTCAATCCACATTGAGGAGTTGGAGATCGAGGCGCGTGACACGAAGCTCGGCCCCGAAGAGATTACGCGCGACATTCCGAACGTCGGCGAGAATATGCTGCGCGACTTAGACGACAGCGGCATCATCCGCATCGGCGCGCAGGTCAAACCCGGCTCAATCCTCGTCGGCAAAGTAACGCCGAAGGGCGAGACGCAGTTGACGGCGGAAGAGAAGTTGTTGCGCGCGATCTTCGGCGAAAAGGCCGGAGACGTGAAGGACGCTTCGCTCCAGTGCCCGCCGGGCATCGACGGCACGGTGGTCGATGTGCAGGTCTTTACACGCAAAGGTCAGGAGCGTGACCAGCGCTCGATGATGATTGAAGAGGAGGAAGAGGCGCGGTTGCGGCGCGACCTTGAGGACGAAATTCGCATCCTGCGCGAACAGCGCGATCAGCGCATCTATGAACTCTTCGACGGTCGCAAGCTCGCAGCCGATCTATTGGTTGACAAGGAAGTGCGCGTCCCGCGCGGACAGGCCATTACGCGCGAGATGCTCCGCGGGATCGACCCGAAGCTGCTGCGCAAGGTGCAATTGACCGCGACGCAGGTCAACGTCGGTGCCGAGATCAAAGAGTACGAAGACCGCACCGAACGTCAGATTAAAATTCTGACCGACATTTACGAAGAGAAGATTGCCAAGCTGCGGCAGGGCGACGAACTCGCGCCGGGCGTCATCAAGATGGTCAAGGTCTTCATCGCGATGAAACGTAAGCTGTCGGTCGGCGACAAGATGGCCGGTCGCCACGGCAACAAGGGCGTCATTGCGCGCATCCTGCCTGAAGAAGATATGCCGTATCTGCCGGACGGGACGCCGGTGGACATCGTCTTAAACCCGCTCGGCGTGCCGTCGCGGATGAACGTCGGGCAGATTCTGGAGACGCACCTGGGGTGGGCGGCGCGCGTCCTCGGCGTGCATTTCGCGACGCCGGTGTTCGACGGTGCGACCGAGCCGGAGATCAAACAGAAACTTCAGGAAGCCAGCGACCGGCTGCGTGAACAGGGCCTGCCGCAGATCGTCAACGAGTCCGGCAAGACCGTGCTCTACGACGGCCTGACCGGCGATGCGTTCGAGCAGATGGTGACGGTCGGCTATATCTACATGTTGAAACTTTCGCACCTGGTGGACGACAAGATTCACGCTCGCTCAATCGGGCCGTACAGCCTGATTACGCAGCAACCGCTCGGCGGCAAGGCGCAGTTCGGCGGACAACGCTTCGGCGAGATGGAGGTGTGGGCGCTCGAAGCTTACGGCGCGGCGCACATTCTGCAAGAACTGCTGACCGCAAAGTCGGACGACGTGGCCGGTCGCTCGAAGATTTACGAAGCGATTGTGAAGGGCGAGGCCGACTTCAATCCGGGCGTGCCGGAATCATTCAACGTGCTCGTCCGCGAGTTGCAATCGCTCTGCCTCGATGTCGAGCTCATCGACAAGAATGCGGCGGCGAAGGCCGAAGAGATCGGCGCCGGAACCGGCAGGCCGGTGGTCGCAACGGTGAGCAGCATCGAAGGATAAAGAAGTCGCGAGCCTGGAGTCTGAAGTCTGGAGTCAACTAAAGACACGAGGCTCCTTCCCGACTCCCGACTCTTAAGACTTAAGACTCCAGACTTTCTTATCGGAGATAAATAAAAGTGTTTCGATTCCAGCAAGAAAAAACGCAACTCGCGCCTGATTTTGAAGCGATCCGCATTAGCTTGGCATCGCCGGACAAGATCAGGCAGTGGTCGCATGGCGAAGTTACCAAACCCGAAACCATTAATTACCGCACGTTCAAGCCGGAGCGCGACGGACTGTTCTGCGCGCGTATCTTCGGCCCCGTCACCGACTGGGAGTGTCTGTGCGGCAAGTACAAACGGATGAAACACCGCGGCGTGATCTGCGATAAGTGCGGCGTCGAGGTGACACAGGCCAAGGTGCGCCGCGAGCGGCTCGGCCACATCGAACTAGCCTCGCCGTGCTCACACGTCTGGTTCTTCAAAGGTCTTCCCAGCCGCATCGGTCACTTGCTCGACATCCCGCTGCGTGAACTGGAGAAGGTGCTCTACTTCGAGTCGTACATCGTGATTGATCCGGGCGACGTGGCGGTGAAGGAGAAGGAACTCCTGACCGACGAGCGTTATCGCGAACTGACGCGCGATCACCCGGGCCAGTTCGTCGCGAAGATGGGCGCCGAGGCGATCAAGGAACTACTCTCGATGGTCAAGATCGAAGAGTTGTCCGTCGAGATGCGCCAGAAGATGAAAGAGGAGACTTCGCAGCAGAAAAAGCTGAAGTACTCCAAGCGGCTCAAGGTCGTGACTTCGTTTCTGAAGTCGGGCAACCATCCGGAGTGGATGATCCTCGACGTGATTCCGGTCATCCCGCCGGAGTTGCGCCCGCTGGTGCCTTTGGATGGTGGCCGCTTCGCGACCTCGGACTTAAACGATCTGTATCGCCGCGTCATCAATCGCAACAACCGCCTGAAGAAGTTGATGGAACTTCGCGCGCCGGAAGTGATCGTGCGCAACGAGAAACGCATGCTTCAGGAAGCGGTTGACGCTTTGTTCGACAACGGACGGCGCGGACGAGTTTTACGCGGCGTCAATAATCGCCCGCTGAAGTCTCTGTCGGACACGCTGAAGGGCAAGCAGGGGCGCTTCCGCCAGAACCTCTTGGGCAAGCGCGTCGACTACTCAGGCCGTTCGGTGATCGTCGTCGGCCCGGAGTTGAAGCTGCATCAGTGCGGACTGCCGAAGAAGATGGCGCTCGAACTGTTCAAGCCGTTCATCTACAACCAGCTTGAGAAGCAGCAGTATGCCGCGACGATCAAGCAGGCGCGTGAGATGGTTGATCGTCAAGAGCCGGTCGTGTGGGACATCCTCGAAGAGGTGATCCGCGAGCATCCGGTGCTCTTGAACCGCGCGCCGACGCTGCATCGTCTCGGCATCCAGGCGTTCGAACCCGTCCTGGTCGAAGGCAAGGCGATCAAGATTCACCCCTTGGTGTGCACGGCGTTCAATGCGGATTTCGATGGCGACCAGATGGCTGTTCACATCCCGCTTTCGCCTGAAGCGCAGATTGAGGCGGCGGTGTTGATGCTGGCCTCCAACAACATCCTCAGTCCCGCGAACGGACAGCCCATCGCTGTCCCCAGTCAGGATATCGTGCTCGGCTGTTACTACCTGACGAAGGACAAGCCGGGGGCGAAGGGCGAGGGCCGCGTCTTCGCTTCAACCGATGAGGTGCTGTTGGGGCTCGACGCGAAGGAAGTGACGACGCAGACGCCAATCAAGCTGCGTATTCGGGGCGACCTGATGGATTTGACGCAGGAGCACGACACACAGGACGTGATGCGCGGCACCGTGCAGGAAAACGTCCGCCGCGTCATCAATACGACTGTCGGCCGTGTCATCTTTAACGACCAGATTCCGCCGGGACTGCCGTTCTTCAACGGCACGCTGAAGAAGAAGGGCCTGCAATCACTCGTCAACTACTGCCACATCCGGCTCGGCCACGAGATGACCGTCAAGATGCTCGACGATTTGAAGAACCTCGGCTTCCTGTACGCGACAAAGGCGGGCATCTCCATCGGCATCGACGACCTCGTCACGCCCGATGCGAAGAAGACGCTCGTGGCGAAGGCCGAGATCGATGTCATCGAAGTTGATAAGCAGTACCGCGAAGGCGTGATCACAAACGGCGAGCGCTACAACAAGGTCATCGCGATCTGGTCAGAAGTGACCGACAAGGTCGCGAAAGAAATGTTCAAGGCAATGGACGCGCGCGAGAAGGCGTTGAATGAGCAGAACCCGATTCTGATCATGTCGGATTCGGGCGCGCGCGGAACCGCCCAGCAGATTCGTCAACTCGCCGGGATGCGCGGTTTGATGGCAAAGCCGTCGGGCGAAATCATCGAGACGCCGATCCGCTCCAACTTCCGCGAGGGGCTGAACGTCTTGCAATACTTCATCTCGACGCACGGCGCGCGCAAAGGTTTGGCGGACACGGCCTTAAAGACCGCTGATTCCGGCTATCTGACGCGCCGCTTAGTCGACGTGGCGCAGGATGTCATTATCAGCGAGCCGGACTGCGGCACGTTGAAGGGAATTTCGTCGAGCGCCATCATTGAGGGCGGCGAAGAAATCGAGTCGTTGCGTGACCGCATCGTTGGTCGCACGGCGCTCGACGACGTCATCGACCCGGTTGAAGGCACAGTGATCGTCGAGACGAATCAGGAGATCGATGAAGACATCGCGGCGGAGATTCAACGCTCCGGCGTGCAGCGCGTCCGCATTCGTTCGGTGCTGACGTGCGAATCGCGCAGGGGCGTCTGCATCAAGTGCTACGGGCGCAATCTCGCGACGGGCAGGCCGGTCGACATTGGCGAGGCGGTCGGCGTCATCGCCGCGCAAAGTATCGGCGAGCCGGGCACACAGCTCACGATGCGCACGTTCCACATCGGTGGTACGGCGCGTCTCGAAGAATCGTCGAAGCACGAAGCGCGCAGCGACGGCACGATCAAGTACGTCGAGTTGAATGTCGTCAAGAACCGGCGCGGCGAGATCATCGCGATGAACCGCAACGGCGCACTGACGATTCTTGACGAGCGCGGGCGCGAAGTGGCGCGCTTCCAGATCGTCTACGGCGCGCACATTCACGCCGAGGACGGCGCGCGCGTCAAACAGGACCAACTGCTGGCGACGTGGGACCCATTCACGTTCGCGATTCTGACCGAGGTCGCCGGCAAGGTGAAGTTCCAGGACCTGAAGGAAGGCGTCACGGTCGATGAAGAGGTGGATGAAGTCACCGGCCAGTCGCGCCTCGTCGTCAAGGATTCGCCTGACGAGAAGAAGCAACCGCGGCTCGAAATCCGCAATGGCGCGAACAAGGTGCTGAAGACGTACCAGATGCCGGTGCGCGCCAACCTGATGGTGACCGACGGCGACGAGGCGGAGCCGGGCGACATCATCGCCAAGATTCCACGCGAGACGACGAAGACCAAAGACATTACGGGTGGTCTGCCGCGCGTGGTGGAGTTGTTCGAGGCGCGTAAGCCGCGCGAGACGGCGATCATGTCGGAGATCGACGGCATCATCACGCTCGGCCCGATTGCGAAGGGTAAGCGCAAGCTGATCGTCGTCGGCGACGACGGCGAGGAGCGCGAGTACGACATCCCGCGCGGCACGCACATTAACGTGCAAGAGGGTGACCGCGTCCGCGCCGGCGAGGCGCTGATGGACGGGCCGCTCAACCCGCACGATATCCTGCGCGTGCTCGGTATGAACCGTCTGCAAGAGTACCTGACGAACGAGATTCAGGAAGTCTACCGATTGCAGGGCGTCAACATCAACGATAAGCATATCGAAGTAATCGTTCGTCAGATGCTTCGATGGGTGAAGATTCGCGAAGTCGGCGATACGGAATTCCTGCTCGACGAGCAGGTCGACCGCTTCCGCTTCGCGGACGAAAACGAGCGCGTCAGAGCAATCGACGGTGAGCCCTCGGCGGCCGACCCGTTGCTGCTCGGCATCACCAAAGCTTCGCTCTCAACCGAGTCGTTCATCTCCGCCGCGTCGTTCCAGGAGACGACGCGCGTGCTGACCGAAGCGGCAATCTCCGGGCGCATCGACTACCTGCGCGGCTTGAAGGAGAACGTCATTATGGGTCGGTTAATCCCGGCTGGAACGGGGATGGAGTTCTACCGCAACGTGAAGGTCGAGCGCGACCAGTCAGTTGACCAGGCCGCTGACCTTGATAATGGCGTCGACGACTTGCCGGAGGTCGCCGCAGTGGCGGAGGTACCGCCGCCACCCGTGCGCGTCAGTGTCGTGGCTATCGGCGACAGCGACGGCGACGTTGAAGAGGTTGAGGAAGACGACGAGGAGTAGAGCGCGGATGAGTTGGAAGGCTGTCAGTTCTATTGATGGCCTGTGGTAACAATCTGCTCCGTTAAAGTATTAGACCGGCGCAGGCATAAAAGCCTCGCCGGTCTAATTTTGTCTTGAAGGGTAATCTTTGCGAATCTTCTGAGCCAGCACCCACCTGACATCTTTGCCCCTACCTGCCTGGTGCCGATTTTAACGCGCGCAGCCTAAATCACGCTCGCTGATGATGCGCCACCCGTCGCCGCTGTGTCGGCACTTCAATTCGGATGTGACGGCATCGCGGGCGGTACTCTCTTCGACCTGATAAGTTTTGCGGAAGCGGATCGTCGCCGTCCGCCCATCGGGCGAAAACGTGATCTGAGGGGCGTCGGTGCGGACGTCGATGGCCCCGGCGCGGGCGACGAGTCGCAGGCACCACGACGACACTGCCCGCTCGCGCCGCTCGTCGCCGAGCACCGTGCCACCCTCACCGTCGACGAAGGAAAGCATCTGGTCGATCCCCTCATGCGTCTCTTCGCCGGTCTCTTCGCCCGGCGGAACGGACATTAATACCACCTGCGAAAGCTTCGTCGTAAACAGCACGCGCCGGAAATCCTGGTTCTCGCGGGCAAGCTTCGGCACGTCTTCCACATAAGTTTCATTAACCATCGCCGTTCCTCTTAACCTTTATTTCCGGGCGTGGTCGCGTGGGTTACGGTATCTTTTTCGGTACGCCCTTCTTCGGTATCACTGAAATCGGTTGCGCCCGCCACATCGCGCGTGTCTGCGTCGCCTTCCGCTTCGTTGCCACGCAGCATCTGCCGCATCGCGTCAGTTGAGTCGTCATAGATCGACGCGGCGCCAATCTCTTCGGCACTAAGACTGTCCTGTTGTGCGTCGGCGCTTGGCTTGTCCGCGTCTTGCTTGCTGCTGTTATTCATAAAAATCCTTTGCTGAAAGCTAAATCAAAGCATATGAGATTGAACACTATGAAAATTAACAGGGATGGACAGGATGCACACGATGAGCAGAAAGGATGTGGGATGAGAGAGCGGCTGTCGACCAGGTGCTTCCCGATTCATCCTTCTGCCCTCATCCCTCATTCCTTATCTTGTCCATCTTTGTTCCGTTCCCTCATGGCTTGATTTAGATGTAGAGTCACGGGCTTGGTTTCGCCAGCGAAGAAACAGGTCGCCGACTTGCTCGCTAATGTACCGTCGTGAGCGTCAAGAACTCGACTCCACTGCCGGCTGCTTAGCCGATGAAGCCTGCGCCTTCTCTCTAAAAACTCGCAACACTTCCTGCTTATCTTGTTCGGTCAGGCTGGCGAGGCCTTCCGTCACGCTGAATTTCTGGTTGATCCACTTGCCCACTTTTGCCGCATCATACCCAAGCGCGAGCGCGCTGTGAAGGATATCGGAGTCGAGGCCGGTGGCGCCCGTTGCTGTTGCCGTTGCTATTGTCGTCGTTGCCGCAGCAGCCGGTTGCGAGGCTTGCCGGACATCCTTGTCTAGCACCGGCACTCGCGCCCCCTTTTCAGCTTCCTCACGGCTCGCGATGCCACGCTTAACCTCGAAACCCAGCAACGCCAGCGCGCGACCAACGCAGCCCGTCTCACAATTTTCCACGTAGCTGGTTTTATTAACGTAACTTTCGCTACGCACCTCGAAAGCGTGTCCGGTGGCGGCGGGCTGCGCGTCGTCGGGCGCGCGAAACACCTCGGCACGCATCAGGACGAATCCGCTCTCCGAGTCGTGCTCCACAATCTGTGTCAGAATGCGGCCTTGTGGAAAGCGTTCGTAAAACTTTTCGACCCGCTCGGCGACGGGGATATAACCGTCGAACCGGTCGTTCTTCGACTGTGTGTGTTGTGCCATCAATATGCTCCTGATCTTCTGCTCGGCGCTTGTGACGCCCCGCGTGGTCAATAGTTTCACATCTGGACCCGGCAGTCTTGCTAGAGATTTCGTGTGACGCCGATGAATGTTTCTGGCTCTTCCAAGATTTGTACCTGAAGAGGAGTCTTGTTTCAACCAACGGGGTGACATCCCGTACAGCATCGGAGGAGCAGAGCCTGACCGTCGCAGGACGATGACAACCGTCCTGCATTGACACAAAATTGAAAAAGGTCGGATATATATTGCTCCGAATTTGACCGGCAACTGCTGAAGAGCAAGCGAAAGTTAACAAACATTTGAGTTGAACAAAGCTTGGTGTTGGGAGCTATTCTACTTAAAGTAGATAAACATAAGGCACAAAAAGGGAGAGGCTAATGAGTCAAGAGTGTGATGTTTCAGTTGTAATCTGCACTTACAACCGGTGTGAATTGTTACCGACGGCAATTAAAAGCGCACTGGCCCAGGCGAACGAGGGCGTGAATTACGAAGTAATTGTGGTTGACAATAATTCGACCGACCGCACGCGCCAGGTAATCGAAGAGCTTATGCCACAAAGACAGGGGTGGTTACGCTACGTATTCGAGGGCGAGCAGGGGCTTTCGCACGCGCGCAACACCGGAATCGCGCAGGCTAAAGCCCCCGTCATCGCCTTTACTGACGACGATGTGACCGTCGCGCGGGACTGGGTACGACAAATCAAGAAGTCTCTCGATAAACACTCGGAGGTGGACTACATCGGCGGCAAGGTGATACCCCAATGGCCGACCACGCCGCCGTCGTGGCTGACGTCTGACCACTGGTCGCCGCTCGCGCTGACGGATCACGGGAACAAGCCTTTCTACATCAATCTGAAAACGCCGAGATGGATGGTCGGCGCAAACCTGGCCGTTCGTCGCATCGCATTCAAGCAGGTCGGCTTTTTCGCGCCGGAGGTGCAGCGAGTCAAAGACAACATCGGATCATCGGAGGATGCCGACTTTCAGGTCCGACTGTGGAAAACCGGTCGCCAAGGGATGTATGTGCCGGAGATGACCGTCGAAGCCCGGGTGCAATCCGAACGGCTGACAAAGGCTTATCATCGGCAATGGTATATCGGCAACGGGAAGTATTCGGCGATGATGGGTGTCGAGGAGATGCTGAACAAGGACGGCGAGATTGTTGATAAAGCGCCCGATTACACTACCCTCTTTGGAACCCCCGCCTTTCTTTACCGCGCATTGCTGGTTGCAGCAAAAAATTGGGCGACCGTCGCGGTCCGCGGGCCTGAGAGTTTGTCTTTTCGGCACGAAGCTCGCGTACGATATTTGTTGGGCTATATAAATAAACGTTTTCAGGAGAGCTCCGATAAACGCGGTACCTATCTGGGTGAGTTGGTGTCCTTCACCAAGGCTATGTTGGACAAGAAACTCTCTCGCTGATCCTTAAATCGGGCGGGCGGTGGAGGTAGGAACCGCGATTGAGGGATCGCTGTGCCCGCGATTGTAAGATCGGTTTGATTGAGACAAGATTACTTAATACATATCGTCGAACATCGCTCTGGCCGCCGCTTAAAGTTTGATTTTGGTCGACATGCAATGTCGGAGCGAGTCTCAGCTTGTCGCGTCTCCTGCCAACCGGCGAACTAGAGTTTCGCCCGAGCGTCACGAAGAATGAATAGGCCCCGGCCGCCGCTTGACAGATATTAGCCTCATCCGTATAGTCTCTCGTTTGGACTCACAGTCCTGATTATAAGTGCAACGTCCAGCAGGTTCTGCCGGTGTGGAGGCGTTGCCCGATTGTGCCCGTAGTGGGCCGGTCGCTTGACAATTATTGTGGCGTAAAGGCCCGCGTCCCGTGAGTCAAAACTGAAGTCTCGCGGTCAAGCGTTTGGGCACGCGACCAAAGTTGACGAACTATTCCTTGCTCGCCTCTCATTTACGAACATGCGACGCCACAGAAAAGTTTTGGCTTGAGGGAAGCCATCATCCGCACCCGTCGTTAGAAACGGCGAAGTTAGAACATCCCTAAATCAATTCTCACTCAGGTAGGGCAGCCGTGCTTCTTGCGCTGACTGCCGGACAAGTTCCGGCAAGAGGCAGGACGCGGGAGCCTTTTGCGCACGGACAGGCTGATACATCTGAATCGGCCGAGACATTTGTTCCGCGTGCGCCAGTTGAAGCTAATAAGGACAAGAACAGAAGTGCCGACAATCAATCAACTTGTTCGCAAAGGCCGCGAGGCAGTGAAATACAAGACGGCCAGCCCGGCGCTCCAAAGCTCGCCGCAACGCCGCGGCGTCTGCACGCGCGTCTACACGCAAACCCCAAAGAAGCCCAATTCAGCACTCCGCAAGGTCGCCCGCGTGCGGTTGACGAATGGCATCGAGGTTACGACGTACATTCCGGGCGTCGGCCATAACTTACAGGAGCACTCGATTGTGCTGATCCGCGGTGGGCGCGTCAAAGATTTGCCGGGAGTCCGCTACCACGTGATTCGCGGCACGCTCGATTCTGTCGGCGTCGCCGACCGTAAGCAAGGGCGCTCGAAATATGGGGCCAAGCGTCCAAAAGCGGGCGGCGGCGCACCCGCCGGCGCAAAGGGCGGTAAAAAGAAGTAGAGACTAGCTTCAGTGGTCAGTTATCGGTGGTCAACAAAATAATGATCACCGGTAAGTGGGGCGCTGAAAACCGAAAACTGACTACTGAAAACTAAATCATGCCAAGACGAAGAGTTGTTGACAGACGCGATGTAATGCCCGACCCGGTTTACAACAGCCCGCTGGTGACCAAGTTCATCAACGGCGTTATGTTGGACGGTAAAAAGTCGGTGGCCGAAGGGATTTTCTATAACGCGATGTTGCAGGTCGGCGAGAAACTGGGCGAAGACCCGCTCAAGATTTTCAAGCGCGCCATCGACAACGTGAGGCCGACGGTGGAAGTGAAGTCACGGCGCGTCGGCGGCTCGACCTACCAAGTGCCGGTCGAGGTGCCGCAGGAACGGCGCGGCTCGCTCGCGATTCGTTGGGTCATGGGCGCTGCGCGCAGCCGGGGCGAAAAGACGATGACCGACCGACTCGCCGGGGAACTTCTCGACGCCGCGAACAACCGGGGCAACTCGGTGAAGAAGAAAGAAGACACACACCGCATGGCCGAGGCGAACAAGGCATTCGCTCATTACAAGTGGTAAAGCAGTTTTCAGTTTTTAGTATTCAGCAGTTGGGCTGACGCTAGGAACTGAAGACTGAAAACTGGGAATTGGTTATGGCTAAGCAAGACCTCAGCAAAACCCGCAACATCGGCATCATGGCCCACATCGATGCCGGCAAAACGACGACCACCGAGCGTGTCCTTTTCTATACCGGCGTCTCGCACAAGATCGGCGAAGTGCACGAAGGCACGGCGACGATGGATTGGATGGAGCAGGAGCAGGAGCGCGGCATCACCATCACGTCCGCCGCCACGACCTGTTACTGGAAGCGCAACAACGTCGAGCACCGCATCAACATCATTGACACGCCGGGCCACGTCGATTTCACGATGGAGGTCGAGCGCTCTCTGCGCGTGCTGGACGGCGCGGTCGCTGTGTTTGACGGCGTCGCGGGCGTCGAGCCACAGTCGGAGACGGTCTGGCGCCAAGCTGACAAGTACGGCGTGCCGCGCATCTGCTTTATTAACAAGCTCGACCGCGCGGGCGCGTCATTCGAACGTTCCTTCGAATCGATCATCACGCGCCTCGGCGCGAACCCAATCGCGATACAGATTCCCATCGGTGCCGAAGATCAGTTCAAGGGCGTCGTTGACTTGATTCAAATGAAGGCGTTGCTTTGGAACGAAGAGACCAAAGGCGCGGAGTACGCCGTGACCGACATCCCCGCCGACCTTCAGGCCGAAGCCGAAGCTGCGCGCGAGAAGATGATCGAAGCAGTTGCCAGCGTCGATGATGATCTGACGGTCAAATATGTTGAAGGCGCAGAGATTTCCGAAGCAGAGCTTCGCGCCGGGCTGCGCAAGGGCACGCTTGAATTAAAGCTCGTCCCCGTCGTGACCGGCTCGGCTTTTAAAAACAAGGGCGTGCAGACCCTGCTCGACGCGGTCGTGGACTACCTGCCGTCGCCGCTCGACATCCCGCCGGTCGTCGGCATCAACCCGAAATCAGGCGAAGAAGAGGACCGCCCGGCGGACGCGAGCGTGCCATTTAGTGGCCTTGTCTTCAAGATCATGTCCGACAAGCACCTCGGCCAGTTGTCGTTCGTCCGCATCTATTCGGGGACGATTAAGGCCGGTTCATACGCCTACAACCCGGTCAAAGACAACAAAGAGCGTGTGGGCCGGTTGATGCTGATGCACGCCAACAAGCGCGAGGACATTGAGGAAGCGAGCGCAGGCGAAATCGTCGCTATCGGCGGTATGAAGAACGTCACGACCGGCGATACCGTCTGCGATGAAAACAAGCCAATCATTCTTGAAGCGATGGATTTTCCGGCGCCGGTGATCCGCGTCGCGGTCGAACCGAAGACGCGCGCCGATCAGGACAAACTAGGCATGGCCCTCAGCCGTCTGGCGCAGGAAGACCCGTCCTTTAACGTCTCGACCGATCAGGAGACCGGCCAGACGATCATCGCCGGAATGGGCGAGTTGCACCTTGAGATTATCGTCGACCGCATGAAGCGTGAGTATGGCGTCGAGGCCAACGTCGGCAAGCCGCAGGTCGCGTACCGCGAGACGATTACGGCTTCCGCCCCAGGCAAGGAAGTTCATAAGCGGCAGACCGGTGGCCGCGGCCAATTCGGTCACGTGGAAATCGAGATCGAGCCGGCACCCGGCGAAGGTTTTGTCTTCGAGAACAAGATTACCGGCGGCGCCATCCCGCGCGAATTCATCCGTCCTACTGAACAGGGCATTCATGAGGCGATGGAGCGTGGTTTCCTAGCCGGCTACGAATTGGTAGACATCCGCGTGCGTCTAGTCTTCGGCTCGTATCACGAGGTCGATTCTGACGAGCGCTCGTTCCACATCGCCGGCTCGCTTGCCTTCCAGGACGCGGTGAGAAAAGCCAAGCCCGTGCTGCTTGAACCGATCATGCGTATTGAAGTAGTCACGCCGAAAGATTTCGTCGGTGCGGTAACCGGCGACTTGAATCGTCGTCGCGGTCGCATCGACAAGATGGAGCAGCGTCCGGGCGGAGCCGAAGTAGTGACGGCTTTTGTGCCGCTCGCGGAGATGTTCGGCTACACGACCGACCTTCGTTCTGCGACGCAGGGGCGCGCGACTTCGACGATGCACTTTGAGCGCTATGAACAAGCGCCGAAGAACATCGCCGATGAAGTAATCGCGAAGGTTCAGGGAGTCGCTAAATAAGGGATGAAGGATGAGGGATGAGGGATGAATGAAACGGGATGAGTACTTTCTTATTCATCCTTCATCCTTCCGCCCTCATCCCTTAAATTAAGGAGCGTAGAGAAACAGATGAGCAAGGAAAAGTTTGACCGGTCGAAGCCGCACGTCAACATCGGGACGATTGGCCATGTCGATCACGGCAAGACGACGTTGACGGCCGCCATCACCAAGGTCTTAGCCAAACACAACCCG
>Ga0136614_10000419_pt1 | contig 20875 bp, 18 predicted proteins | sample AntDrymUQ2792106_2_FD_106643 | JGI IMG/M metagenome (GOLD analysis project Ga0136614, IMG submission 106643) | Polar desert sand microbial communities from Dry Valleys, Antarctica - metaG UQ279 (21.06) | ecosystem: Environmental > Terrestrial > Soil > Desert | place: Antarctica: Dry Valley... | reverse complement strand
TCGAGCGTCTGCGCCACGCTTTGGGAATGCGCTTCGACGTGCCGCATCAGCTTGTCGTGCTCGACGACGATGACGTCGATCGCAAGCTGGGTCTGGAATTTGATCTGATCGAGTGCGTGGGTATTAGTCGGATCCGACACCGCGACCGAAAGACGATTGCCGCGCTTGCGCAATGCCAGCACGCGAAGTGTGACAACGAGCTTCTTGTCGATGATGTCTTTGGGCAGTTGCTCGATGTCAACCGCGCCGAGGTCGAGCAGCGCATGCCCAAACGTGTCGGCTGCAAACTTGGCAATTACGGCAGACGAAAGTCCGGTGACGTCGGCCGAACCGACCAGTTCGTCGATAAATTGAGTGTTCGACTGGGTCGCCTTGCGCGCGAAATTCTCAGCCCGATCAGCGCGCAGCTTGCCCTGCTGGACAAGCGCTCTTGCAAGACCGGTAAGAGCTCCGACGGCGGCCGCAGAACCTTGCATTACGGTGGACATCGGGCTTACGGTCCTTAAAAACGGGGGCTGGGCTGATCGAGTTCGAACATTTCGAACCTCAAGTTATAGCCGGCCGCTCCCCGCAGAGAAGGCGAAAGATACCGCCGATAAGCCCCGGATTTATAAACCTAAACTACCGTAAACCGGGCAAGACAATCGGTGTAGCGAAATGAGCCGCGCACGATTGCTATTGACAAGTCATCGGGCCACGCGAGGCGGTGAACAACGGCGGCACTCAATGTTGGTCGGGGTGAGAGGATTCGAACCTCCGACTCCTGCGTCCCGAACGCAGTACTCTACCAGGCTGAGCTACACCCCGAAGGATTCAACGAGTGGCCGATCTGCTTGTCTTTCGATGTCCTAATCAGCGATTTCGGTCTGTCGCGAACGCAATTAAGTGTAGCAAGGAATCTTTGAAAACCGTCGGCGCCAGGCGGTCCAACGCACCATACGCGCGCACTGCCTCCTGCCTTGCCAACATGCGCGAGTACTCGAGTGATCCGTTTTCGGTAACGATGCGCGCCACCGCCGTGAAGTCACCGCGCCCGTCACGCACAGCCGCCGTTACAAAGTCGCGCTGAACGGGCGCGGCGCTGCGGAGCGCGTGTATTAGCGGCAAAGTCATCTTGCCTTCGCGCAGATCGTCGCCCAGCCGCTTGCCGATTTCTTCCGTGTCGCCTGAATAATCGAGCACGTCGTCGATGATCTGAAAGGCCTTGCCAAGCGCGGCCCCGTAATGGGCGCACCGCTCTTCAACGTCGCGGTCGGCGCCCGCGATCACCGCGGCAATGCGGCACCCAGCTTCGAACAATGTGGCGGTTTTGCGTTCGACGACTTCGAAGTACCGGTCTTCGTTGACCGACGGGTCGTGCACGTTTAGCAACTGCAGAACTTCACCCTCGGCGATGCGATTCGTGGCGTCGGCCATGATGTGCATCACACGGGGATTGCCCGCTTTCACCATCATCTGAAACGATCGGGAATACAAAAAGTCGCCCACTAGAACGCTTGCCGCATTACCGAACATCGAGTTGGCCGTTGAGCGGCCGCGGCGCAGGTCCGATTCGTCGACCACATCATCGTGCAGCAGGGTCGCTGTGTGAATGAACTCGATAACGGCTGCCAGCTCGACGTGGTCCTTGCCGCGGTAATCGAGCGCCCGGGCCGTCAGCAACAGCACGGCGGGGCGCAGCCGCTTGCCACCGGCGGCAACTATATAGTCGGCAATGGTGTTGATCAGCGCGACATCGGAGTCAAGCCGCGTTCGGATCATGCGGTCGACCGCATCGATATCAGCCGCGACCGGGCGGAGGACGTCCTGCAGATCGTGCGGAGCCGCCCTGGCGTCAGGCCCCGTGCCGTCTGAAATTATAGGAGTGGCCAGCGCCGTCATCGGCCAATTATAGGTGTGGCGGACGTAGCCACTCGCGGGTTTGACGCCCTGGGACCACGGTGGGATAATCATCGGCTTTTCGCCGCCAGTAGCGCGCAACAACTGCGCCATCACTTTCGGCAGCTCGAGGAGTTGCGATGTACGCAGTTATCAAATCCGGTGGCAAACAATATCGTGTTGCCGCCGGCGATACGGTGAAGGTCGAGTCGGTCGACGGCGATATAGGCCAGCAGCTGAAGTTGACAGAAGTATTGACCATTGCAGATGGAGACAACCTCCGCTTTGGCGCGCCGTTTGTGTCCGGCGCGGCGGTCTTGGCCACCGTCATGTCGCATGGTCGGCGCGACAAGATAACGATTTTTAAAATGCAACGGCGCAAACATTTTCAGAAGCATGGCGGGCATCGGCAGAATTACACAGAATTGCGTATTGATTCGATTGGATAGCCATGGCACATAAGAAAGCAGGCGGTTCTTCGAGGAACGGCCGGGACTCGCAGGCGAAACGGCTAGGGGTCAAGGTCTACGGCGATCAAGCCATCTCGGCGGGCGCCATTATCGTGCGCCAGCGCGGCACGCAGTTTCATCCGGGTGAAAACGTCGGTATGGGGCGTGACCACACGTTGTTCTCGCTGGTAAATGGCATGGTGCGTTTTCAGGTCCGCGGCTCCAAGAGCAGGCGTATGGTCAGCGTTGAAGCGGAGAAGCTCGCCGCATAGCTCGTTCATTGCTGCTGACAAAGGCCCTGCCGTTCGCGGCCGGGCCTTTTTTGTTTTTAGACTGCAAATTCGGACACGCAATGAAATTTATCGACGAAGCTGCAATTGAAGTCCTCGCTGGCAACGGTGGCGATGGCAGTGCATCGTTCCGTCGCGAAAAATTCATTCCGAAAGGTGGGCCCGACGGCGGTGACGGCGGTCGAGGCGGCAGCATCTGGGCGGTTGCCGACCGCAATATCAATACGCTGATCGATTTTCGCTACGCCCGCCGCCATCAGGCAAAAAATGGAGAAAACGGGCGGGGTTCGGACTGTTACGGAGCCGGGGCCGACGATATTGAACTGCGAGTACCCGTTGGCACCGTCATCACGGATGTCGAAAGCGGCGAACAACTCACAGATCTATCGACTCACGGGCAACGGGCATTGCTTGCGCGCGGCGGGCGCGGTGGCATCGGCAACCTGCACTTCAAGTCCAGCATCAATCGCACCCCGCGCCAGTTCACAAAAGGGGAACCGGGGGAAAAGCGCAAGCTGAAACTCGAACTGCGCGTACTTGCCGATGTCGGACTGCTGGGTCTGCCCAACGCTGGAAAATCAACGTTGATCCGCGCTGTTTCCAATGCGCGTCCCAAGGTTGCTGACTACCCGTTCACCACGTTGCACCCCAATCTAGGTGTCGTCCGCGTCGGACCCGAGCGAAGTTTTGTGATCGCAGATGTACCGGGTTTGATCGAGGGTGCGGCAGAAGGGGCTGGACTTGGCCATCAATTCTTGCGGCACCTCAGTCGCACCGATCTTCTGTTGCACCTGGTGGATTGCCTGCCACCCGACAACAGCGATCCGGTTCACAACGTGCGTGCCATCGCTGCCGAATTGCGCAAGTACGACGAGAAGCTGTATCGCAAGCCACGTTGGCTGGTGCTGAACAAGATCGACCTGATCCCTGTCGACGAGCGGGATCACCGGGTCCGTGAGATCCGGCGTCGACTGAGAACCAAGGTTCCGATGCACGTCGTGTCGGCCGCTACCGGAGAAGGTTGTCGCGAGTTGGTCGAGGCGGTATCGCACTTTCTGGGGAGCCGCCGTGGTGCGTTGTCCGAAGGTTCGGGAGACGTAGACGCTCGCTTGACTGCTGATCAAACAGAAGACAGCGCATGACGTCGGTGATTGCCGCCGCGCGTCGCATCGTTGTCAAAGTCGGCAGCAGCTCGGTGACGGCCGAACGCGGGCTCGATCACGTTGCCATCACCGGTTGGGCCAGACAGATCGCAGTGTTGAGATCGCAGGGAAAACAAGTGCTGCTGGTGTCGAGCGGCGCAATTGCAGAGGGGATGCAGCGGCTCGGCTGGAAACGCCGTCCGCATGAAATTCACGAGCTGCAGGCTGCCGCCGCAGTAGGTCAAATGGGGCTGGCACAAGCCTACGAGGCGAGCTTTCGGACGCACGACCTTCAAACCGCACAAATTTTGCTGACGCACGCTGATCTTGCGGACCGAGCTCGGTATCTGAACGCTCGCTCGACACTGTTTACCTTGCTCGGCCTTGGCGTTGTCCCGGTCATCAATGAAAACGACACGGTGGTCACTGATGAGATCAAGTTTGGCGACAACGACACGCTTGCCGCATTGGTTGCCAATTTGGTCGAAGCCGACGCGTTGGTGATCCTGACCGATCAGACAGGGCTGTATTCGGCAGATCCACGCGTCGATTCGAACGCGACAGTGATCCGGCTGGCAACAGCCGGCGACGCTTCGCTCGAGAAAATGGCCGGCGGTGCCGGGAGCGCCCTCGCGCGCGGCGGGATGATGACAAAAGTTCTCGCTGCCAAGCGCGCTGCGCGCAGTGGCGCGCACACCGTGATTGCTGACGCGCGCGAGAAAGACGTATTGGTTAGGCTCGCGCAGGGCGAGAACCTGGGGTCGCAGTTGCTTGCGGGCACAGCCGTGCTGACGGCGCGCAAGCAATGGCTCGCAAGCCACCTGCAGTGCCGCGGTCGACTGGTTATCGATGAAGGTGCTGCGCGGGCACTGGTTACCGGAGGAAAAAGCCTGCTGCCGATTGGAGTAGTCAGCGTGCTGGGCGAGTTCCAGCGCGGTGATGTTGTCGCGTGTGTCAACGACGCAGGACACGAAATTGCCCGCGGTCTTGCCAATTACTCAAGTGCGCAAAGCAGTCTGATAGCGCGCCGGCCCACAACAGAAATTGAAGAGGCCCTGGGCTTTATCGAAGAGCCGGAGTTGATTCACCGCGACAATCTGGTGCTGCTCTAGCGCTGTTGCGCACGCGCTCGATTACAGCGCCATCTGACGATCAGACAGAGCCGCCAGGAGGTTCCGAAAGAGATATTCCATTGCCGGTGCCCGGCATTGCATCGCGGCGCGCGTCCGATCCGGACCGGGTGGGTTTGAAGACGAAGCGAGACAACTCGAGCAGTGCCTGCTGATAGACGTCGCGCTTGAATTCGATCACCGAATCGAGCGGTACCCAATAGTCGTTCCAGCGCCAGGCGTCGAACTCCGGGTGAGTCGTCGCCCGCAACGAAACATCGCAATCGCGCGCGATCAGTCGCAACAAAAACCAAATCTGCTTTTGGCCGCGGTAGTTACCGCGCAACTCGCGGCGTATCCATTGGTCTGGCACGTCGTAACGCAGCCACTCGCGTGTGCGACCGACCAGTTTTACGTGCTCGGCGCCAAGTCCGATTTCCTCACCAAGCTCGCGATACATTGCTTGCTCCGGTGATTCGCCGTACTTGATCCCTCCTTGGGGAAACTGCCACGAATGCTGCTTTACCCGTTTACCCCAGAAGACCTCGCTGCGACTGTTAAGCAGGATGATGCCGACGTTCGGGCGATACCCGTCCTTGTCAAGCATGCCAACCTCTGAACCTTTACTATTGTTTGATTATAGGGACAGACAGTCTCGTTAACCACATTGCCACGCCATGCGCGCGCGCCAATTTTTCATATCGACGCTTAAGGAAGCGCCGTCCGATGCCGAGGTAATCAGCCACTCGCTGATGCTGCGCGCGGGAATGATTCGTCGTCTGGCGGCAGGCATTTACACCTACATGCCGCTTGCGCTGCGCTCGATTCGCAAGATTGAAGCCGTCATTCGTGAGGAGATGAACCGGGCTGGTGCGGTCGAGTTGTTGATGCCGGTGGTACAGCCAGCCGAACTCTGGATTGAGTCGGGTCGATGGCAAAAAATGGGACCCGAGTTGTTGCGCCTTAAAGACCGGCACGAGCGTGACTTCATCGTGCAGCCAACCAGCGAAGAGGTGATCGCCGACATCGTGCGCGAATTGATCGGCAGCTACAAACAGTTGCCGGTCAATTTTTATCACATTCAAACCAAATTCAGGGACGAGCGGCGGCCGCGGTTCGGAGTCATGCGCGGGCGCGAGTTCACGATGAAGGACGCTTACTCGTTCGATCGCGACGAAGCCGGCGCTCGCGCGAGTTATCTGGTGATGTACAACGCATACGGACGCATCTTCTCGCGCATGGGGCTCGAGTTTCGCGCGGTGGCGGCCGACACCGGCACCATCGGCGGCACCGCAAGCCACGAGTTTCAGGTAATCGCCGACACTGGCGAGGACGCGATCGCCTACTGCCCCACGTCTGACTATGCAGCGAACGTCGAAATGGCAGAAGCGCTGTCGCTGATCGATCAGCGCGCAGCGCCGAAGGAAGAGCTTCGCAAGACGCCCACTCCCGGCAAGGAAAAGTGCGAGAGCGTGGCGAAGCTGTTAGGCCTTCCACTGACACACACCGTGAAGTCAATCGTACTGGCGGTCGATGACACGGCAGGCGGCGCAACCAAGATCTGGCTCGCGCTGATTCGCGGCGACCATGAGCTCAACGAAATCAAAGCCGCCAAAGTGCCCGGGTTAAACAGCGGATTTCGATTCGCGACCGAGGCCGAAATCTTGCAACACTTTGGATGTAAACCCGGCTACCTCGGCCCCATCAAAATGCTGCTTCCGGTCACCATCGTGGTCGATCGAACCGTTGCCAACATGAGCGATTTTGTCAGCGGTGCCAACGAACAGGACTTTCACTACACAGGCGTTAATTGGGGTCGGGACTTGCCCGAGCCAATCGTGGCTGACCTTCGTAGCGTGGTTGCCGGCAATCCGTCGCCCGATGGCAAGGGCGTGCTCGCGATTCAGCGCGGGATCGAAGTGGGCCATGTGTTTTCGGGCCTGCCGTATCCGGAAATCATGAATCTTCGATTCACCGATGAAGGTGGGAAATTGCAAACCATGCTGATGGGGTGTTACGGCATCGGCGTCACACGGCTGCTAGGAGCAGCGATCGAACAGAACCACGACGAAAAGGGAATTGTGTGGCCTGAGGCCATTGCGCCGTTTTCGATCGTCATCACTCCGATCGGATACGCAAAGTCGGAGCAGGTTCGCCAAGTGTCGGACCAGTTGTACGCCCAGTTGCAATCGGCAAACGTTGACGTTCTGCTGGACGATCGGGACGAGCGGCCCGGTGTGATGTTCGCCGAAATGGAGTTGATCGGCGTGCCCCATCGCATCACGGTCGGAGAACGTGGATTGAAAGCCGGCAACGTCGAGTATGTCAACCGTCGGTCCTTGGAGACCACGCTGGTTGCGGTAGCGGGCGCGTATGAATTCGTACGGTCCCAGTTAGCGCGGCTGTGACGGTGACCACTCGTCATTTGCGTCGCCGTTTGCTCCTCGCAGGCGGTGCGGCCGCAATTGCGCCACTTTTGGCTCCGTCGACATCGCACGCGGGAGCACAGCAGTACGAACCCATGGCCGCGGCGGTGCGCATCGCGCTCGCGGCGCAGATAGCGGACACGCGCCCCCCGGAGCGGCGATTCGACAAAATCGAATTTCGCATTGCCTACCTCGCTTGGGTTGCTGAAATGTCGGCGCGGCTTGGCAATCGGGTTGGCGACTATGCGGCGCGCGTGGAGTTTCTTAAAACGCTCGACTACGAAGCGACGCGCGCCGGACTCGATCGCCAAATGGTGTTGGCGCTTATCCAGATCGAAAGTAATTTTCGCAAGTACGCAATATCGATCGCTGGAGCGCGCGGGCTGATGCAGGTCATGCCTTTTTGGACGCGCGTGATCGGGGACGGAGAATCGCGGCACCTGTTTTCGATGCGCACGAACCTACGGTATGGCGCAGTCATCTTGCGGCATTACGTCGATATCGAACGCGGCGATTTGTTCATGGCGCTTGGCCGCTACAACGGGAGCCGTGGCCGAGCGCCGTATCCGGATTCGATATTGTCTGCGTGGAAAAACAGATGGAGCTACGAGGCGAAGGCGGTCGACGCTCCGGCGCCAACCGCGCGCACCGGCTAACCGGAGGCGCCGCGAGTACGCGGTCAGCGAGGCAGGCCGGGCATTCCTTTCAGAGCGCCGATGCCCCGCATCATCTTGGCCAGGCCGCCTTTTTTCATCTGCTTCATCATTGCCTGCATCTGCTCGAATTGTTTCAGCATCCGGTTGATTTCCTGAACCGGCACGCCGGCACCGGCCGCGATTCGTCGTTTGCGCGAAGCCTTGATCAGTTCCGGTTTTGACCGTTCGCCGGCGGTCATCGAATTGATGATCCCCTCGGTACGTCGAATCTGCTTCTCGCTGTCTGCAGCATTAACCTGGCCTGCCGCTTCTGCCAGTTGCGCGGGTAGTTTGTCGATCAGGCTCGACAGCCCACCCATCTTTCGCATCTGGGCAATCTGCTCCTTGAAATCGTTCAGATCAAATCGATCGCCCGATTGCAAGCGCTTGGCGAGCTTCTGTGCGCTCTGCTGGTCGACAGATTTCTTGACGTCTTCAACCAGTGCGACGATGTCGCCCATGCCCAAGATGCGGGCCGCCATTCGGTCGGCCGAAAACAGCTCAAGTCCATCGAGCTTTTCGCCGACGCCGACGAACTTGATGGGCTTGCCAGTGACGTGTCGCACGGACAATGCGGCGCCGCCGCGAGAGTCGCCGTCCAGCTTGGTCAGGATCACCCCGGTCAAGGGCAGACGGTCCGCGAATACCTTTGCAGTTGCCACCGCATCCTGCCCGAGCATTGCGTCGACCACGAACAGCGTTTCGATCGGTCGCAAGGTTGCTTCGAGCGAAGCGATCTCCTGCATCATCGCCTCATCGATCGCAAGTCGGCCCGCAGTATCGACGATGAGTACGTCGAAGTAATGCCGCTTGGCGTGATCAATCGCACGTGCGGCGATGTCGAGTGGACGATCCCCGACCGCAGACGGGAAGAAGTCTGCACCCGCCTGCTGCGCGACCGTCTTTAATTGCTCGATGGCAGCGGGCCGGTAGACGTCGGTCGATACCGCGAGCACTTTCTTTTTGCGTTCCGTCTGCAGCCAACGGGCCAGCTTGCCTGCAGTTGTCGTCTTGCCCGCGCCCTGCAAGCCGGCAAGCAGAATCACTGCGGGTGGCTGCGCTGCGAGATTAAGTTGGCGCTGCTTCTCGTCGAGGTCACCCCCCATCAGCGCTGTCAGCTCACTCTGCACCACGCCGACCAGCGCCTGACCGGGCGTCAAACTGCCGGCTACTTCTTCGCCAACGGCCTTGTCCTTGATTCGAGCGATGAAATCGCGCACCACCGGTAATGCAACGTCGGCCTCAAGCAGCGCCACGCGAACCTCACGCAGCATCGATTGCATGTTTTCGTCGGTAAGACGGGCCTGACCACGCATCGTTTTGACGACACGTGCGAGCCTGGAGGTGAGCTGGTCAAGCATGCGAATGAGTGGGAATTCGGTCGCTACCGCAGAGGGAAACGGAGGTACCTGCATGGTATAAAGATTCATGCAGTTGCGCTTCGAGTGGCTCGCATTGTACGTGGCCGTCGCCGCGCTTTACCTGCTGGTTGCGTGGCGGGAATGGGCCGGTTTGCGCTCTACCGCGCAGCGAATTCCATTGTGGGTGGGTGCGGCGCTTGCGTTGGCGCTGTTCCTGCACGGGGGGCTACTGTTGCAGGGCATGTACCAAGGCGGCGCGCTGCGCTTTGGTTTTGCACACGCGCTTTCGGCCACTCTTTGGATCACCGCCCTGATTGTCTGCGTTGAGGTTGTGTTCTCCGCCTCGCGCGGCATGTTTCTTTTGGTGCTGCCGCTGGCCGCGTTCGCTAGTTTTTTACCGGTTGTATTCCCAGGCACCATCGTTGGAAGCTCGAGTGCGTCGCCGCTGTTTCCACTTCACCTTTTGCTTGCAATTCTTGCTTACAGCCTCCTGACGATCGCGGCGATTCACGCTTTGCTGATGGCAACAATGGAACGGCGGCTGCACGGCGAGTCGGCTGTCGCACCGGGCCGTCTGGGTTTCGTCATCGACAAGCTGCCGCCTCTGTTGGCAATGGAGAGCGTGCTGTTTCGGCTGATCACTGTCGGGTTTGTGTTACTAACCGCTACCTTGGTCAGCGGAATTTTTTTCTCAGAAGAATTGTTTGGCCGGCCGCTGCGGCTGGATCATAAAACCGTGTTCGCGCTGGCGGCCTGGGCGGTCTTCGGTGGACTGCTGGTGGGCCGGCGCGGTTTTGGCTGGCGAGGCAGGACTGCGTTGCGCTGGACATTGACAGGGTTCGCAATGTTGGTGCTGGCCTATATCGGCAGCCACTTTGTGCTTGAAGTGCTGCTGCGCAGAGGGTAATAGACTGGCATGAGCCGAATTCTGTTTTTTCTGCTGCTTGCGCTTGCGATCTATCTCGCGTGGCGATTCGTACAAAGAAAGCCGCTCCCGCGGCAGCACGACGAGTCGGACCCGCTGCGATTGCCGATGGTGAGCTGCGCAACCTGCGGGTTGCATGTTCCGCGCGAAGAAGCGCTGGTACAGGACGAACGTTATTTTTGCTGCGAAGAGCATCGACGCGCGATGGCGCCGGGCCCCGAGTAGCCAGTGCAGGCCCGCACGAGACTCCTCGCGAATCCGGGATCGCTTTGATGAACGCTCACGAAGCGACGATCGCCGCAGTCGATCTGGTGCTCGACGACACACCCGAGGCTGAGACTGCAACGCCGTGGCGAGCGCTCGAGTACTTCGCCAGCACGCGCGTAATCGTTGCTGCCGCACTTGTGTTCGCGAGTGCAGCTTTTGGTGCGCGTCCGCTCGGTGTGGGTGGAGTGCTCCAGTCGACCATCGTCGCATCGCTTTCGTATTTTGCTTTCGCTGCGATATTCGCCGGCCTTGCGCTCTATCTGCACCGTCGATTCCTGGCCCAGGTCATAGGCCAGCTGGTGCTTGATCTGGTTGTGATCACTACGCTGTTCGTCAGCAGCGGCGGGGTGGCGTCGGGGTGGGTAATCCTCTTTCTACTGCCGCTGGCGGGCGCTTCGCTGTTGCTGACGTCCACGATGGTGTTTTTCGTTTGCGCAGTTGCGGTGTTGGCGATACTGATCGATGCCGGCTTCCGCACGCTTGCGACGGAAGCGTCCGACCCGTTGCTGTTTCAGGCCGGCATTTATGGCGCCGCGCTGTTCGCGGTGACTGCGCTGCTGCGCGCTCTAAGCTCGCGGCTTGCCAATCAGGAACGTCTGGCACGCTCGCGCGGCCGTGATCTTCAGAATCAGCTGGCGATCAATCGGCTCGTCATCGGACAAATGCAGCAGGGAGTGATCGTGGTTGACCCGACAACGCAGGTGCGAGCTAACAATAGAGCGGCTCGCCAGATGCTCGGGCTCGAGCCTTCGGCTCAGCTGACCGGCCTACGTTTGGCCAGCGTGCCCGCTGCGGGTGCATTGGCAGAGGCTTTCATGCGCTGGGTCGACGCCGGACGCAGCGAAGGTGCATGGTCGAACACCGTCGTGGCAGGTTCAACGCTCAATGCCGATGCGGCCACGAGCCCGTTGCTTGAGTCACGCATGCGCGCCAGGTTCGCGCGGCCGACCTCAAGCTCGGTCGAGGAGTTCGTCATCTTCATTGAAGATGTGCGCGACGTCGAGAATCGGGCGCAACAGTTGAAGCTTGCCGCAATGGGCCGCCTAACCGCATCGATTGCGCATGAAATTCGAAATCCACTAGCCGCGATCAGTCATGCCGGTCAACTCATGGGTGAAGACAGCTCTGATCCAATGCTGCAGCGCCTGGCGGGGATCGTGCGCGAAAACACGCAGCGACTCAACCGCCTTGTCGAAGACGTTCTGCGAGTTGCGCGGCGTGAGCCGCCATTGGGCGATGAAATAGATATCAACGAATTCGTTCAGCAATTCTTGGCCGAGTTCCTGCGCGATCGCGGACTTGCAGCGGCGACAATCCAGCTCGAGTCGGAACCAGAGCTGCGCGTCAAATTCGAGCAATCACATCTGCGGCAAGTGTTGTACAACCTGATCGATAACGCATTGCGCTATGCGAGTGGCGGGCCAAGGTCTGTGCGAATTGTGATGGAACGTGCTCCCGAAGCCGATCCCCCGCAACTGTGGGTGATTGACGACGGCGCCGGTGTGACGGCGGAAGCGCGCGTTGCGCTGTTCGAGCCGTTTTTCACCACTCGATCGCAGGGAACGGGATTGGGTTTGTACCTCGCGCGCGAATTTTGCGTCACCAACCGCGCGGAGCTTTCGTACGCGACACGACGCGAGATCGATGGCTCTTCACAAGACGGGTTTCTGCTGCGCTTTGGCCGTGGCGCAGCGCTGGGCAACGAACCGCATGGCTTTCTTGATACGTTGCCGATCCGATAGGCGCGATATGGATCCGCACAGTCATGATCGGCGGGCGATAGACAATCGATGAGCAATTCAATCGGCTCCGATCCGGTTCAGAGCGCAACCGTGCAGCGTCGCTTGCCGGCCGTACTCGTGGTCGACGATGAAGCCGACCTGCGCGAACTGTTGTCGCTGACCCTCGTGCGTCTCGGGCTCGACGTCGATACAGCCGAATCAGTCTCGGCGGCGCGCGCACTTCTGGCGCAAAACAAATATGCGCTATGCCTAACCGACATGCGGTTGCCTGATGGCACCGGCCTCGACCTGGTGCGAGACGTCGCGGTATCAGCAGGCCCGCCGATCGCCGTCATCACGGCGTACGGTAGCGCTGAGAATGCGGTCGCAGCGTTGAAGGCCGGCGCCTTTGATTATTTGACGAAGCCGGTAGACATAAACCAGCTACGCATGCTGGTTCGTTCAGCCGTGCGCGAGGCGAGTGTTCCAGCCGAGGATGCGCAGCCGATTACAACCCTTGAAGCCAGCGCGTTGGTTCGCCTGATCGGCGACGCGCCTGCGATGCAGCAAATGCGAAAGATGATCGGCCAGCTGGCACGCAGCATGGCGCCGGTTGCGATTCACGGCGAATCGGGCAGCGGCAAGGAGCTCGTCGCGCGCGCCATTCACGATTGCTCGAGCCGCCGCGCGCAACCTTTTGTCGCAGTCAACTGCGGCGCTATTCCAGAAACCTTAATGGAAGCGGAGTTCTTCGGCTATCGCAAAGGCGCGTTTACAGGCGCCGAGCGCGACCGTGAAGGGTTCTTTCAAGCCGCGGCCGGTGGCACCCTGTTTCTGGACGAAGTCGCCGAGCTGCCGCTTCCGATGCAGGTGAAATTATTGCGAGCAATTCAGGAGCGCAGGGTGCGCAAGGTCGGTGCCTCGGTGGAGGAGCCAGTCGATGTACGGCTGGTCAGCGCCACGCATCAGGATCTCGGAGCATTAGTCACGTCTGGACGCTTCCGCCAGGATCTGTTCTATCGTCTGAACGTGATCGAGCTCCGCGTGCCCGGATTGCGCGAGAGGTTGGACGACATCCCCGCTTTAGCTGAATCAATCTTGATGCGGATTTCTGAGCGGGCAGGTTCGCCGCGCGCACGTCTGTCTGCGGCAGCCATCACGGCGCTTAAGCACTATCGCTTTCCAGGCAATGTGCGCGAGCTCGAAAATATTCTCGAGCGGGCCGTTGCTTTGGCCAACGACGATGTTTTGATGCCCGACAATCTGATGTTGCCGATTTCGGAGACAGACGCCTTGGCCGGACTTGAACCTGCGCCATTGCCACTCGCCGATACACTCGAAGAAGCCACAACGCTGTCGGCCGAAGAAGAATTGCCTGACCCTTCACCGTCGGGTGTGCTGGATTTCCGAGTTGTCGATGGCGTGCCGACTTCGCTGGGCGCGTATCTGGATTCGTTGGAGCGCGACGCGATTCGATCCGCGCTGGGCAAGACGCGCTACAACCGCACTGCGGCCGCGCAGCTTCTGGGAATCACGTTTCGCCAGCTGCGATACCGGATGCAACGCCTCGGTATCAAATGATCATCGGCGCGGACGGTTGGCTCGAGTCCGTCCGCCGTGTGCTGTCGCCGAACTTTGACCAACGACCCGCTGGCTGTTCAATCGAACTGATCGTTTTGCATAACATCAGCTTGCCGCCGGGCGTTTACGGCGGAGGGTATGTCGAGCGCTTCTTCACCAATTCACTTGACGCGTCAGCGCATCCGTACTTTGCCGAGATTGCGCAGATGCGGGTCTCGGCGCATGTGTTTTTAGAGCGAGATGGCGGTGCCACGCAATTTGTGGCATTCAACGATCGGGCCTGGCATGCGGGAGCTTCGGTCTTCGAAGGCCGCCAAGGATGCAACGACTTTTCGATCGGTGTCGAGCTCGAAGGCTCCGACTTCGATTTATTTACTGACGCGCAATACACAACACTGAACGCGTTGATCGAAATACTGCGCGCTGCGTACCCGATCAAGCGGTTATGCGGGCACAGCGATATCGCGCCCGGCAGAAAAACCGATCCAGGTCCATTTTTCGATTGGACCCGAATTTTTCTTCGCAACGTACTTCACCTTCCTTCCGCCTGAGCTGATTTGTAGGCAGTGCGCGCGCCGTTCGATGCGCTGCGCAATCAACACTTGTTGAGTTTCGAAAATTCTGCGCATATGATGTGCACACTATTCGTAGTAACGCATTGCCACGCAGATACCATATGTTGTGCTTGCAACTCGAAACTGTATTAGCCGCTCTGCCCGCCAGTGAAGTTGTCGATCAAGGGTGCGCGCGGCGATTCGCTTGCACGCGTTATCGCCGGCGGTCGAGCGGATACTGCGCTAGTGACTAGAACTTGTGGTGTTGTTGGCCGACGCGCGGCTTTGGCGGCGTCGTGATGCTGACAGCAGCAATAAATGACGTGGAGGTTTGACATGCAGTTTCAGGAAGCAGGGGTGGCGGCGGCCGCGGTAGGTGGTGCCCCTCTGGTGGTCAGCGCTCACGAGTTCTCGGAAAGTTCAAATCCATCGAGCAGTGCAGGTATCAGCGCAGTCAGCGCGACCTCGTTCGGCGATTACAAGGTCATTCGGCGCAACGGGTCCGTCGTTGCATTCGAACCGTCGAAGATCGCCGTGGCAATGACCAAGGCGTTTATCGCGGTGCGCGGCGCCCAGGGTGCCGGTTCGGCTGCGATTCGCGAGCAGGTGGAAAAGCTGACTGACAGCACGGTGCGTGCCCTGCTGCGGCGCCTGCCCGCTGGCGGGACATTTCACATAGAAGATGTGCAGGATCAGGCCGAACTGTCGCTGATGCGCGATGGCGCGCACGACGTCGCGCGGTCGTACGTGCTGTATCGAGAGAAACGGTCGCAGGAACGCGCGAAGAGAGCCGATCGCAGTCACGCGCCCGCACCGCGGCTGTCAATGCTCGAGAACGGCATTCGGGTCCCGCTCGATATGGCGCGGGTCGAAGCGATCGTGCGCGCAGCGTGCGATGGTCTTTCAGTCTATGTGACGCCCGAAAGCATCCTCAGCGAGACGGTGAAGAATCTTTACGACTGCGTGCCGATTGATGAGGTTTATAAGTCCGCGATTCTTGCTGCGCGTGCGCAAATCGAAGCCGATCCGGCGTATTCAAAGGTCAGTGCGCGCCTGCTGCTCCACACGGTCCGGCGCGAGGTGCTGGGCGAAGAAGTCCAGCAGGCGGAAATGGCGACTCGCTATGCCGATGCCTTTACTCGCTTCATCAAGCTGGGGGTCAAGGTTGGACTGCTTGACGAGCGCCTCGCGCAGTTCGACCTCAAGCGCCTCGGTGCCGCCCTAGACGCTGGCAGAGATCTCAATTTCAATTACCTTGGGCTGCAGACCCTCTACGACCGGTACTTTCTGCACCATGATGGCAACCGCATGGAGTTGCCGCAGATTTTTTTCATGCGCGTTGCAATGGGCCTTGCATTGAACGAGATCGAGCGCGACGCGCGCGCCATCGAGTTCTACGAAGTCCTATCAAAGTTCGACTTCATGAGTTCCACGCCAACTCTATTCAACTCGGGCACCCGCCACTCGCAGCTTTCGTCGTGCTACCTATCGACTGTCGGCGACGATCTCGACGGGATTTACGAGGCGATCAAGGAAAACGCGCTGCTCGCCAAATACGCGGGCGGGCTCGGCAATGACTGGACCCCGGTGCGCGCGCTAGGCAGCCACATTAAGGGAACCAATGGGAAAAGCCAGGGCGTTGTCCCGTTTCTAAAAGTTGTCAACGACACGGCGGTCGCAGTAAACCAGGGCGGCAAGCGTAAAGGCGCTGTTTGCTGTTACCTCGAGACCTGGCACCTGGACGTTGAGGAATTTCTGGAGCTGCGCAAGAACACCGGCGATGATCGCCGTCGCACGCACGACATGAACACGGCGAACTGGATCCCCGATCTGTTCATGAAGCGCGTTTTCGAAAGCGCGGACTGGACATTGTTTTCGCCGTCCGATTGCCCCGATCTGCACGACAAGACCGGGCATGCTTTTGAGGAAGCGTATGTCCGTTACGAAGAGAAGGCCGCACGCGGCGAGCTCAAGCTTTCCAAGAAGGTTTCGGCGCAGGTGCTCTGGCGCAAGATGCTCTCGATGCTGTTCGAGACCGGGCATCCGTGGATAACATTTAAAGACGCGTGCAATTTGCGTTCACCCCAACAGCACATTGGAACGATTCACAGTTCCAACCTGTGCACGGAAATTACGCTGAATACTTCCGAGACCGAGATTGCCGTGTGCAACCTTGGCTCGGTCAACCTGCCGGCGCACATGAAGTCCGATGGCAACGGTGGATTCGAGCTCGATCACGCAAAACTGAAAAAAACAATTCACACGGCGATGCGGATGCTCGATAACGTCATCGATATCAACTACTACGCCGTCAACAAAGCGCGCAATTCGAACGTCAAGCACCGCCCGGTGGGTTTGGGCATCATGGGCTTTCAAAATTGTTTGCATCAACTGCGGGTTCCGTACGCGTCAACAGCTGCCGTCGAATTTGCCGATCGCAGTATGGAGGCGACCTGTTACTACGCTTATTGGGCGTCTACCGAGCTTGCGCAGGAACGTGGGCGCTACTCATCTTTTGCCGGCTCCCTGTGGGATCGAGGGATCTTGCCGCAAGACACGCTCGAGTTGCTGAAAGAGCAGCGTGGAAGCCTGAAGTCGGACAGTGCGGGGCCGGCCGCATCGCCACCGCTGTCGCTGTGCGAGGTCGATAACAGTTCGACGATGGATTGGGAAGCATTGCGCAACCGCATTCGGGAGTACGGAATGCGTAACTCGAACTGCGTCGCGATCGCGCCAACAGCCACGATTTCCAACATCGTCGGCGTCGATGCTTGCATCGAGCCGACGTTTCAGAACCTGTTCGTGAAGTCGAATCTGTCGGGAGAGTTCACCGTCGTCAACGAGCAGCTGGTCCGCGACCTGAAGGCGCTTGGCGTGTGGGACAAGGTCATGGTCCACGAGCTCAAGTATTACGACGGCTCGGTGGCCAAATCCGAGCGCGTACCGGCCGAGCTGCGCAAGCTCTACGCAACGGCTTTTGAGATTGAGCCCAGCTGGCTGATCGAGGCGGCTTCGCGGCGACAAAAGTGGATCGACCAGGCGCAGTCGCTCAATATATATATGGGTGGGGTGTCGGGTAGAACGCTCGACGAGACCTACAAGCTAGCTTGGCGACGCGGACTGAAGACCACGTACTACCTTCGCACGGTGGGCGCCACCCATGCCGAAAAATCCACCACGCATACGGGACAAATGAATTCAGTGTCAATGGATGGCGCGGCGGGTAACGCACTGATGGATGGACAGGTCTGCATGCTGAAGCCCGGTGATCCCGGACTTGCGGAGTGCGAGGCGTGTCAATGATGGGTGGACTGATGAATCTGGTCGCAGAAACCAACAGCGCGCGCTTGCAGCGGAGAGACTGAACATGCTGTCCTGGGAAGAAAACATCTTGCCGTCTGCAGGGTTTCTGCCGATAGCGATGCCCGCGTTGCGCGGTGACACCTCGCTTTCCCCGCCAAGGCAATCCGTAGCAGATGCTCCCGAATTGCGAAGGGTCAACGTCGCCGACAAGCGCATCATCAACGGGCGAACCGACGTCAACCAGTTGGTGCCCTTGAAATACAAATGGGCCTGGGAAAAATACCTGTCGACCTGTGCCAATCACTGGATGCCGCAGGAAGTCAACATGTCGCGCGATATCGCGCTTTGGAAGGATCCGGACGGACTCACCGACGACGAGCGCAGGCTGGTCAAGCGCAATCTCGGGTTCTTCGTCACGGCAGATTCCCTGGCGGCCAACAACATTGTGCTCGGCACCTATCGGCATATCACCGCGCCCGAGTGCCGGCAGTTCCTGCTGCGCCAGGCGTTCGAGGAAGCCATCCACACGCACGCTTATCAGTACATCGTGGAGTCGCTCGGCCTCGATGAGGGCGAAATTTTCAACGCGTATCACGAGGTCGCCTCAATCCGCGCCAAGGACGAATTCCTGATCCCGTTCATTGACACGTTGACCAACCCCCACTTCACAACCGGCACGGTCGAAAGCGACCAGGCGCTGCTCAGAAGTCTGATCGTCTTTGCGTGCCTGATGGAGGGCCTGTTCTTCTACGTGGGTTTCACGCAGATCCTCGCATTGGGGCGGCAGAACAAGATGACGGGGGCGGCCGAGCAGTACCAATACATTCTGCGCGACGAGTCAATGCACTGTAACTTTGGCATCGATCTGATCAATCAGATCAAGCTTGAGAACCCGCAGCTTTGGACGCCGCCGTTTCGCGAGGAAATTCGAGCGCTTTTTCATAAGGCGGTCGATCTCGAATACGCGTATGCCGAAGACACGATGCCGCGCGGTGTGCTCGGCCTCAACGCGCCGATGTTCAAGGGTTATCTGCGCTATATCGCCAACCGCCGCGGCCAGCAAATCGGAATTGAAACGCTGTTCAGGCAGGAAGAAAACCCTTTCCCTTGGATGAGCGAGATGACCGACCTGAAGAAAGAGCGAAATTTTTTCGAGACGCGCGTGCTCGAATATCAGAGCGGTGGCGCGCTTACTTGGGATTAGTGCGCGCAGGACTAGCGCAATCAGATGAAGCGATTCGAATTGATCGAGCACCGTTGAACGATCGAACAGTGGAACAAAACGCACACAAATCGATGTTCGCTGCAGAAAATTCTTGCGATGAAATTATTTTGCGCGTAAAACGCGATCCATTGTTCAACTGCTCAATCGGTTTGTTTTTTGCAAGTGTGTTTAACAAACGACGATTGATCAACGAATTGACTACTGAACCGCACAGTCGAACCGCTAACAGGCCAACCCGCGCAGACGAACCCGCTTCCACGCGAGTTTCATTGCGTATCGAGACGAGTCGGTCCTGCGCCTTTCTTTCCTTTTCCAGTTCTGATCATCAAGACGCCGGATCAATCCCGGCGTTTTTATCGCGCTCGCGTCCAGCTCCGCTGCATCGCGCGCGCCGTCCCGAATTCATCAGCGTCAGCGGTCAGTGCGCTGCCCGTTCCGCGCATTACTCGGATTTGCGGAATCACAAACGCATTTCTGGGGGTGTCGCGGCGACAGAGCATCTGCATGCGCCGATGAATGGCTCGACGGGTGCTGTCCCTAGGACAGCGTCTCGCCGGGTTTCCTTCTCAACCTCCGCACTGACGTGCATCGAAGGAGATTCATATGGCTACGAAAAAATCTGCTAAGAAATCCGCGAAGAAATCCGCCAAAAAATCGGCGAAGAAATCTTCCAAAAAAGCTTCTAAAAAGCGTCGACCTTCAAGTAAGAAGACCGCTAAGAAGTCAGTAAAGAAAAGCGCGAAGAAAGCAGCCAAAAGAGGGGCTGCAAAAAAAAAAGTAGCTAAAAAAAGCGCGAAGAGGTCGGCCAAAAGATCGGTCAAGAAATCGTCGGCAAAGAGGTCATCGGCACGTAAGTCGATGACCAAGGCTGCGACGAAAAGGGCGGCGCCGCGGAGGGCTGTGAAAAAGTCATCCGCGCGCCAAACTTCTGGACAGCAGTCTATGTCCAAGCCCGCAGCGAGGCCCGCTGCGATGCCGACACCGGTCGCTCCGTCGACTGTCGCGGCTCCCGGTGCGAAAACCGCACTGAACCCGGCAGCGGCCTGGCCCTTCCCTACGGGCAGCCGGCCTTAAGTTGGTTCGAGTTATTGCGGGGCGCTTTCGAGCGCCCTTTTTTTTGGCGCTGTCGGACAGCGCACGTGGAGTAGCCGCTTAGAATCGATCAAAGTGCTGATTCAATCCCGGTAACCCCCGACGCGACATGTTTATCGACATTGCCCGCTTTTTGCTGGATGTTCTTGGCTCGCTGCTTGTGGGGTTGCTGTTACTGCGCGTATGGATTTTCGCGATCGGGATGCCGGGCCGCAATCCGGTGGTGCAGTTTGTGGTTGCCCTGACAAATTGGCTAGTCCGTCCACTGCACCGGATGTTCACCCCGCGCGGCAGGATCGACTGGGTGTCGATCGCGGCTGCGTTTCTGGTGACTCTGCTCGTCGTCGCGCTGATTCAGCTGTTGCGCGGGACGGAATTTCCATTGGACGTCGTGCTGCTGGCGGCGTTGCGTCAGTTGATTCTCTGGGGTCTCAATGTCGTCGTATGGGTCACGATCATCTACGCAATTGTGAGCTGGGTTAATCCGCATGCGCCGTTTGCGCCCGCGCTTGGCATGCTGTTGCGGCCGTTGTTAAGACCGATTCAGCGCATCCTGCCGCCAGTGGGCGGCTTTGATTTGTCTCCACTGGTTCTGCTGCTGGCCGTCTATGTCCTTCAGATGATCATTGCCAGAATCTAAGGCGCAACCTGATTCGCGTTGCGGCTCACCAAGGCCGGTAACCGAAAGCTTGATGAAAGCGTTCACCGATCGATTCGCGATCTGCCGTGTGATTTTGCCCGCCGGAATGTTCGATCTTGATCGAGCCCATCGTGGCCGCCAGTCGGCCGATGGTTTCCCAATCCATTTTCTCGGCAATTCCGACGAGCAACCCCGCTCGGTATGCATCGCCACAGCC
>Ga0136614_10000418_pt1 | contig 20878 bp, 14 predicted proteins | sample AntDrymUQ2792106_2_FD_106643 | JGI IMG/M metagenome (GOLD analysis project Ga0136614, IMG submission 106643) | Polar desert sand microbial communities from Dry Valleys, Antarctica - metaG UQ279 (21.06) | ecosystem: Environmental > Terrestrial > Soil > Desert | place: Antarctica: Dry Valley... | reverse complement strand
CTCACGCAATGAGTCGAGCATCGCGCCGCGCACGCGCATCTCGGCATAAGTCTTGAAGAGGACGCCGCGCGCCGGATCGAATTTATCGACGGCGTCCAGCAAACCGATCACGCCGGCCCCGATCAGATCATCGCGATCCACTGAAGGAGGGAGCTTCGCTGCCAAACGATCAGCGATGAACTTCACTTGAGGCAAATGTGATTCGATGTCCCGGTCACGGTCGGCGAAGAGCGGCGGCTGGGCAGCGTTGTGAGCCGCAGTTGAGCGTGTATGCAGTGACATATGCTTGAGTATGGTCGGAAAAATTGGATTAGTAGTTAAGTTGCGACAGTCGAGAGTGTTGGCATGAAAGAGAACTGTCGGCGTTGAGCGAGGCTGGCCGGCGGGCGGCGCGATCTCTCTAGGGGAAGATCGCTTAACGACGCTTGGCAAACAGCGTTCCGTGAGTTTGCGGAAGGAGGGACGGGTTATGCTAGGGCAGCGCCAGCCCGGTCGCAGGAGGATTGCTACCGAGTCATGCGACGCGCTCTTTTCTCGAAGCAGGCAGTCAAATATCGGCTTGATCGCCCCGGTAAGCGCGCCTCATGTCCCATCTGTTCCGCCACGCAGATGTGCTGCGCTAACCGCTGAACGAGCCTTGTGCCTCGTTGCTTTACGAGTAGATGGCAACGGTCGAGCAGGTAATTTTCGTCAAGATGCTGACAGCGGATGTCGATATTCCGACAACATTCATAGTGGCTTCGAGATGACAGATGTCTAATATGCCAATGATAGATTGCATCCCGGATGCGAACGTCATCCAAGTTCTCATCCAGCACAATCATGCGTAGCTTTCTTCGTCGTCAAACTGTGATTGGAGCTCGATGGCCTCATATACGGCGGCGACCGGGATTTGATAGTTGGCGGCGATGTATTCGAGCGTCTCGCCCAACTTCAAATCTCCGATGATGTGGCGCGCGTCGAGCCGGTGGTATTTAACCGTCGGGCGTCCGCCGCACACTCCCGGCGCGGCCACGATATATTTCCCCAGCGGGTGATACTCATAGACCTCCCCGCCGTACATCTCACGAACGAGTTGCGGGGTTTCTACTGCCGCCGGGTTGTTTTTTCTGCGCGACATTCCCGAAATATAACACGCGGCGATGAGGGTTCGCCTCGTCAACGGAAGCGAGGCGTAAATTGAAACGAAGCGAGGGAAATGGTTGAAACTTCGGGCGGATCGGGTTACTGTCCGCGTGGTCGGCGTTCGCATTATGATGTCGAAGGGGTATGGGTTGGGATGTACGGGCTAGAGCGGTTTATTGGCGAGGTGTTGGATGAGAAATACCGGTTGGAGCGTCTGCTCGGACAGGGCGGGATGGGTGCGGTGTTTCTCGCGACGCATCTTGGCACGGAGCGGCCCGTCGCGTTGAAGGTTATCACGCCACAGTTGATGCGGAATGAAGAGTTGGTCGCGCGCTTCAAGCGCGAGGCGCGGGCCGCCGGGCGGTTGCGCCATCCGAATGTGGTGGACGTGACCGATTTCGGGTTCGCGGCGGCGGGAGAGGATCGCATCGCGTATCTCGTGATGGAATACTTGGATGGTTGCACGTTGGGCGAGGTGTTAGCCGAAGAGTCGCGTCTGCCGCTCGATTGGGTAGTGGATATTCTCGAACAGGTTTGTTCGGCGGTGGATGAGGCGCACCGGCAGGGCATCGTGCATCGAGACTTGAAGCCGGACAACATCTGGTTGGAGCCAAATCGACTCGGCGGCTACCGTGTCAAAGTCCTCGACTTCGGGATCGCAAAACTCGCCGACGCGACAACGGGCGCGGACGCCGAATTGTTGACGGAGCGGGCAGCGCTGTCCGCTTCAATTCCTCACGCGCAGACACAGCAGGCCGCGTCATCCTCGACCGGCAACGCGCACTCAATTTCATCACCCGCCGCACAGCCGCTTGACCCGGCGACACAAGAAGCCGCGACGCTTTTGCAGCCGCAGCGCACGCTCGACGACGAGTTGTCAACGCGGCTCTTTGATGCGGGCGCGAACACCGTCGAAGCCTCCGATGCAATAGACGCGGAGGCCGGCACACGGTTGTTCAGTTCCGCCGCCGACGTTGATCGCGCGGAGATGCTTGGTCCCACGACCGCGCCGCGACCGGAGGCACAACAGACCGCGCCGGCCAGCGGCCTGACGCGCGTTGGCGCGATTATGGGGACGCCGCTGTACATGTCGCCGGAACAGTGCCGGGGCGAACAACTCGATGCGCGCTCGGACATCTACAGTCTCGGTGTGATCGCGTACCAAATGCTCGCGGGCGAGACGCCTTTCAAGGGCGAGTTGCTCGAAGTGATGCGGCAGCACGGAGAGGCTGCGCCGCCTTCTGTGCGCGAGCGGAATCGTCAACTGCCGCCGCGCGTGGATCGTCTGATTCAGTCAGCGCTGGCGAAGAATCCAAACGACCGCCCCGCACGCGCCGCCGGATTCGCCAGCGCGCTCAGAGCTTATGCGGAAGGAACGGGCAAGCTACTGCAACGCGCCTTCGCGCTCTACAGCGAACGCTTTCCCACTTTCTTCCGCATCTCGGTATTGGCTTACTTGCCGGTGTTCGTCGTCACCATTCTCCAACTCGTCTTCAGCAGCTTGAACGGGAGAGGCGTTCTGCCAAAGCCGTTAGCGATCACGTTCATCGTCGTCCTCGCGTTGCTCTCGATGATCACCAACTTCCTCGCGCCCTCGATCATTTCCGGCATGTCGGCGTTGCTCGTCACGCAATGGTTCGTTGCGCCGCTCCGTCCCGTCAATTTACGCGCCGCTCTCGCCGTGCTGAGAAAAAGATGGTGGCCGTTTTTCACGACCGGATTGATCGTCACCATTCTGTTCATGCTCGGCTTCATCCTCTTGTTCATTCCCGGCTTGTACATTCTCGTCCGCTACTCACTCTATGCGCCGGTGGTGTTGATGGAAGGCTTGAAGAACCGCGCCGCAATGCGACGCTCGAACGAGTTGACGAGCCGCGCCCGACGGACAGTCTGGGCCGTCGTTATCATTCACGTATCTCTGCCTTTCATCATCAGCGCGCTTGTCGGCAGCCTCGTCGCGCTGGGGAAGAAAGCCGAACTGGGCGTCAACGCGGAGATGTTCAGCCTCGTGAATGTGTTTTTCAGCCTCATCTTCACCCCGCTGTTGTCGATCACGACCGCGTTGCTGTATCTGAAAATGCGGCAGGCCGGCGGCGAATCGCTCGAAGGAACTTCGACGCAACTCGCGGCGGGAGACGCGCCGCACAGCCAATGGCAACAACGAATGCGCGAGCGTTTGACTATCAATTCCGGTCATCCTTCACGGCTCGACTAAAGCTCATCTCGAAGTTGTCTTTGTGAGTCCTCTGTGTCTGCGGCGGTGAATGAGGACGTGATTCACTACAGAGACACAGAGATGGCACGGAGAACCACAGAGAGCATTGCGCGCACGCTTCATAATAAATGTTGACATTTCAGGGCGACGCTCATATCGTCACCGCGTTTCGCTGGTTGACACTGCGCTGGGGCTGTCCGCACTGCCTCGCAAGCGCGCCACCTCGCCTCGCGCCGCCTTCGACATCATTCTGCACCCGGAGGATCAAACATGAGCAGCAAATTTCCCATTGTCACTTACCGGCAGCTCGACGCCGCCCTAAACACGAAAGAATCCACGTTCCCCGAAACGCACACTGCGGCGACCGACGCGGCAGACGATCCGACCGAAGCGGCGGCCATGCTGGCGGGGCTGCACGCGGCGCTGGAAACGCTACGCCAAGCCGATCAGAATCCCGGCGTGCTGGTATCGCCCCAGCACAAAGTCGCCTCGCTGTTGCAGACGTATCTGGCCCAAGAGTCGGCCAACGCAGGTAAAGTCGAGCCGGTTCCGACCGGCGGCAGAGAGGCCAAGTTCGACGAGAAAGATTGGTTGGGTTGGGCGAAATCTTTCTTCGTGTGGTGGAAGAAAATCAAACCGCATCAATGGCTCAATACGCCGTCGGACAAACAGATTCCCAACACCGCGCGGCTCGCCCTGCTCGGCGATTGGGGGACGGGACTGTACGGCGCGCCGCACTGCGCTCGCAGCATCGAGAAGGATCAGAAAGGCTACGACGTGCTGCTCCATCTCGGCGACGTGTATTACTCCGGCGACAAAGACGAAATTCTCGAACGCTTCCTCGCCCTCTGGCCGAAGCCGGAGAATACGGCGTGGGCCAACCGGCACAACGTCATCCACCGCGCCTGCAACTCGAACCACGAGATGTACACGGGCGGCCACGCTTATTTCAACTACACGCTCGCGCAGTTCGAGCAGTCGGCCAGCTACTTCGCGCTCCACAACGATCACTTCATCCTCGCCGGCATCGACACGGCTTACAAAGAGAAAGACCTACAAGACGGACAAGTTGAGTGGCTCGCCGATCTCGTGCAGGGAGCCGATGACCGCAAAGTGATCCTCTTCTCGCACCATCAACCCTACTCTTGGTTCGAGGGCGGTCACCCCAAGATCACCGCCAAGCTCGGCGAGTTTTTGAACAATCAGAAAATCTTCGCGTGGTACTGGGGCCACGAGCATCGTTGCATTCTTTACCGGAAGCATCCGGTCTATGGCCTCTATGGACGTTGCGTCGGACACAGCGGCTACCCTTCGTTCCGCGACAAGCTCGACGGAGCGACAGTTATCGCCAACGGCGCGCAGGATACCAAGTGGTATCGTCTGGACGCGAAGAACATGGGACCCGGCGCGCTCGTCCTCGACGGGCCGAATATTTATATTCCGGGCGAGGAAAACAAGTACGGCCCGAACGGCTATCTGACGCTTGGATTCGATGATGACCAATTGACGGAGACCGTCCACGCGCCCGACGGCTCAAAGTTATATGAGCGGTTGATCACGGAGATCGACAATGCCTGATCTCTATCAACAGCATTTGGAACGGGCCGCACGCGCGCTCAACGCCGGCCAACCTTTCGATGGCAGCGCGAAGAGCGAAGAAGTGATCAAGGGTGTCTTGGGAAAGATCAAGGCTATCGTCGGGCCGACGAACATGCCGCCGGTTGAGCAAGAGGCGCAGGCGACGGAAGCGCTCGAAGCGTTGCGAAACGGCGAGAAGCCGACGCCGCAACAGTTGGGCGCGCTCGAATTTATCGTCCGCATGATGCGGCCTGTCCCGTTCTCGCGCGCCAGCCGTCTCGATGACCTCAACGAAGATGTGGCTCCGGCTTTCCCCGATTGGTCCCATTTTCAAGGAGCCGCGCAATCATTTCTCTACTCCATCGCGCGGATCGATCTCGCGCCGAAAACGCCCGTCGGCACAGGCTTCCTCGTCGCGGGCGGGCTGCTCGTCACCAACCGCCACGTCCTCGACGTGCTGTCGCGCGGCACAGGTCTGCTGGAAAAAGGACAAGCCGTCGTGCGCTTTAAGTATGAGTACGGATCGGGCGAGGACGAGCCGCCGATTGCTGTGTTGCGCGCGGTCGCCACACACCCGCGTCTTGATCTGTCTCTGCTCGAAATCGAAGAGCCGGAGGAAGGGAACTCGCGGCAGCCGGTGGAAGTTGACGAAGCAGCGGTCGAAGTGGGACATCCGGTCGTCGCCGTCGGCTATCCGCTCGACGACTCCAAGCGCAACCCGCTCTTTTTGAACGCGCTCTTCTGGGGCGTCTTCGGCGTCAAGCGAGCCGCGCCCGGCGAAGTGGCCGGCCACGGCCCGCAGACGCTCCTGCACGACTGCTCCACCGTCGGCGGCAATTCCGGCTCGCCCGTTTTCTCCATGAAGACCGGGCGCGTCATCGGCATCCACCGCGAAGGCTTCTTCCTCTACCGCAACGAAGCCGTGGACGGAGCCTCGCTCAAAGAGTTCGTCAACACGCACGCGAAGGATTGATTTGCCGTATGACCGCACGTGCTTTTGTCATTGCCATCGAAGACTACAGCGCGGGCAACTATCTACCCAGTCTGCCCGGCGCGCACGCGGACGCCGACCGTCTCATCAAGTGGCTCATCGATAATAAAGGCGTTAAGAAAGAATCGATCATCTGTTGCGCGGGGGACCAATCCGCGTGGCGCACGCACGGCACGACGCGCGCCGAGATCGTCGCGGCTCTGAAACAACTCGTCGCCGGCTGGGCCGATCAGACGACAGAGTTATACTTCTTCTTTTCCGGTCATGGTTTCTCGTTTCAGGAGTCGCCCGCCAATAAGCCGGCGGACGTGTTGGTGGCGGCGGACTTTACCGATCTGGTGAGCGGGGGCGGGGCCTGTCTGCGTTTGAATGAGATTCAAGTCAAGCTCTGGCGTGCGCTCGGCTCGAAGCGTCATTACTATTTCATCGACGCCTGCCGCAACTTGATCTCACAGGACGCCATCGAGGTTCCAAGCACGGGCCTCGCCTTTCCACCTTCGGCGCTCGGCACGCCGACCGTCTATGTTCTGTTCTCCACCGCGCAGGGCGCGCCCGCTAAAACATCGAGCGGGTTCACACAGGCGTTGGTGACGGGACTGGCGGGCGGCGGGCAGTCGAAGGGCTGGCGCGGCAGGAAGATGTACGTGATGTTCGACCGCCTCGGCAAATACGTCCGGGATCGGCTATTCAAGCAGAACGGGCAAGAGGTTAAATTCTACAAAGAAGGCGAGGACATCGATGGCATTATTCTTGAATTGTCTCCGCCATTCGTCTCCGTCTGCCGGGTGCAGATCGAGAATGCCGGCGAGGGGGACCAGTTCCGTTTGACGGTGAGCGACGCGCGCGGTTTTGGGCAGCAGGATAGAGTCTTCACGGGCGCGGCTGGCGAATTGGCGTTGCCGCCCGAAGAGTATTTCGTCGAGTTGACGCACGCCTCCGGCAAGATCGTCCAACTCAACCCGCCGCAATCCGAAGAGCCGCTTGATCTCTACGACTCGCTCGCCATTAGCTTTAGATTAGAGCAGCCCGCCGCCGTGACTCGTGGCGGGGGCGGTGTCGTCTGGCGTGGCGGCGCTCGCGGTTCTCGCGGCGGCAAGCCGCCTGCACCTGCGCCGCCCCCGCCGCCAATGCTGCCGCCTGTCGCCAAGATGTCGGAGATCGAACTGGAAAACGCGCCACCGCAAACTGAGTTTCTGTTGACCGACAAGCAGACGGGCGCGATCAGTAGCGCGCAGACGCACGCGGCCACAACTGTTTCTCCCGGCAGCTACACGCTCAAGTTGCGAGAGGGAGGCATCACAGTGGCGAGCCGCGAAGTTGTGGTCAAACCCGGCGAACGGCTGGCCGTCGATCTACTCGAACGCCCGGCGAGCGCAGTCCATCAAAGTATTCTCTTGGCCGTGACCGGCGACGAGACGTCCCGCCTCGCAGACTTTTCCGAGCAGCTTGGTCCCATCGCCAACTGGGACTTGAGCCTCTGGCTGGCGTTGCTCGGAGCTTCGCGCATCGTGGCCCCGCCGGCCCACTTCGAGAAGCTGGGGCATCTCCCGCTCGCGAACTTTGAGGACGTCGCCAAAGGTGACGCGCCGGTGTACGTTCTCGCCGCCTTCGAGCGCGCGGAAGAATTAAACCGGATCGGATTGGGCGCGGGAACTAACGTGAGTTGGCAGAAACCGCGCAAGGTGCAAGGTATGGTCGGGGTCTATGAGTTTCGCGAAATAACTGCGCCCGGCCCGCGCCTGCTCTCCTTCAAGATCGGCGCTCACGCGCCCGTCACTTTCGCTGTCTGCGGATTGCCAAACCGCGCCACCTTCTTCACGCTCGTACAAGACGAGCAAGGCAACTTGGCCGCGCATCAATATCTGCTCCCGCTGCATCATCTCCAAAAACATCTGGACCCATTTGTGCGCGCCCGTCTCGGCCAATTCAATAACGCCCCGTTGCGCGCGGTGCGGACGATGGCGCTCGCACAATATAAGTTCGCTCGCCTCCGCTCCGTCTGTAACTTTCTCGCCGAAACAGACGCGCAGATGTGGGACGAGATGCTTAAGCAGAAATGGCTCGATCCGGTGATGTCGCTGATCGCGGCTTACGACATCATTCGTCGCGGGCAGGCGGGCGCGGAGCGCCAGTGGCTCAAGACGGTGGTGAAGAATTTGCGGAAGTATTTCGCCGGTCTCCCGGACGCGGAAGCCATCGCCAAGTTGATCGGCGAGCCGTGGACAATGCCCGCATCGCCGCCGCTGCTGCTCGACGGCGTGCTGGCCTTCGGCGAAGACGAAGAGCAACAGTTCATCCCGTTCGCGTCGCACAAGCTCGACTACGAGAGCCCATGGACGGCTTGGCGCGGCGCAGTCGAAGACGCCGGCAATCGCCGCGCGCAGAGTAAGCCGGCAACGCGAAAGGCGCGGCGCTAACGCGCATCCCGGCTAAATCGAAACTTATGAGAATGGGACACCAGCATTCACCACAGAGACCGGAGAGGCACAGAGTCAGTAACAAGGGAAAGCGCAGAGTGACTAATAGTTTTCATTGATGGTTTTTTGTTTTCTCCGTGTCTCTGTGGTGCAAATGACTTGTACCAATGTCGTGTGGTTCGATTTAGAGCGGTGGGGCCGGCGACACGACACAACGGCCCCAATATGACGCGATGAATTACGACAACTTCGAGTTGTGGATCGAGAGTAAACAGAAAGACGTTTATCCGGTCATTGCTCGTTCAGAATCGCAGGGCGATGAGAGAGGCGCTTTATCTCTCGACCCGGCAGACAAGCAAGTCGCGGGCTATCTCAAAGGACTGGCCGATGGCGTCGCCGACATCAAGGCGTTGCAGGAATTCGGCGCGTTCCTCTACGAGCGACTGTTTCAGAAAGACATCGGCATTCTGTTTCACAAGAGCTTGGGCCACGCGGATGGCGACGATCTAGGCGTGCGGATCAGATTGAGCGTCACCCCGCCGGAGCTCGCCGCCCTGCCGTGGGAACTGCTCTACGACGAAAGAAAAGATTGCTTCTTAGCCACTTCGGGCGAGACTCCGCTGACTCGCTATGTCGAGCTGTCCGAGCCGATCAGGGAGTTGAAGACAAAGCCGCCGATTAAGATGCTCGTCGTGATCCCCGCCGGCACTGGCCTCGATGTCGAGAAAGAAAAGAGCAGCTTGCTGGAAGCCCTCGCGGGTTTAGGAGCGGCAATCAAGATCGACACTCTTGAGGGCGGAGCGACGCGCACGGCGATTAGCCGTGCGCTCGTCGAAGAGACCTATCATATCTTTCACTTCATCGGTCACGGGTCTTTTCAGAACGACAAAGGCTACCTCACGATCAACGCCGAAGACGACGAAGACCCGTTGATTTCGGCGGACGCCTTCGCCGGTTTTTTCCGCGATTACCCGTGGCTGAAATTGGTGGTCTTGAACTCTTGTCAAGGAGCCGAAGTTTCTGCGACGCGGCCTCTGACGGGCGTGGCGACACAACTCGTCAGGCGCGGCGTGCCGGCGGTCGTCGCCATGCAATTTCCCATCGCCGATCCGTGCGCCATCCTCTTGGTCAAAGAGTTTTACTTCAAACTCTGCCGGGGCTGGAATCGCGGGCGCGTCGATGCGGCCATCGCGCACGCGCGCAATCGGCTGCACATGGACTTCTGCGACAGCATCGCCTTCGCTTTCGCCACGCCCGTCCTCTTCATGCGTTCCAAGACCGGTATCATCTTCGACCTCGAAGAGCCGCCACGAGTGTTGCCCTCTTCCGTCAAGCAAGTTCATCTGCTGCAGGAGGTGAAGAAGACTTACGATCACAACATCACCCTTCTCGAAGAACAGAAGAAAGACGCTTCGGAGGATGTGGCGCAACAGCTTGGCCGGGAGATCGCAGAAGAGAAGCGGCAGGCCGCCGATGTCCGCAGCCGCATCCGCCGTTGGTACATGTCCGCTGGCGGTTTGCTGGCGGCCAGCCTGCTCGTTTTGCTGGCCTCGTCGGCCAGCCTCTTCGAGTTGGTCTTCAGCCTCGACGACCGGACAGCCATGCAACTGCGCGCGCTCGCCGACAGCAACACAGTGAAGCCGTTCGACAATAAAAACATCGCGATCATCTTGGTTGACAAAGAAGCCCCGCCGGGAAAGCTGCCGGCAGGCCGTTCTGATTCGAGCCATCGACAGTACCACGCAGGGCTAATCGAAGCTCTGAGCGGCATCGCTAAGGTCTTAGTGTTCGACATGAAGTTCATATCGGACAACGGTTGGGACAAAGAATTCAGCGCGGCGATTGAACAGGCCGAGAAAAAAGGGACCAAGATCATCGTCGGCGCTGAACACGAAGAAGGAGGGCCAGCGCCGAGCTTCCCGGCGCGGCTCGAAAATTCTTTGCGCGAGCGTTGGGGGATCATGACAGGCGGAGAAGTCCGAGGCACTGGACGCTTCGTCGAACTGGCACACCGAATCGCAAGCGAGTCGTCCACCGGAAACGAAGACGCGGAGCAACCTGTGATCCCTTCTCTCGCGCTGCAAGCGATCAGGCAATTCAAATCAACATCAGCGCCGCCGGACGCTTACTTTGCCCCGCGCGAGAGGCAGATACGATTGCGCGGGCTGGAAGGTCAACCCGGCGGGTCGATCCCCGTGACCGAAGAGATGCACTTCATTCTCGATCTGGCCGACAAAGGGCAGCAGGCGAGCGCGTCGCTTTACCATGAAGTGTATGAGCAGCGCGCCGAGCCGAGATACCTCAGCAGGTTTCAGGGGAAAATAGTCTTGATCGGTTACAAGGTGGATGATGAATGGGCCGTTGCGTCGGACGAGACAAGATACGGGGTCGAAATGCACGCCAACGCCATTTCCAACATCCTGTTGGGCATCTACGTCCGACCGCTGTTCACAGCTTACAACTACTTGCTCATCGTGCTGTTGATGCTCGTCGGCGCTGTGCTGCAACTCCGGTTCAAGAACTGGACGAGTTACCGGCTGCCGCTGAAGATACCAAGTCTGGTTGAGACGGAAGTGAAGTTACCTGTGGCGCTCTTGGTCGTTGCTCTCATCTATCTTTTCTGCGCCGTCCTCGCTTACAAATATGGCCGTGTGCTGTTCGACATCACGTACCACGTCACCGCGCTCTTGCTCGGCTACTGGTTGAGCGGCGCGGCCCGGCGGAAGTTGGGACTGACATGATAGGAGGTCTCATTATGCGGCTTGATGAAAAGCGGCTTGATAAAAAGCGTCCGGCAGCCCGCGCGCTCTGGCTCACCGCCGCGCCGCTCGTCGTGCTGCTCGCCGTGCAAATCTTTTTCGCGTCGGGCGGCGCGCGGTCGTCAATTGTCCAACCGCCCGCTGCCGCTGTGCTGGCGAACGGCGAGCCGCGCGCGCTGATCAAAAGCATCGTCGTGGGCGGCGTGGACCGGCTTGAAGCGAACGCTGCCGAAGTGTTGGTTATCCGTGCCGCGACGAACGCGCCAGAAGCTGTCAATGCCGGAATGGCGCTGTACGCCGGAGACGAAGTGAAGACCGGCGGCAACGCTCAAGTGATCCTCCTCTTCCTCGATGATCCGGTCGTCCAAGACAATGAAATCCTCCTCGACACCAATACGCAAGTGCAAATCTCGTCCGTCTTCACATGGGTAGGCAAGATTCTGGCGAAGGTAAAAGGCGCTTTCAAGACGAAAGCGAGAAGAGTTCAGTATGGTGTCACCAGCACCGAGTACGAGGTCATCGTGTCGCCGGACGGGAGCGTCTCGATGACGGTCATCGAAGGCAAAGTGGAGGCGACGAAAGGGAATTTCAGTCCGCAGGAAACAAGTCGGCGGCCAAATGATGAATCGGCGGAAGATCGCGAGGCGAGTTTCGTGCGCGCTGCGTTCCCAGTTGCTACCCCGACGGCGACGCCAAAGCTCTTCGAGGAATTTGTGGTCAATACCGGACAGGTCAAGCTCTTCGAGGGGCAGTACACCCTGACCAATCGTTGCCAGCGGCGACATCTCTTCGAGGTGCAAAGTCCGCCGAACTTACCATGGGTTCAACTGCCGGGCGGCGACCGTTTGGAGATCAACGCGGGGCAAGTGCGGACGATCAATTTTGCGATCAGGATTGATGCAACGAACGTGCCAATCGGAGTCTATCGAGGAGAGATCAAAGCGCCCTGCCTCGATTGTGATCGAGAGCCGGGCTGCACGCTCGGCGGGCTGTTTCTGCGGGTCGAGATCAAAGTCGTCGCGCCGAACGGCGGTCAAGATGGCGGTCAAGATGGCGGTCAAGTTACGACGACCGTGAAGGCGCGCAAGTTGGAGACTGTGACGCTCGCGCCGGACGACGAATCCCTCTCCAAAAGCGGCGCGACGGCGGAGCGAGTGGACTCCGCGCTGCGCTGGACGAACAACGTCATCTTGGCCGCGCAGCCGACATACGCAGCCAGAGCCGTCATCCCGCGCTTCGCTTCGCCGGAGGAGAGAAGCCGGGCGTTTCGTGATGCGCGGCGCAAGGCCGTCCTGTCCGATGATCCTGACAGCCAACAGACGCTCGGCGATGTCTATCTCGATTGGGGCGAAGGCGCGCGCTCTCTCGAAGCCTACGAGAAGAGTTCGCAAGGCGTCTCTGTGCGACAAACCGCGCCGGAATTGCTGGCCGGCAAGGGCGAAGCTCTCCGCTTGACTGGACAACTCGAAGAAGCCGAAGGGGCGCTGAAACAGGCCGTCAGCATGGATCAACAATCGTCCTTTGCCTTGAACGCGCTCGGCAATGTTTACCTCGATCAAGCCAACGTCGCGCGCGACAAAAAGGATACCAATCGAGCGCGCGGCTATCTGGCGCAGGCGCGAGACGTTTACATGGCAGCTTCACAGTCTCCGTCGCCGACGCGGCAGGGAATTGCCGGAGGCTTGAGAGATCGGGGCAGGTCGCCGGCGGGGTCGCCGCAAAACACCGGCGCTTGGCAAGCCGTCACGCGGGCCAATCTCGGCGAAGTCTATGCGGCCTACGGCGAGATCGCAGAGGAGCAGGGGCGACCCGCAGAAGCGCGCGTTCAGTATGAGACAGCCGAGCAGACTTTTGGGGAAGCCGCGAAAATTGATCCGGCCTATCCGTTCGCCATCAACGGACTAGGCCGTGCCTTGCGCGGGCAGGGCAGCGCCGCGCTAACGCAAGGCGACAGGGAACGTGCGCTGGCCGCTTACGCGCGGTCGGAAGATCAATATCAGCGCGTCATCGCACAGCGCCGCGACATGGCCGCCGCGTATGTCGGACTCGGCAAGGTCTATGAAGAGACGGGCCGGACGGAAGCGGCGTTCAACAGCTATCGCCGCGCGACGCAGACGCGCCCGGAACAGCCTGAGCCGTACTACCGCCTCGCCGTCTTGCTGTCCGTCGGAGCAGGGACCCAACCCGATCCACGAGCAATCGAGTACGCCCAAACTTATTTGAAACTGGAACGCGATCCTTTCAAACAGGGTGAGAAGAGAGCCACTGCCGCAGTCATCGCGGGCGGCGGTTCAATCACATTGCCGGCAACGCCGACGCCGCTCCCGACGTCCTCCGTGACGCCAACCCCGATCCCGACGCCGCCAATTACAACAACGCCAACGCCGGTTCCGCCCCCCGTCAGCGTACCCGGCGTGAGAGGAGATCGGCTCGATGCTGCGATCAGAGAAATCACCGGGCTAGGGTTTAACTACCGGCTCGTCGAGCGCCCAAGCTGCGATCCGGCTGACAGAGTTCGTGATCAAGACCCGCGAGGGGACCGGAGAGCGCCGGCTGGGAGTACCATCACTCTTTACGTCGCCGCGCTGGAAGAATCCGCCGTGACAGTTCCGCCGGTAGAAGGGCGGCAACGAACGGACGCCGAGAAAACGATCAGCGAGTCGGGACTAAATATCGGCAGCGTCGAGACCCTGCAAATAGACAACGAGCCGGAAGGAAAAGTGCTGGACCAAAGGCCGGACTCCGGCGCGCGCTTGAGACGTGGCTGTCCGGTGAGATTGACGGTGGCGATTCCCGTCATCAGAGTCAGAGTGCCGAGGTTCATCGGGCTGACGGAGACGGACGTCCGCCAACGCCTACCGAGATTCTCCGGCGATCTCTTGCGCGGGAGCATCACTTACCGGGAGAGCCGGCTGACTCCGGGGACCGTCATCGCTCAAGACCCGTCGCCGGATGAACGAGTGCCTGTGGGAACGCGAGTGAATTTGGTGATCGCCGGCAGCCGGCCGCCGCCGCCGGAGGAAGAAGATGCGGGAGTCGTCGTCCCGTCCGTCGAAGGGCTGCGGGCCGACGAAGCGATCAAGATCATTCGTAACGCGGGATTGGTCCCCATCACTAGAGCGCAAGGCGAGTATGTCACCGGGCAAGACCCGAAGGCCGGAAGGAGAGTGCGGCGCGGGACCAGAGTAGTCTTGACGCTGGCGGTTGGTTCAGACTAGTGACCAGTTCAGGCAGCGCCTTGAGTCTCAAGACTGTCAGATGAGACTGAGCGTTCACATCAGTAATACCCTCAACCTTAAAGAGCAGGAGGTCAGCTCATGCCCGAAAATAAGTATCCCATCATCCTCGCGCACGGTATCGCCAGATTTGATTTTCTGGTCGAGTACTTCATCAAGAATTTCGCCGTCTTCGGCCTCAGTCCCAGCGTCATGAACTACGGCTTGCACTACTTCAAAGGCATCGCCCGCCATCTCAGAAACAATGGCTTTGATGTCTATCACACGTCGGTCAGTTTTGCGGCGGGCGTCGAACAGCGGGCCGCTGATCTCCGCGACGAGGTCAACCGAGTCCTCAAGCTGAAGGGCGCGGACAAAGTCCACATCATCGCGCACAGCATGGGCGGACTCGACGCGCGCCACATGATCGTGCGCCTCGACATGGCGCACAAAGTCGCCAGCTTAACGACCATCGGGACGCCGCACTTGGGGACCAGTTTCGCCGACTGGAAGCTCGCGCGCGGCGGCGATCAATTGATCGAAGTCTTAGGCCGCGTCCTCGATCTCGCGGGCTTTCAGGATTTGACCACGACGGCTTGCCGCGAGTTCAACGACGAAGCGCAGCGCGCGGAGGCCGCCAATCCGGTCGTCTATCAAACTTACGCCAGCGCGGAAGAGCAGCCGCTCATCTTCGCGCCGCTGCAACTGCCATGGGCCGTCATTAACGAGCATGAAGGAGCCAACGACGGGTTGGTTTCGCTCACGTCGCAGAGTTGGCAGAAAGAATTAGCCGGCGACGGCGGCGTGAAAAAGTCAATCAACCAACGTTCATTCCCGGTTGCGGCGGATCACCTTAACCAGATCGGGTGGTGGGATTTGAACGAATTGAAAAAAGTGGAATGGTGGAGGCCAGACAAATTCAACGCCGTCGCGCAATACGAGCGGAGCATCAAGAATGCCTACTTGGAGATCGCGAGAAGTTTAGAATCTGTTTGAAAATCTTTCGTCGCTGAAGGCGACGGATTCAATAGCGTCGGGCAACGCCCGACGTTCAGCCGCCCGTGCCGTCCCGACCCTGAAGGGGTCGCATATTTCTGCGGCCAATGCGACCCCTTCAGGGTCGAAACAAATGTTGATTGCTCTCGTCGGGCGTTGCCCGACGCTATTGAATTCATCCCCTGCGGGGAAATTCAAGACTTCAAACAGCTTCTTACAAGGTTTGGCCGGCTAAATGCCGACGTGGCGCAAACCGGGCAGCTTGCGCTTCTGTGCCGCACACGAAAGGAGAGACAGATCATGCCGGGCAGCATTATCGAAGGGCGGCGTATCGCGGAGAGCCAAACGCGGACGCCGGATTTCTGTATCGTCGGTTCGGGCGCGTCCGGCGGCGTGTGCGCGCTCAAGCTGGCCGAAGCGGGTTTCGATGTCCTCGTCCTCGAAGAGGGACCAAACATTCCGCACGGGCCGGGGCATGGCGGGCCGAGCCATGTTCGTCCATCTTTCACCGAGCGCGAGATCGATATGTACAAGACGCTCTATCAAGAGGGCGGTGGGCGCACGACGAGCGACGGCGGCATCAAGGTGATGCAAGGGCGCTGTCTCGGCGGCGGTACGACGGTCAATTGGTCGGCGTGTCTGCCGCCGCCCGTCTTCACGCTCGATCACTGGCGCACACAGTTCGGCCTCCCCTTCACGCGCCAGAATTTGCAGCCCTACTTGATTGAAGTCGTCAACTATCTGCACATCCATCAGAACGACCGCTACAACACTTCAGCGCAGGCGCTCATCGCGGGCTGCACGGAGTTGGGCTATCGTTGGAGCAACTTGCCGAACAACACACATCGTTGCCGCGAGTGCGGAAGTTGCGGCGTCGGCTGCCCTTACGACCGCAAGCAGAGCGGCATCGTGACGTGGCTGCCCGCCGCAGTCGAACGGGGTGCGACGATCTACACCGATACGAAAGTCAACCATCTCAAGCGCGACGGCGAGCGCGTGAGTGAAGTTCAGGCTGCGTTCCTCGACGCCAAGACGCAGCCGACGAAGCGCACGCTCACTGTGCGCCCGAAGCTCGGCGTGCTGCTCGCGGCGGGAGCCATCGGCACGCCGTCGATCTTGCTGCGCTCGCAGATCAACCCGAACGAATTGGTCGGCAAATACACGCACCTGCATCCGGTCACGATCTGCATTGGTCGTTACGGGCAGCCGACCTTTCCGGCTTACGGCGTTCCCGACAACATGATGAGCGATCAATTTGCCGCCGGGCCGACCGGCTATTTGATCGAGACCGGCTCGTTCTTTCCTGTCCTCAGCGCCGCCGCCTCGCTCGACTATGGCGAACGAATGCACCGGCTCATGCGCGACTATTATCCGTTCGGCGCGATCATGTACGCGCATCATTGTTCGGGCTTCGCTCCCGATCAGCCTTACGGAACGCTGAAGCTGGATCGCTACGGCGATCCCGATCTCGAATACCAACTCGCCCCGGACAACATGCAGGCGATGAAGCACAGCCTGATCGAGATGACCAAAATTCATCTCGCTGCCGGCGCGTCTTCCGTCTATCACATCACCAATCCGTCGCTTGAGATCAGTTCGACGAATGAGCTGCATCAACTGAATGACATTTCCTTCGAGCCGCAGCGGACGACGATCTTCACCGTCCATGTGATGGGCGGCTGCCGGATGGGAGCAGACGGCGCGCGCTCGGTCGTCAAGCCGGACTTCCGTCTGCGCGGGGCGGCGAACGTGTGGGTCGTGGACGCTTCCATTTTCCCGACGGGTTTAGGGGCCAATCCGCAAGTGACGATCTACGCACTGGCATTGTGGGCGGCGCGCGAAATTTGCACGCAGCACAACAGGCCGTTCGCTTTACATCAACAGCAGGAGGAGACTCTGCCATGGGCCGGATACTGACGCCGATTCTCGCGCTGCTCGCGTGGCCGAAGAAAGTAATCCAGATCGATGAGGACGCGCTCAACTTTCTCGACGGCAAGACCGCGCACATTCTCTTCGCCGTCGGCGAAGCCGTCACCGGCGAAGATTTCCGGGTGAAGGTTCCGCACTTCATTCCGCTGATCGATGAGTATCTCGCTTACCAACGGCGGCAACAGCGCGAGGCTTTCAGGCAAGGCTTGTTGTTGGTGGAGAACGCGCTGGCGAATCTCGTCTTCGGCGGGCGGCTGCGCGGCTTCTCGCACATGAGCATCGCCGACCGGCAGCGCGTCCTTGAGCATCTGAAGGGCAGCGACACGCAACTGCTGCGGAATCTCTACGCCGCGTTCGTCAACGTCTCCGCCTCGGCCTACTACGCCAGCGAAGCCACTTGGAAAGACATTCACTACGACGGTGTCAGCGTGGATCACCCGCCGCTCCTCCAAGTAGCGCGCTGGCGTTCCAACGATCCGCGGCCGGTCGAGCCGTAGTCTCTCCGCTCTCTCGTAAAGACTGCCGGTGTCGCTCGGCGAGGCGGACGCGCTGCTCGTAGGCTGTGCGGGCGATGGCTATATCTTCGAGGAAGTGCGGCAGTTCTTCGAGCCGGAGCGCTTGCGGGCCGTCCACCAATGCGTGTTCGGGCGCAGGGTGAAAGTCCACGAGGATCATATTTGCGCCGGCGATCACGCCCTGCGCGGTCACGTGCATGATGTCGAGGATGCCATCGGCGGAGCTGCTGCGCGAGCCGACTGAGTGGGAGGGGTCAATACACACAGGCATCCGCGTGAGTCGTTTGACGACAGGGACGTGCGCGAAATCGACGAAGTTACGATGCGGCTCGCCGATGTTCGTCTTCATGCCGCGCAGCCCGAACACGACCTTGCGATTGCCTTCGCTGGCAAGGTACTCGGCGGCGTGGAGCGATTCATCCAAAGTGATCCCGAAGCCGCGTTTGAGCAGCACGGGGAACTCGCTTTGTCGCCCGACGATCTTCAGCAACTCGAAGTTCTGCGTGTTGCGCGTGCCGATCTGAAGCATGACGCCGGTCGGGTTGCCGGTCAGTTCAAGCGCCTCTCGAATCTCTGCGATGTGCGATTCGTGCGTGACCTCCATCGCGACGACTTTGATCCCATACTTGCCGGCCAGCTCGAAAACATCAGTTAGACATTTCTTGCCATGTCCCTGAAAAGTGTACGGACTCGTGCGTGGCTTGTACGCGCCCATGCGTGTGCAGACCTGTCGGTTGTCTTGCAGCGCACGCATCATCGTCTCGACATGCTCGCGCGTGTCCACCGCGCACAAGCCGGCAAAGACGTTGAGCGTGTCCTGCCCGAAGCGCACGCCTTGATAATCAAAATGCGTGGGTCGTTCGTCGTCCACGTGCCGCCCGATCACGCGGTACATTTCGGAGACCCGCACCGCGCGCTCGACGCCGGGCAGGCTCCTCATGTCGTTGAGAGAGATCGCGACAGTGTTGCCGATCAAGTGTAGCTCGGTCAGACATTGCTCAACTCCCTGCTCGCGATGGACGCGGACGCGAATGTTTTGCAAACGGGAAAGATGGGCCAGCAAATGCCGGTAAGTTTCGCCTTCCGGATCAATGTTCGGATGCAGAATGAGAATCATGTCTTAAACAGCTTTCGATAGTTCTTCAGATTACTGCTAACCAGCACACAGAGCCTTTCACTGTTCGCGCCCTGCGTGCCTTGAGTTCAGTTCAGTGAGTGTCGAGCGCGCAGAAGGGTAGCAACCCAACAGACGAACATTCACGGCTCTGGCTCGGAGTTCCTCAAGCGCGCCGGTGGTTTCCGCATCATTCAGCGCAGCCTGCAAATCAAGATAGAAGTGGTATTCCCACGGCTGGCCTCGAACGGGGCGGCTCTCGATCTTGAGCAGATCAATGTGGCGGCGCGCGAAAGGCTCCAGCGCGTGATGCAATGCTCCGGGCCGGTGCGGTAGTTTCACGACGAGTGAGAGCTTGTCCGCTTGATCAATTAAATTCTCTGACGGCGTGAGCAGGAAGAAGCGCGTGTAATTCTCGCTGTGATCCTCCAAACGCTCGCAGAGGATGTGGCCGCCGTAAATTTCCGCCGCGCGTTTGCCGGCGATGGCGGCGCGTGTGCTATCGCCGCGCTTGACGACTTGAGCCACGCTCCCGGCGGTGTCTTCCGTGGCGAGCCGGCGCAGCCCCGGATGTGCCGCAAAGAAATGTTCGCACTGTGCGAGCGCGACCGGATGCGATTCGACAGTCTTGATTGCGGCGAGAGACGCGCCGGGACAGCCGATGAGATAGTGCCTGACAGGGATGATGACTTCGCCCGCGATGTGGAGCGAACTTTCCAAGAGCAGGTCGTATGACCTGTGGACGGAGCCGGCCAGACTGTTCTCAATCGGCGCGAGCGCACAGTCGGCGACTGCTTCGGCGATGGCCGCGAAGAGAGATTCAAAGGTCGGACGTGGCACGAGCGTGATCCGCTCGCCGAGCAGTCGAACGGCGGCCTCTTCACTGAAGGCCCCACGCTCGCCCTGAAAAGCCACCCGCGGCGCGATGGTTGGCTCGCTCATCGCACAGCTCCTTCCGTGTGCGCGCCCGATGATTCACCGGCGCATGTCTCGACGCGGCGCGATTCGTGAATGATGTGGCGGAAGAGTCGCACGACGGCGCGCTCGTCAAGTGGGCCAGTGTTGGCCCGACGAACACGCTCAAGCACTTCGCGCTCACGCTCGCCGTCCCAGATTGATAAGCCCATGCTTCTTTTCGCTTCGCCCACCTTGACGGCGAGACTCGCCCGCGCGTTCAAGAGTCGGAGCAGTTCCTCGTCAATTACGTCGATCTCGGCTCGCCAGTCTTCGATACTCATCTGCATTGGTCCCTCTGCGATGAAGGCGCGAGCGCAACTTTTTCGCCGGCGCGTCCTGCCGGTCGATTGCGCGCGCAAAAAAGCCAGCCGCGACTTCCTTCTCAGGAGGTAGCGGCTGGCTCAGGCTGAAAATCTGTTGCGGCGTTTAGCTCTTCAAGTCGTCAGCATTTCACGCGCGCACACGCTTCGCCCGGGCCGCCTCTTCCTCCAAAGAAGAAACGGTACGTAAAGGCGAAATAATAAAATCGAGCGTTGTGCATTATATTAAGAGCTAATTCGACAGTGCGCTCCACAGCGGAGCGAGGGAAACTATACGCAAGCCGCAAAAAATCTGTCAAGAAATTATTGGCGGTCACAACGCAAAAGTAGATGCTAGCGCAACCCAACCCGATAATTCGACAAACTGTTTTGAGCTATCTCGACGATTATCTCCGTCGCGGAGAGGCGATCATGTTTGTGCATCGTAGGGGTGCGCGCACCGTTCGTTGGTCATACCGACAAATTGCACAGACCGCGCACAGATGCGCCCGCGAGTTGGCAGTGCGCGGAGTTTTGCAGGGCGAGCGCGTCATTTTGTGCGGTGAGAACAGCCCTGAATGGGTGGCGGCGTTTTGGGGCTGCCTCTTGCGCGGCGCGGTGGTCGTGCCGCTCGACCCGGACAGCACGGCGGAGTTCGCTGCGGCAGTGCGACAGCAGACGGAGGCGAAGTTCGCGTTGGCAAGCGCGAGCGCGCCCGCCGCCCGATTGGAGATTCCGCAACTGCATCTCGAAGAGTTAAGCGAAACG
>Ga0136614_10000416_pt1 | contig 20915 bp, 20 predicted proteins | sample AntDrymUQ2792106_2_FD_106643 | JGI IMG/M metagenome (GOLD analysis project Ga0136614, IMG submission 106643) | Polar desert sand microbial communities from Dry Valleys, Antarctica - metaG UQ279 (21.06) | ecosystem: Environmental > Terrestrial > Soil > Desert | place: Antarctica: Dry Valley... | reverse complement strand
CGGCGAGCTCCTGCTCGATCTCGGGCGTATGGCGGTGGCGCTCGACCTTGTAGGGCGTCATGTTCTCGTCGGCGGAGATGAAGTGCGTGGTCGGCGTCGGCTCGCGGCCGGCGCCCGAGACGCCCGCCTTCGCGTCGATCACGACGTCGCCGATCAGCCCGGCGCGGGCGAGCGGCGCGAGCGCGAGCAGCGCCGCGGTCGGGTAGCAGCCGGGGTTGGCGACGAGATCGGCGCCGGCGATCCGGTCGCGGTGCAGCTCCGGCAGGCCGTAGACGCCCTGCCCGAACAGCTCGGGCGCGCCGTGCTCGCCGTACCAGTCCTCGTAGATCCCGCGGTCCTCCAGCCGGAAGTCGGCCGACAGGTCGACGACGCGCACGCCGCGCTCGCGCAGCTGCGCCACCGCGGGCGCGGCGACGCGATGCGGCCAGCAGACCAGCGCCGCGTCGACGTCGGACTGGACCTCGGGGTCCCACGGCTCGAGTGCCGTCGGCACGCGCGTGCGCGGGTGGATGTCGTCCAGCCGCGCGCCGGCCTCCGAGCGCGCGGTGACGTGGGCCAGTTCGAAGAACGGATGGCGGTGCACGAGCATCGCCGCGATGGCCCCGGCATAGCCGCTCGCGCCGAGCACGGCGACCCTAGCCACGCAGCTCGCCTCCGACCTGCTCGCGCAGAGCGGCGACGATCTTGTCGCGCCGCTGGGCGACGTCCTGGTCGGTGAGCGTGCGGTCGGGCGCCTGGAACTCCAGCCGGACCGCGAGCGAGCGAAGAGACGAGGGAGGCAGGACGCGGTCCGCGCCGACCTGGGCGCCGCGGTACACGTCGAACACCTCGGCGCGGCGCAGCAGCGCGCCGCCGGCGCTCCGGATCACCTCGAGCACCCGGGCCGACGGCACGTCGTCGCCGACGACCACGGCGAGGTCCTGCCGGATCGCGGGGAACGACGTGAGGTCCTCGTAGCGCGGCACGGACGAGGCGGCCGCGGCGAGCACGCCGAAGTCGAGCTCGAAGCCGGCGACGACGCCGTCGAGGTCCCAGCCGGCGGCGACCGACGGGTGCAGCTCGCCGAGCCAGCCCGCGCGCCGGTCGCCGGCGAACACGATCGCCCCGCGACGCGGGTGCAGGAACGGCTGGTCGGTGGCGGCGTCGACGCGCCAGTCGACCCGCAGCGCGTCCAGCAGCGTCTCCAGCACCCCCTTGGCGGTGAAGACGTCCACGCGCGGCGGCTCGGCGTCGCGCCAGCTCGCCGGCCGGGCCCGACCGGTCATCAGCGCGGCGAGGCGCGTGCGCTCGATCGGCAGGGCCGGGTCGGCGACCGGGTACCAGGGGTTGCCGGTGAACGCGAGAGGGTCAGACCGTGCGCCGCCGGGCGCTCCGCGCTGCGCCGGGACAGGGTCGAGCCGCGGCACGTACACCGCGCCGTACTCGAACAGGCGCACGTCCTCGAACCCGCGCGAGCGGTTGCGCGCGAGCGCGTCCAGCAGCGAGCCGACGAGCGTGGCCCGCATGACCGACTGCTCCTCGGACATCGGGTTCTCGAGCACGACGAGGTCGTCCGGCAGGCCGAGCCGGCGCGCGACGTCGGGGGCGGCGAAGCTCCAGCCGACGGCCTCCGACAGGCCGGCGCCGACCAGCGCGTCCTCGGCGCGGCGGCGGATCCGCTGCTCGGGCGCCAGGCGCCCGACCGCCCCGCGGCGGGAGGGCAGCGTCGCGGGGATGCGCTCCAGGCCCCAGACCCGGGCGACCTCCTCGATCAGGTCGGCCTCGCGCTCCACGTCGGCCCGCCGCCACGGCGGCACGGTCACGTCGAGCCCGTCCTCGGCCTCGATCACACCGAAGCCCAGGCCGGCCAGGATCCGGGCGGCGTCCTCGCGCGCCACCACCACGCCGAGCAGCCGCTCGGTCCTCACGTCGCGCAGCCGCAGCGTCAACGGCTCCGGCCCGGGACCGCCGACGTCGATCGTGCCGCCGACCGGCCGCGCGCCGCACAGCTCGATCATCAGCTTCGTCGCCACGGCCTGGCCTTCGGTGGCCTGCTCGGGCTGCAGCTGCTTCTCGAACCGGCCCGACGCCTCGGTCCGCAGCGCCAGGCGCGTGGACGTGCGCTGGATGTTCGGCCCGTTCCAGGTCGCGGCCTCCATCAGCACGCGCGTGGTGGTATCACGCACCTCCGAGCGCGCGCCGCCCATGACCCCGGCGATCGAGGTGGGCCCTTCCGCGTCGTCGATCACGCACATCTCGGCGTCCAGCGTGCGCTCGACGTCGTCGAGCGTGGTCATCGTCTCCCCCGCCCGCCCGCGGCGCACGACCAGCGTCGCATCGGCGACGAGGTCGGCGTCGAACGCGTGCATCGGCTGGCCGGTGAGCAGCATCACGTAGTTGGTGATGTCGACGACGTTGTTGATCGGACGCTGGCCCGCCGCCATCAGCCGCGCCTTCAGCCACGCGGGCGAGGGCCCGAGCCGCACGCCCTCGAACATCCGCGCGGTGAAGCGCGGGCACAGGTCGGACGCCTGCACGTCGACGACGAAGCCGGGGATCGCGTCGCCCGCCGGGTGCTCGTCCTCGGACCACGGGGCCGGGGCGAGCGGCGTGTCGGTCGCGGCGTGCACCTCGCGCGCAACGCCGTAGACGCCGAGGCAGTCGGGCCGGTTGGGCGTGATCTCCAGCTCGAGCACGTCGGTGGCTATCGGCAGCACTCCGGCCAGCGGCGTGCCGGCCGTGAGCGCGTCGTCGAGCACCATGATCCCGTCGTGCTCGGTCCCGATGGCGACCTCGTCCTCGGCCAGGATCATCCCGTCGGACTGCTGCCCGCGGAGCTTGGCCCGCTTGAGCTTCGTGCCGTCGGGCATCACCGCGCCCGGCCGCGCCACGGCGACGGTCTGGCCCGCCGCCACGTTGGGCGCGCCGCAGACGATCTGCGCGGGCTCCCCCGCGCCGGTGTCGACCGTGCAGACGGTCAGCCGGTCGGCGTCGGGATGGCGCTCGGCGCTCAGCACCTTGCCGATCACGAAGTGCTCGAGCGCGGTCACGCCGTGCGCGTGCACGCGATCGACCTCGGTGCCGGTCAGCGCCAGCCGTGCGGCGAGGTCGAACGGCTCGAGGCCGGGATCGCAGTAGTCGTGCAGCCACAGGAGCGGCAGCCTCATCGGTCCGCTCCGCATGCTCGCGCCGGCGCCGAGCCGGTTGCGCCCATCATCCGAATTGCTCCAGGAACCGCAGGTCGTTCTCGTACATCAGGCGCAGGTCGCTCACGCCGTGCTTGAGGAAGGCGATCCGCTCGATCCCCATGCCGAACGCGAAGCCCTGGATCAGCTCGGGGTCGTATCCGTGCTCGCGCACGTAGCCGAACACGTTCGGGTCGACCATGCCCGAGCCGAGGATCTCGATCCAGCCGGTGCCCTTGCACAGGTGGCAGCGCGCGCCGTCGCGCAGGAAGCCGGCGGTGCAGTTGAAGCAAGAGACGTCGCACTCGACGCTCGGCTCGGTGAACGGGAAGAAGTGGGGGCGCAGCCGCACCTTCCGGTCCTCGCCGAACACTGCGCGGGCGAAGGCGAGCAGCGTGCCCTGGAGGTCGCCGAGCGTGACGTCCTCGTCGACCGCGAGCCCTTCGACCTGGTGGAACTGCGGCGTGTGCGTGGCATCGGAGTCGCGCCGGTACGTGCGGCCGGGAACGACGACGTAGAGCGGCGGCGGGTGCGCCTCCATCGCGCGCGTCTGCATCGGCGACGTGTGGGTGCGCAGGACCGCGCCCTCGGTGGTGTAGAAGGTGTCGGTCCGCAGTCGCGTCGGATGGTGCGGCGAGTAGTTGAGCGCGTCGAAGTTGTAGTAGACGGTCTCGATCTCCGGGCCCTCGGCGACGCGGAAGCCGAGGCCCATGAAGATGTCCTCGATCTCCCGCCGCATGGCGGTGATCACGTGCAGGCGGCCGACCGGCACCGCCGGCGTGCCGGGCAGCGTGACGTCGAGGGCGTCGCCGGTCAGCCGGACGTCGAGCTCGGCCCGCTCGAGCTCCGCGCGGCGCGCGTCGACGGCGGCCTCCAGCGCCTTGCGCGCCTCGTTGGCCGCGCGGCCGATCGCCCCGCGCTCGTCCGGCGCGAGCTGCGCGACGCCGCGCAGCAGATTGGGCAGTTCGGCCTTGCGACCCAGGTAGGCGATCCGCGCCTGCTCGAGCTCGGCGGTGCCGCCGGCGGCCGCGATCGCCGCAGCGCCCTGCGCCCGGAGCTCCTCGATCTTGCCCTTCATGCGCGCGCCACCCTAGTGACTTCGTAGAGCCCGATCGTCGCCGCCATCGCCGCGTTGAGCGACTCCGAGCGGATCGGGATGTGCGCCGTCTCGTTGCAGCCGGCCAGCACCCCGGCCGGCAGCCCTTCGCGTTCCGCGCCGATCACCAGCGTCACCTCGACTCGCCCGACCTCGGCCAGCGTGCGGCCGCTGCGCGCCACGAGCGCGACCTTGTGGCCGGGCAGCTCTCCGACGTTGGAGATCCGCACGATCGGCACCGCGAAGATCGCGCCCATCGACGCCCTTACCGCCTTGTGCCCGTACGGGTCGGCGGTGCCCGGTCCCAGCGCCACGCTGCCGGCGCCGAAGGCCAGCGCGGAGCGCAGCACGGTGCCCACGTTGCCGGGGTCGTTGACGCCCCACAGCGCGGCGCACACCGGCCCGGCGGCGGCCGACGCCCAGCGCTGCGGGTAGACGGCGAGCGCGCGCGTGCCCGAGCCGAGCTGCGAGTACTGCTTGAGCAGGTGCGGAGCGACCTCGTCGCCCGCCAGGCCCGAGCCGGCCTCGCACAGCATGATCTCCGCCCGCCAGCCCGCGGCCTCGGCGGCCTCGATCAGATCCTCGCCCTCGGCCACGAACGTGCGCGTCTTGTCGCGCCAGCGGCGGCCGGCGAGCTTGCGGACCTCCTTGAGCTGTTCGTTGTTGGGGCTGGTGATCGGCATCGGTTGCGGGAAACAAAAAGGGCGCCCGTCCTGTCAGGAGGGGCGCCCGGAAGGTCTGGTGTCGTCAGCCGCTAAGCCGGCAACGCCTCGCGGGCGGCGTCGGCGAATCGCCGGAACGTGTCGGCGTCGCGCACGGCGATGTCGGCGAGCACCTTGCGGTCGATCTCGATCCCGGCCAGCTTGAGGCCGTGCATGAACGTGCCGTAGCTCATCCCGTTCTGGCGCGCCGCGGCGTTGATGCGGGTGATCCACAGGCGGCGGAAGTCGCGCTTGCGGTTGCGCCGGTCGCGGTACGCGTAGGAGTCCGCCTTCATGACGGCTTCCTTGGCGCGGCGGTAGGAGGAGTGCGCCTCCCCGCGGTAGCCCTTGGCCCGCTCGAGCGTCGCGCGGCGCTTCTTACGCGCGGCGACGGAACGCTTGACGCGGGTCATCGCCCGTTGCCCCCGAGCAGCCTGGTGACGGTCTTGACGTCCGCCTTCGCCACGGCGAAGCCCTTGCGGAAGCCGCGCTTGCGCTTCGGCGTCTTCTTCTCGAGGATGTGGCTCGAGAAGGCGTGCCGGGCCTGCAGCTTGCCGGTGCTGGACTTCTTGAAGCGCTTCTTCGCGCCGGAGTGGGACTTCATCTTGGGCATGGGCGGTCGCACAGGATAGCGGCCGGCGTTCAGCCGCGGCGGTGCCCCGCGTACAGGACGTAGCGAGCGTCGATCTCAGCGGCCGGCGGGCGGTTGTTCTGCGCCGCCAGCAGGCGGTCGAAGGCCGGACGCAGCGCGGCGCGGCGCTCCGCTGAGAGCCCGAGCGGGAGCGTGAACGCGTCGAACATCGCGGTCGGGTCCGGGAACGCGAGCGCAACGGTCCGGGTGCGGCGCTCGACCCGCTCGAAGTGCGGCTCCAGCCGGCGCCGGCCGGTCTCCTCGTCCGCCCAGGCCGAGGCCGGCCGCACGCCGTCGGGCAGGGCGACGTGCTCGTCGAGGCGGCCCGGCAGCCCGCGCGGCGCCCAGGCGGCGAGCACAAGCCGGCCGCCCGGGCGCAACACGCGGGCCAGCTCGCCGATCGCCCGGCGCGGCCGCGGCGCGAGGTCGGCGCCGAACGCGGACACTACGACGTCGAACGCGCCGTCGGCATACGGCAGCGCCTGCACGTCGCCATGAGCCCAGCGGACGCGCTCCCCGCAACGGGCCCGCCCGCGCGCCGCCATCGCCTCGGCGACGTCGCACGCGTCGACGTCCGCCCCGCGCGCGGCGCACGCCAGCGCGGCGTTGCCGTCGCCCGCCCCGGCGTCGGCGCCGGCCAGCGCGGCGGCCGCCTCCCCGACCGGCTCGAGCGCGCGCAGGAAGCGCTCGTCCGCGCCCGCCTCCCAGCCGGCGCGGACCCGTGCGGTGACCCCGTCGTAGTCGATGTCGGCCCTGGCCCGCGTGCTGAACCCGAGGCGGAGCAGCGAGCGGCGCGAGACGGCCGCCGGCTCGCGCTTGGGCGGTGGGCTGTATGCGTCGCGACCTTCCACGCGGCGCAGCGTACGGCGCGCGCGTGAACGTCACACGACGGTCACACCCCGCGCGCCGCCGTGCCGTAGTCATTCCGGGCGAACAGTTGACCCGCAGCCGAAGGGAAGACACGCATGACGCTGGACATGACGCGCAAGCGCTTCGTCGAGGGCTCCGCCGCAGCGGGCGGCGCGCTCGCGATCGCGGGACCGTTGTCGGCACTCAAGGTGCAGACCGCCGAGGGCAGCCGCCGTCCGCGCGACGTCGGCTACGGGAACCTGGCGCCGGTGAAGGAGGTCGACAGCGGCATCGAGTACCTGGAGTTGCCGGCCGGCTTCTCCTACCGGCTGATCAGCCGCGCCGGCGACCCGATGACCGACGGCAATCCGACGCCCGGCATCTTCGACGGGATGGCGGCCTACCCCGGCCACGGCGAGTCCACGATCCTGATCCGCAACCACGAGAACCGCTCGCGCGCCGGCGAGGTGGGCGTCATGGTGCCGGCGGGCAAGCGCTATGACCCGGACCCCAACGTCCGCGGCGGCAACACCAAGCTCGTCGTCGGCCGCGACCGCCAGGTCACGGAGAGCTACGCGGTGCTCGGCGGCACGCACACCAACTGCGCCGGCGGTGTGACGCCGTGGGGCACGTGGATCACCTGCGAGGAGATCTTCAACTACGGGTCGACGCAGGACAACGTGACGCCGGGCACCGGCGTCCCGCACGGCTACGCCTTCGAGGTGCCCGCCGACGCCACCCGCGCCGTCACGCCACAGCCGATCGTGGACGCCGGCCGGTTCTCCCACGAGGCCGTAGCCTGGCTCGACGGGGTCCTCTACGAGACCGAGGACCGCGGCAACGCGGCCGTCTACCGCTTCCTGCCCGAGCGCGAGCCGCGCGAGTACGGCGACCTCGGCAGCTTCGGCGGCACGCTCCAGGCGCTGGTGGTCAGCGGCCGGCCGAACTTCGACGCCGATGACGCGAACCCGGGCGAAGCGTTTCGGGTCGAGTGGGTGACGATCGAGGAGCCCAACCCGCTCATGGACACGGTCCGGACGGAAGCGCAGGCCAAGGGCGCCGCGATCTTCAATCGCACGGAGGGCATCTGGTCGTCCGACCGGCGCGTGTACTTCGACTGCACATCGGGCGGCGACGCCGGGCTGGGGCAGATCTGGGGGTACCGGCCGCGTGGCCGCGACGGCGGCCAGCTGCGGCTCGTGTACGAGTCCACCAGCGCGGATGACCTCCAGTCGCCCGACAACCTCGTCGTCGTTCCCCACACGGGCGACGTGTGGGTCCAGGAGGACGGCGACGATGAGCAGTTCGTGCGCGGCGTGACGCGCAGGGGCGGCATCTACGACTTCGCGAAGACGGTGCTGAGCAACTCCGAGTTCTGCGGCGGCTGCTTCAGCCCGGACGGCGAGACGTTCTTCCTCAACCAGCAGGGCGACCGGCTCGCCGAGGGCGAGACGCCCGAGACGCAGCCGAACGAGAAGCGTGGCTTCACGTACGCGATCTGGGGGCCGTTCCAGCGCTGACGTGGAGCGTGCCTCCGGGGTCGGCTCAGGCGGCGCCCCGCGTACAGCACGCAGGGGGCGGGTGCGCCGCTCGAGCCACTCCAGCCACGGCTCGAAGCGCCCTGGCGGCCGCCTCGTCGGCCCACCCGACGGGGCGTGCACGCCGTCGGGCAGCGCAGCGCGGGCGTCGAGCCGCGCGGGGCACGCTGTCCCGGGGTCCAGCCCAAGCGGGTGCGAATCTGCCGCAGGAGCCAATGCTACAGCTGCAGGTGAAGCCGCAGGGCCCGGTCGACCTCCTCCATCACCGAGGCCGGCAGCCGACCCAAAGCTGGCCCGATGCGATCCACGGCAACCGCCCGGACCTGCTCGGCTTGCGCCTTCGAGTCGACGCGCAGCTCGGTGAGCTCCGCCCGCAGCAGGACCTGAAACGGGAAGACCCGGGTGACGTTGCTCGTGACGGGGACCACTGTGATCACGCCTCGTCCCAGCCGGGCTGCCACGGCGTTGGCTCGATCGTTGCTGACGATGATCGCGGGCCGACGCTTGTCTGCTTCGCTGCCGCGAGCCGGGTCGAGGTCGGTCAACCTTACCTCACCGCGCCGCATTCTCCAGCCCGTCGCCGAGCGTGCCCTCCCACGTCGCCCGCTCCCCCGAGGACTCCCAGTCGTCCCACGCTGCTTCGTAGTCGTGCTCGAGCTCAGCGTGTCGCAGGAGGCCGATCGCGTGCTGGATCGCAGCCGAGCGGGACCGCAGGCCAGAGGCGCGCGCGTACTCGTCGAGGAGGGCGACGTCTTCCTGGGACATGCTGACGCTGAGCTTCATACGCGCGATACTACCAAAGTAGTACGTCTCTTGCTACTCGCCGGCTGTCTCGCTCCGTGTTGATCCGCGAGTTCGTTTCCGCTGCGCTGCGGCACGAGAGCGCCGCCGCGATCGGCGAGCAGATCGCCGCCGGATACCGTCGCGTCCCGCAGACCGAGCCAGACGAGTGGGGTGCCGCAACCACCACGGCGGACGTCGCGACGGAGGAGCTCCTCGTGCGACTCGACGCCGAAGAGCGCGCCGCCGGGCGCCGGTCATGGTGAGCCGTGGCGACGTCTGGTGGTACGAGCACCCGCGCGCCGGCCGGCGACCTTCCTGATCCTGACCCGCGACGAGGCCGTGCCAGTCTTGATCCAGGTGCTGGCGGTGCCGGCCACGCGAACGGTGCGTGGGATCCCCACCGAGGTCGCCCTCGACCGCCGGGACGGCATGCCGTCGGCGTTCTGTCTCACGCTCGACAACGTCGCCACGATCCGACCGGCGCTGTGCACCGAGCGGATCACGCGGCTCTCGCCGCGGCGGATGCAGGAGGTCTGCGCCGCCCTCGCAGTCGCCACAGCGTGTCCGCACACCTGACGCGCCGAACAGACGCTACGGCGCGGCTTTTGGCCCGCTAGGCGGGTTCTGCTGCTGCTGCTCGCGAGTGGGCGCGAGCATCATCGTCATGTTGCGGCCGTCCTGCTGGGGCCGCTGCTCGATGACCGCGAGCTCGCCGAGATCCTCCGCCAGGCGGTTGAGGATCATCTCCCCGCGCTCGGGGTGGGCCATCTCGCGGCCGCGGAACATGATCGTCACCTTGACCTTGTCGCGCGCCTTCAGGAAGCGCTCGACGTGGCCCTTCTTGGTGTCGTAGTCGTGCTGCGCGATCTTCGGCCGGAACTTGATCTCCCGGATGTTGATCTGCTGCTGGTGCTTCCGCGCGGCCTTCTGCTTCTGGGTCTGCTCGTACTTGTACTTCGAGTAGTCGAGGACACGGCAGACAGGCGGCTTGGCGTCGGGGGCGACCTCCACGAGATCGAGCTCGCGACTCTCTGCGAACCGGACCGCCTCGTCCGTCTTCATGATCCCGGCCTGCTGGCCGTTCTCGTCGATGAGGCGCACCTCGGGGACGCGGATGCGCTCGTTGATGCGGGTGGTGTCGCGCTCCGGCGGCTGCCGGTCGAACCTTCTAGGAACCGGCACTAGGTGATGAGGGTGCGACGGGCCGTCAAGCTGGGCGCCGCACGGTGTGGGAAAGCGTGATCAATGGCATGGAGTATAGCCGCCGTCACGCCGCCGCACTGCGCTCGGCCGCCTCGGCCGTGAGGCGCCCGGTGATCGCGTCCAGCGTCAGCGTCCCGAGATCGCCCTCGCGATGGCGGCGCAGGGCCGCGGCGCCCGACTCCGCCTCGCGATCGCCGACCACGAGCATGTACGGCACCTTGGCCAGCTCGGCGTCGCGGATCTTGCGCCCGATCGACTCGCCGCGGTCGTCCACGCGCGCGCGCAGGCCGGTGGCGGTGAGCCGCTCGACCACCTCCGCGGCGTATTCGAGATGGCGGTCGGAGACCGGCAGCACGAGCGCCTGCAGCGGCGCCAGCCAGAGCGGGAACTCGCCCGCGTAGTGCTCGATCAGGATCCCGATGAAGCGCTCGAAGGAACCCAGGAGCGCGCGGTGGATCATCACCGGCCGGTGCTCGGCGTTGTCGGCGCCGGTGTAGGCGATCTCGAAGCGCTCGGGCATCGAGTAGTCGAGCTGCACCGTCCCGAGCTGCCACGAGCGCCCGATCGAGTCCGTCATGTGGAGGTCGATCTTGGGCCCGTAGAACGCGCCGTCGCCGGCATTGATCTCGAAGTCGAGGTCCTGCGCGCGCAGCGCGCCCTCGAGCGCCGCCTCGGCCCGGTCCCACATCGCGTCGGATCCGATCCGCTGCTCGGGCCGCGTCGAGAGCTCCAGCCGCGGTTCGAACCCGAACGTCCGGTACAGGAAGTAGCCGAAGTCCAGGCATCCGACGACCTCGTCGTGGATCTGCTCCTCGGTGCAGAAGATGTGGGCGTCGTCCTGGGTGATGTGGCGCACGCGCATGAGCCCGTGCAGCGTCCCCGACGGCTCGTGGCGGTGCACGAGGCCCATCTCGGAGTAGCGGATCGGCAGGTCGCGATACGAGCGGCGCGCGTCCTTGTAGAGCTGGATGTGCGCCGGGCAGTTCATGGGCTTGAGGCCCATGGGCCGGTCCTCGACCTCCGTGAAGTACATGTTGTCGCGGTACTTGTCCCAGTGCCCCGACTGCTTCCACAGCTCGGCGTCGTAGAGGATCGGGGTGCGCACCTCGCGGTACCCCCGCGCGAGGTTCTCCGAGCGCCAAAGCTGGGCCAGACCGTTCCAGATGACCATCCCGTCCGGCTGCCAGAACGGCATCCCGGGCGCGAGCTCGGAGAACATGAACAGGTTCAGCTCACGCCCCAGCTTGCGGTGATCGCGCGCGCGGGCCTGCTCGAGCCGCTCGAGGTGCGTCGCGAGCTCGGAGCTCGAGTGGAACGCGGTGCCGTAGATGCGCGTGAGCATCGGGCGCGAGGCGTCGCCGCGCCAGTAGGCGCCAGCGAGCGAGAGCAGCTTGAACGCCTTGATCCGCCCGGTGCTCGGCCCGTGCGGGCCGCGGCACAGGTCGGTGAACGGGCCGTTGGTGTAGAGCGAGACGGTCTCGACGCCGTCGCCCCCGACCAGGTCCTCGATCAGCTCGACCTTGTAGGGCTGGTCGGAGGCGCGGAAGCGCTCGAGCGCCTGCTCGACCGCGACATCCTCGCGCGTGAACGGCTCCTTCGCCTTGACGTGCTCGCGCATCTTCTCCTCGAGCGCCGGCAGGTCGTGCTCGGAGACGCTGACGCCGTCAGGGAAGTCGAAGTCGTAGTAGAAGCCGTCCTCGATCGGCGGGCCGATCGAGATCCGGGTGCCGGGGTAGACGTCGAGCACCGCGGCCGCCAGCACGTGTGCGGTGTCGTGCCGGATCAGGTCTAGCGAATCGGGGGAGCGGTCGGTGACGATCTCGACCCGCTCGCCGTCGGACAGGGGCCCGCCCAGGTCGCGGAGCTCGCCGTTGACCTTCACGGCCAGCGCAGCGCGCGCGAGGCCGGGGCCGATCGCCGCGGCGAGGTCGGCGCCGCTGGCGCCGTCGTCGAGGTCCTTGCGGGTGCCGTCGGGGAGCAGGACGGGCATCGAGGGCGGGATGCTAGCCCGCGCCGCCCGAGCGGCGGCGCGCCCGCATGCGCGGCAGGGCGCGGCTCACCGTCGCGGCCGCGCGAGCCGGAGGATACGGACCGGCTCGCCGAAGCCACCGACGGTTTGGGCCTCCGGCTCCAAGCCGAGGGCGGAGGCGACCGCGGCCGATGCCCGGTTGGCCGGCTGGATCCGGGCGACGACGCTTGGGGCGCCGAGCCCGAACGCCTCGTCGAGGATCGCTCGGCCGCCCTCGGTCGCGTATCCCCGCCCCCACAGCTCCGGGTCGATCCACCAGCCGATCTCGTAGTCCTCGTCGGCCAGCTCGAGGATCTCGGGCCCGGCGAAGTTGAGCGCGATCAAGCCGACCGCACGACCGCTCTCGCGCTCGACGGCCGCGCGCCAGCCGAAGCCGTGCGCTCGCCAGTGCACGAGCGCCCGCGCGGAACGCTCGTCGGCTTCGGCGCGTGTCCACGTCGCGCCGGTGCCGACGTGGCGCATGACCTCGGGCATGGCGGCGAGCCGCGCAAGCATGCCGCCGTGCGCGGGAGCCCACGGCTCCAGGCGCAGGCGGGCGGTCTCGAGGGTCATGGGCGGCTTGGGTTGCATCGCCATCCGCAAGTTTGCCGCGCGGGATGCCGATACCTGGTCGAATGGACGGCGTCCTGAATCTCGACCAACCGGTACGCGGCGCGCTGGACGCGCTCGCCGGCGTCGCGCGCGACAGCGCCGAGGCCGCGATCGAGCGGTCGCTCGCCGCCGCGCGCGAGCTGCTCGGGATGCAGCTCGCCTACGTCACGGAGGCCGGCGACCGCGATTTCCTCATGCTGGCGCTCGACGGCGACGCGGCGCCGTTCGGCGGGCCGCACGCCGGCGCGCGCATCCCGCGGCGCGACACACTCTGCGACCGGATGCTCGGCGGCACGATGGGAAACGTCGTCCCCGACGTCGCGGAGACCCCCGGTGCACGCGGAGCCACCGGCTCCCCGGGCGTCGGCGCCTATGTCGGCGTCCCCGTCCGGCTGGTCGACGGCACGATCTACGGCTCGCTCTGCTGCGTCTCCGAGGAGGCCGCGCCGGCGCTGCGCGAGCGCGACGCACGCCTGCTCGAGGTGCTGGCGCGGATCATCGCCGACCAGATCGACCGCGAGCGCCAGCAGCGGCGCTCGATGCGCGTGGAGGGCGAGGCGAGCGCCGGCCAGGCCCTGCTCGCCGCGCTCAAGGCCCGCGAGCGCTACACCGCACAGCACTCCGAGGCCGTCGTGGAGCTCTCCACCGCCGTGGCGGAGGAGCTCGGGCTCGACGACGAGGAGATCGTGCAGGTCGCCCAGGTGGCGCTGCTGCACGACGTCGGCAAGCTGGGCGTGCCCGAGGCGATCCTCCAGAAGCCCGGCGCGCTGACCGACGCCGAGTGGCTGATCGTGCGCGCACACCCCGCGATCGGCGAGCGCATCGTCGCTTCGATCGCCTCGCTCGCGCACCTCGCGTCCGCCGTCCGGGCCGAGCACGAGCGCTGGGACGGATCCGGCTACCCCGACGGCCTGGCCGGCGGGCAGATCCCGCTCGCGAGCCGCATCTGCCTCGCCTGCGACGCCTGGCACGCGATGACCTCCGACCGCCCGTACCGCGCGGCGCTGCCCGTGGCCGAAGCTCGCTCCGAGCTGCGGCGCAACGTCGGCACCCAGTTCTGCCCGCAGACGGTCGCGGCGCTGCTCATCGTGCTCGACGGCCGCCCGCCGGGCGCGGACGGGCCGCCCGACCCGCCGGACCGCACGACGCAGCCGGAGTCCGAGCTGCGGGCGCTGATCGCCGTCGCCGGCGCCGTGGCGGCCGCGCACCGTCTCGAGGACGTGCTGGAGGTCGTCGCCGAGGAGACCCGGCGCGTGGTCGGCGCCTCCTCGGTGTCGATCAGCCGCCGAGAGCACGAGCGCGTCCGCACCCTCGTCAACGTCGGCGAGCTGGGCCGCGACGAGGAGCGCTTCCCGACCGAGGAGATCTACGAGCTGTCGGACTATCCGCGCGTGGCGCGGCTGCTGCGCGAGGGCGCGCCCTACGTGATCGCGCGCGCCGATCAGGATCTCGGACCGGACGACCGCCGGCTGCTCGACGCGCTCGACAAGGGCTCTTACGTCGGCGTTGCGGTGATCGCCGACGGCCGCACGTGGGGCATGCTCGAGGCGTTCACCAACGTCGGCGCCGTGCCGTTCACGCGCCGGCACGTGCCGTTCCTGGAGGCGATCGCCGGCCAGGTGGGCGCCGCGATCGGCCGCGCCGAGCTGTTCTCGCGCGTCACCGCGCTCGCCTACTCGGACCCGCTCACGGGGCTGGGCAACCGCCGCGCGCTCGACGAGCGGCTGGAGGCGGCGGTGCAGCGCGGCGGGCCGCTGTCGCTCGCGTTCTGCGACCTCGACGTGCTCAAGCAGATCAACGACACGCTCGGCCATGACGCGGGCGACGACGCCATCCGGCGTGCCGCCGATGCGTTGGCGGCCGCCGCGCGCGGCCACGCCGGCGCGCACGTCTGCCGGGTGGGCGGCGACGAGTTCTGCGTCGTGCTCGAGGGTGAGGGCGCCGAGGCTGCCGCCGCGATCGCCGCGCACGCGGGGAGCCTGCTGGCCGAGGGCGATGAGCCGCTGTCGCTGTCATGCGGCGCCGCCGGGCTGCGCCCCGGCGCCGGGCCCGCCGACCTCTTCCGCGCGGCCGACGCCGCCCTGTACGAGTCCAAGCGCGAGGGCCGCGGCCGCGTGGTGATCGCCCCGGACCAGGAGCAGGCCACCTTCCCCGCGCCCGCCCGACGGGCGCGCCGGGACCAGACGCCCGGCGCGACCCACGCGCTCGCGGAGCAGCTGCTCGCCGCGCTCGACGGCGCCCCGCCCGAGGAGCGCCTCGAGCGCCTCACCCGCGCGCTCGACGCCATCGGCTGATCTCTCACTAGGGTCCGGGCCATGGATGCCCAGGCCCTGCGCGCGCAGTTCCCCGTCCTCGAGCACATCGCTTACCTCAACACCGGCACCGACGGCCCGCTGCCCGCCGCCGCGGTCGGGGCGGCGAACGAGGAGCTCGCCGCCGAGCTGCGCAGCGGCCGCTTCACGGCGCACTTCGAGCGCCGGTTCGAGCTGCAGGACCAGCTGCGGGCCGCCTATGCGAGGGTCGTGTGCGCCGCCCCGGAGGAGATCGCGCTGACGACGTCGACCAGCGACGGGCTGGGACGCGTGATCGCCGGTCTCGGCCTCGGCCGCGACGACGAGATCGTGACCTCTGACCAGGAGCACCCGGGCCTGCTCGGGCCGCTGCTCGCCGCCCGCCGCCGCGGCGTGAGCGTCCGCGCCGTCCCGCTCGCGCACGTCGCCGAGGCCGTCGGGGAGCAGACCACGCTGGTGGCGCTCTCGCACGTGAGCTGGATCGGCGGCGAGGTCGCGCCGGCGGGCCTGAGCGAGCTCGACGTCCCGGTGATCCTCGACGGCGCCCAAGGCGCCGGCGCCGTGCACGTCGATCCCCGCGCGCTCGGCTGCGCCGCCTACGCCGCCGCCGGGCAGAAGTGGCTGTGCGGCGCCGACGGCACGGGCTTTATCTGGATCGACCCGGCCTTCGCCGAGCGGGTCGCGCTCGTGAGCCCCAGCTACATGACGTTCGAGGACGCCGCCGCGGGGCTCGAGGGCGGCTTCAAGGAGACCGCCACGCGCTTCGACACCCCCGCGCTGCCGCGCGAGGCGGTGGCGCTCTCGCTCGCGGCGATCGGCGTGCTCGAGGCGGCGGGCTGGGAGGCGGTCCAGGCGGAGGCGACGGCACGCGCGCGCCGGCTCGCCGACCGGCTGCGCGAGCGCGGCCGCACCGTGATGGCGCGGGGCGCGACGACGCTGGTCACCTGGGAGGACCCGTTCGCCGAGGCGACGCGCGACAAGCTGGAGGCCGCGGGTGTCGTCGTGCGCAACCTCCCCGGCCGCGCGCTGCTGCGCGCCTCGGTCGGCGCCTGGAACGACGACGCCGACCTCGACCGGCTGCTCAGCGCGCTCTGACGAGCTCGCGCACGTCGCCGATCCCGTTCTGCTCGAGCAGGAAGCGCTGCGGGTAGGCGGGCGGCGGGCCTGCCGGCGCCTCCAACCGCTCACGCTCGGAGGCTGAGAGCTCGAGGCCGTCCGCGCCGAGCACGTCCTCGAGCTGGTCGAGCGTGCGCGCGCCCACGATCGGTGCCGTCACGCCGTCGGTGCCGAGCAGCCAGGCGAGCGCAACCTGCGGGATCGTCGCCCCGCGCGCATCAGCGATCTCCCCAGCGGCGTCGACCACCTGGAAGTGGCGCTCGATCGCCCGCCGCTCGTAGGACTCCTCGAGCGTCTCGCCCGCGTCGGCGATGCGGCTGCCCTCCGGCGGGCGTTCGCCGCGCTGGTACTTGCCGGTGAGGAAGCCGGCGCCGAGCGGTCCCCACGGGATCACTGCGAGCCCGGCAGCGCGGCAGAACGGCAGGATCTCGACCTCGATCGAGCGTTCCACGAGCGAGTACTGGGGCTGGAGCGAGACGAACGGCGACCAGCCCTCTCGGTCCTGCAGCGCGACGGCCCACGCGAGCAGCCACGCCGGGAAGTTCGACACGCCCAGCGCGCGCACCTTGCCGGCGCGGACGAGGGCGTCGAGCGCCTCGAGCGTCGCCTCCAGCGGCACGTCGGGATCCGGCGCGTGAATCTGGTAGAGGTCGATCTCCTCCACGCCGAGCCGCCGCAGGCTCGCGTCGCAGGCCTGCGCGATCCGGTCCGGCGCAAGCCCCTGCCCGCCGGGGTCTGAGACGGGGAAGCGGCACTTGGTCGCCAGCACGACCTCGTCGCGGTGGCGTGCGAGCCACGGCGCGAGCGTCTCCTCCGAGCCGCCGTCGGAGTAGACGTCGGCGGTGTCGAGGAAGTTGCCGCCGGCCTCCAGGTAGCGGTCGAGCATCCGGAGCGATTCCTCAGGCGGCGTCTTGGCGCCCATCAGCATCGTGCCGAGGCACAGGCGGCTGACGGTGAACGGGCCGAGCGTGGTCGTCTGCATCTGTGGCCAGTACCCGCTTAGAGCTCCCGTGCTCGCAGCGCTGCACGGGATCGGCTCGGCTCCTGGGATTGCACGCGTCACAATCCGTCGCGTGCCCGATCTGCTCCCAGGCGCCGAGATCGCCGGCTGCCGCATCGAGGCGGTCGCCGGGCGCGGGGGCATGGGCATCGTCTACCGGGCCACGCAGCTCTCGCTCGGCCGCCCCGTTGCGGTCAAGCTGATCGCCTCCGACCGCGCGGGCGACCCGGGCTTCCGCGAGCGCTTCGAGCGCGAGTCGCGCGTGGCGGCGGCGATCGACCACCCGAACGTGATCCCGGTCTACGCGGCGGGTGAGGAGGGCGGCCACCTCTACCTCGTGATGCGCTACGTCAAGGGCATCGACCTGCAGGGGCTGCTGGCGCGCGAGCGGCGGCTGCCGCCCGACCGCGTGGCGGCGATCGCCTGCCAGGTCGGCGCCGCGCTCGACGCCGCGCACGCCGCCGGACTCGTGCACCGCGACGTCAAACCGGCCAACGTGCTGCTCAACGGCGAGCACGCGTACCTTGCCGATTTCGGCCTCTCCCAGCTCGTCGGCACCGACACGCGGCTGACGTCGACCGGCCAGTGGATCGGCACGGTCGACTTCATGGCGCCCGAGCAGTTCTCCGGCGCGGTGGTCGACGCGCGCGCCGACGTCTACGCGCTCGGGTGCGTGCTCCACAACGCGCTGACCGGCGAGATCCCGTACCCGCGCGGGACCGTGCCGGCCACGATGCTCGCCCACCTGCACGACCCGCCGCCGCGGCCGACCGCGGTGGTGGAGGGCCTCCCGGCCGGCTTTGACCGCGTGATCGCCCGCGCGCTCGACAAGGATCCCGAGCGGCGCTACCCGTCGGCGGGCGACCTCGGCCGCTATTGCCCGGCGGCCGCGGAGGGACGCCACGTCACCGAGGTCGAGCGGACGGTGGCGCGCGGCGCGGCCGCGCCGCCCGGCCGCGCGGTCAACGGGCATACCGCGATGACCGCCGTCGCGCCGCCGACGCAGGTGGACGCTCCCCCGGCGCACGAGCGCACGTCGCGCAAGCCGCCCACTACGCTCCCGCTCGGCGACCGGCCGCGGCGCCGTGCGCGCGGACGCATCGGCGCGCTGCTGGCGCTGGCGGCGGCCGGCGCCGCGGTCGCCGCGCTGAACGGGTCCGGCGGCGTCGATCCCGAGCGCCTGCCCGGCGCCCAGGTGACCGGCGGCGAGGTCGAGCGGCTCGTGCAGGACTTCGCCGACGCCTACGCCGAGGAGGACGGCGCGGCGCTGGGCCGGCTGCTCACCCGCGACGCCGAGCGCGTCGTGCCCGGCGCGCGCCAGCAGGGCCGCCCCGAGGTCGTCGCGGCGTACAAGCGCCAGTTCTCGGACTCGGAGACCAGCAGCTTCGAGCTGCGCGAGCTGGAGACGACGGGGGGCGCCACCGGACGGGCCAGCGCGCGCTACGTCGCCACATACGGCGGCGAGCCCGACGTCACCGGCGCGATCACGTTCGGCGTCCTGCGCGATCGCGGCACGCCGCGGATCGCGCTGATCTCCGCCCGGCAGGACCCGCCCGGGAGCTGACGCCCTCAGCAGTCGCGCGCGACGAGCACGGTCACCTCGGTGCCGGGCAGCACGCGCTCGCCCGCCGCGGGGCGCATCTCGCAGACCTTCGGGTCGCCGGGCAGGATCGGGTCGAAGAAGCCGCCGGCGTTTTGCCGGACGACGCCGAGCCCGAGGCCCTCGAGCTCGTCCTGGACGGTGTCGGCGTCGCGGCCGACGACGTCGGGCAGCGCCACCCGCTGCTCGAACACGACGCGCATCGCGGCGAACTCCGGCCGCCGGCCGCGCGCGCTGGCCGCGACGTCGATCAGGTTGGCGCCGGGCTCGAGCGTGACGTCGGTGCTGAAGCTGCCGCCGTCGACCGCGACCCTGCGGCCGAGCACCTGCACACGGGCGCCGGCGGGCGCGACCGTCCCGCGGATCGCGACCGTCTCCCCGCGCACGACCGCGGCGTCGGCGGGGCTGCTGAGCTTCAGCTTGATCTCGGGCTCCCGGCGTGGCGGCTCGACCGCGTCGCCGCACGCGGGCAGGACCGCGGCGACGGCGAGCGCGGTGGCGAGGAGCTGAACGCGCATTGGACGCTCACAGGCTAGCCCGAACGGCGGTTCATACCCTTCTGGCATGAGGAGAAGCAGCGCATCGCTCGCCATCGCTCTCGCGGCGCTGGCCGTCCTGGCCACGACGGCCGCGGCGGCGAATCCCGGTGTGCACGTCCGCTCGCGCGACACGCGGCTGCTCGACGACCGCACGAGGGGGCGCGCCGCCGCGGCCAGGCGCGTAGTCGCGCCCTGCAGCTGGTCGTACTTCGGCGATCCGCGTGCGGTCGCCTATCGCAACTGGATCCACACCGGCTGCATCGACACCGACGGCAAGGTCAAGCTCGACCAGTACAACCTGGCCACCGGCGAGCGCCGCCTGTTGACGCTGTTCCGAGGCCTCGAGGTCGACGACCACAACAACCCGAGCCTCGTCTTCTTCCGCTCCAGGCTCTACGCGTTCGCCTCGCCGCACAGCGGCTACGAGTATCCGCGCGACCGCCGGAGCTCCATGCGCTACCGCGTCTCCAAGCGCGCCTTCGGCGCCGGCCGCGCGTGGGGCCGCAGCCGCACCGTCCCGCTCGAGGCGGGCTGCGGCCTCGGCTACACGTATCCGAACCCGGTGGTGTCCGGCAAGCGCCTGTACCTCTTCATGCGCGGGCCGTGCTGGGATCCGTACTTCACCTCCACCCGGGACGGAAAGACGTGGAGCAGGCCCCGCACGCTCGTGCTCGGGCCGCCCAGCACGGGGAGGAACATGCGCCCGTACGCCAAGTACGACGCGGCGCCGGACGGGTCGATCCTGATGACGTTCTCCGACGGCCACCCGGGGTCCTACAAGAACAACCTGTACTACGCGCGCTTGGAGCGCGGCCGCTTCTACAAGGCCGACGGCAGCCCGATCGGGACGGCGCGCGACCTGCCGTTCGAGCTGCGCGAGCTCGACATGGTGCAGCGGTACTCGGCGTCCAAGGGGCGGCCGTGGCCGATGGACATCGCCTGGAACTCCGACGGCGTCCCCTCGATCGTCTACTCCAGCCGGGTGGGCCAGGACGACGACTTCCGCTACGCGCGCTGGAACGGGGAGCGGTGGGTCACGCGGCTGATCTCCCCGGCCGGCGGCAGCCTGTTCGGCTACCGCAACGGCGGCATCACGTTCAACCACGCCGATCCGCGCTGGGTCGTGCTCGCGCGCCTGATCGACGGGCAGCAGGAGATCGAGCTGCGCCACACGAGCGACCAGGGGCGCACGTGGACGCCGTTCCAGCTCACGCGCGACTCGAGCGTCCTGAAAGTCCGCCCGGTCTTCCCGCGCGGGATCAGCGACCCGAACCGGCTCGCCGTCGTCTACGTGTCGGGCACGGCGACGAGCTTTCGCAGCTACCGGACCGTGGTGAACATGGAGATCGACCCGGCGTTGGCGCCGTCGCCGTAGCCGGCGTGGCCGTTTGGTCGCCGGTGCTGGGCAGCGACGAGCTCGAGGCCGTGAAGCGCCGGGCCGACGACCCTGGCTGGGGGTGCTCGCCAACGAGCACGTGCTCATGCGGCTCGACACGGGCGGCGCGTACGAGGAGCTCCCGGCGCGGTCTCGCGCTTCGAGCAGGGGCACGACGCGCCCACGACCCGCCCGGTCTGACCCTCTGAAATCCGGCGGTGGCGTCGCCGACGCCGGCGCTGAAGTCGGCCTGCGGTCGGTGACCGTCTGACCGACCGCGGCCGCGTGACGCCGCGCTCGCGTGGCGGTTCGCTGGCGTATTCTCGTCCGCGTGATCTCCCGGTTCGCGCGCTGGTACGACGAGCGCCTGGTCGTGGGCGACACGTGCCTCGCCGTCGCGCTGCTCGCG
>Ga0136614_10000414_pt1 | contig 20946 bp, 20 predicted proteins | sample AntDrymUQ2792106_2_FD_106643 | JGI IMG/M metagenome (GOLD analysis project Ga0136614, IMG submission 106643) | Polar desert sand microbial communities from Dry Valleys, Antarctica - metaG UQ279 (21.06) | ecosystem: Environmental > Terrestrial > Soil > Desert | place: Antarctica: Dry Valley... | reverse complement strand
GCTCCAGACCTTGCCCAGTGACGACATCGCGGCTGCCACCGTAGTCGACGTTCCGGACGACTAACGCTTCCAGGGGAGCATTCTCACCCCCAGAATGCACCCCTAGATGCGTTTGGGGGGACCCCCGCTAGGCCGGCCAGGCCTCCAGCCGCTCTGCGAGGCGGTTCATCCCGCGCTCGCGGGCGGCGGCCGCGGCCGCGCTGCCGTCCAGCCGGGCGTCGGCAGGGCGCTCGAGCTCGATCGGGCGCAGCGTCGCGATCTCCTTGAACGCGCGCAGGGCGCCGGGATCGCCGGCCAGCGCCCCGGCCTGGCGCGGGGTCATCCGGCCGGGCCTGGCGGCCGCGGCGATCACGCCCTCGAGCGTGCCGTGCTCGCGCAGCAGGTCGCGGGCGGTCTTGGCGCCGATGCCCTTCGCGCCCGGCAGCCCGTCCGACGGGTCGCCGCGCAGGGCGATGAAGTCCGGGACCTGCGCGGGCTCGATGCCGTAGCGCTCGCGCACGCCGGCGGGATCGACGACCTCGGGACCGTCCTTGCCGCCGCGCGGAAACAGCACTGTCACGCCGTCGCTGACGCACTGGAACATGTCGCGATCGCCGGTGAACAGCAGCGCCTCGCCGCCGGCGCGCGTCTCGATGTGCGCCAGCGAGCCGAGCAGGTCGTCGGCCTCGAGATCGCCTGCGGACAGGCTCCGCCACCCGAACGCAGCGAAGAACCCGGGGGCGTCCTCCCACTGGCGCTCCAGCTCGGGCGGCATCGTCGGCCGGTCGGCGTGGTAGGGGGCAAAGAGCTCAGTGCGGTAGCGCGCCGCCTCGGCACCCCAGCACAGCACGACCGCGCGCGGCGCGTAGCGCTCGATGACGAACAGGATCAGGTTCGCCGTGCCGAGCAGGCCGTTGACCGGGTGGCCGTCGCCGTCGGTGATGCTCTTGGGCAGCGCGAAGAACGCGCGGTACATGAGCGACGGGGCATCGATGGCGAGCAGCGGGGAGGCCATCGGCGTAAGGCTAGGCCCTATGCTGCCGCGCCATGCTCACGATCACCGGGCTTGAAGAGATGCGTGCGAAGGTCGGCGAGGAGCTCGGCGTCAGCGACTGGCACGACGTCACGCAGGACGACATCGACGCGTTCGCCGCGGTCACCGGCGACCACCAGTGGATCCACACCGATCCCGCCCGTGCGACGCAGACGCCGTTCGGCGGCACGATCGCCCACGGCTACTACACGCTTTCGCTGCATCCGCGCTTCGCGGCGCAGATCGTCGCGTTCGAAGGCTTCGCGTTCTCCGTCAACTACGGCCTCAACAAGGTCCGCTTCCCGGCCCCGCTGCCGGTCGGCAACCGCGTGCGCATGCGCGCCGCCCTGATCGGCGTCGAGGACGTCGTCGGCGGCGCCCAGATCACGATGAAGCTGACGTTCGAGGGCGAGGGCGCGCTGAAGCCCGTCTGCGTCGCCGAGCAGCTGACGCGGGTCTACACGGCGGGCTGAGCCCGGCGGTCGCGAGTTTCCGCGGCCTGGCGCCAACACCCTCGTTGGGGGCGTGCGCCGCATCCGGGCAAGCTCGGCGAGCGAGCCGCTCAGGGTCCTGCGCCAGCGCGCGCGTGAGGGTCCTGCGCGAAGGCGCTAGCGAATGCATAGGCCACGACTAGCACCTGCTGGCACCCACGGACGACACGTGAATGTGGGTTCGAATGGTCGCCGCCGGGGCCGCCACGGTCAGCGCACGAGCACACTCGGCCCCACCACACCGCGGTACACCACGCGATAGAGCCCCGCGGCGCGCACCCTCCCGGCGTATCCGCCGCTCGCGCGGGCGGGGAGATCGAACTGGGGGACCCAGCGCTGGCCGTTCCGGCGCTGGACGGAGACCCAGCTGCGCCCCGCGGTAGCCGGGTCGACGCGCCCGCTGATCGTGCCGGCGCGATTGCGGTGCATGGACGCCCGCGCGAGTCGCGGCTGGGCTCCACCCGTTGACGAGCCGGGGGTGCTCGGCGCGTTGCCGTCGCTGCGCCGGCCGCGCGCGGTGATGATCGTGAAGCGCGCCCAGGTGTCGTACAGGCCGAGCTTGCTGCGCAGCGTCGGCCCGCTGACGCTCGTGCGCCCGCCGCTGCCGACGATCTCGGCGCTCACCACGCGCGGCGACCTGCCGCGCCGCAGCACCTTGATCCGCCGCAGGCTTCCCTGCACGAGCCGGCCCAGGCGCCGCTGCGCGGAGCGCAGGCTCATCTGCTTCGTCCAGCGGTGGCGCGGCGAGGCGGTGTCGTACGGATCCTCGACCGAGCGCAGGTACGGCGCCGCCTCGGCACCGAGGAAGGAGTTCTCAACGTCCTCCGTGCGCCCGCCGGAGGTCGAGAAGTAGTACGTGACGATCGGCTTGCCCTGGTACGTCACGACCTCCCCGCTGGTCGCGCGGACCGCTTCGTCCGTCGCCGCCGTCTCGCCGGCGATCCCGTTGTAGACCTGCGAGCGCGTGTCGGAGTACTGGTCGAAGCCGTCGCCGGCCTTGCTCGTCGCCAGCGCGTACGTGCGCGCGGCGACCGCCTGTGCGCGCAGCGCGGCCTGCGGCCAGCCCGACGGCATCTCGCCGGCGACGACGCCGCGAACGTAGTCGTCGAGGCCCAGCGCGTTGATCGCCGAGACCCCGCCGATCGCCGCGGCGCGCAGGTGCAGGCTGCCGCGGTAGCGCCCGTCCGTGGCGGCATGCCCGCTGCGCCCGTTGACCTGAAAGCCGCCCGTCGCGCCGGTGATCGTCAGCGGCGACTCGTAGCTGCCCAGGACGCGGCCGCTGGCGCTGCGCAGGGTCACGCCGCCGCTCAGCCCGCGCGTGGCGACGTAGCGCCGGCCCGGGTCCAGGCGCCGCCCGCCGGCGACGCTCGCGCCGTTGGTGAACACGATCCGGCCGGCCGTCTTGAGCAGGACCCGCACCTGGCTGGTGCCGCCGTTGAGGATCCCCACCTGCGTGCCCGTGTAGTAGTGGCGCAGGATCTTCGCGTGGTCGGCGCCCTGCTCGGCGAATCCGTACGCGCCGTACTGGCTCATGCCGACGCCGTGGCCGAAGCCCGCCCCCTCGATGACCAGGCGCGAGGCGGCGTGCACGGGGGCGGCGGCGAGCAGCGCGAGCAGCGCTGCGAGGAGGACGGTGCGCTTCATCGCCTGTCGGGACACCCCGGCGTGCTGTGAGTTGCGTCGGCTGGACGGGTGGGTACCTCGCATGCGTGCAGAACGAGCCTAGAGACCGAGGCCGACGCGCATGACCGGTTCGCGGGCCGCAGACGTGTACGTACGCTGCCTCGAGGCCGAGGGCGTGCGCCGCGTGTTCGGCATTCCCGGCGAGGAGACGCTTGACCTCGACCACGCGCACTCGTCGATCGAGTTCGTCCCGGTGCGCCACGAGCAGGGCGGCGCGTTCGCCGACCGGCCACTCGTCCTGGCCGGCAACGGCATCCTGCGCGCTCGCGCGGCGCCGGCGCTGCGCGAGTTCGCCCGCGCGACCGGCATCCCGGTCGCCGAGACGTTCATGGGCAAGGGGGCGCTCGCGCAGAAGGCGATCGTTGTCGTCGACTCCGTGGCGGCGGAGATCGACGCGTACTTCACGCCCGCCGCCGAGCTGCTGGGCGACCTGTACCACGTGCTCCTGCTCCTGCGCCTCGCCGAGGAGTGCCGTCACGCCCGCGAGCCGCGCCCACAGCCGGCCCCGTCGCGGCTGCGCGACGTCGTCGACGGGCGGCTCGCGGCGGGCCGCGTCGTGGACGGTCTGCGGCGACGGCGGCGTGCTGATGAACGTCCAGGAGCTCAAGACCGCGACGCGCCTGGACACGGCGTTCGTCACGGTCGTCTGGGAGGACCACGGGTTCGGGTCGAGCGCCTGGAAGCAGCGCCAGCGCTTCGACGGCGCGCACTTCGGCACGGACTTCACGAACCCCGACTTCGTCGCCCTGGCCGAGTCGTTCGGCATACCGCGTGGCGCTGTGACTCGGCGGATGACTTCGGCCGGCGCCTGCGACACGCGCTGCGCCTCGATGTGCCCAAGCTGATCGTGCTGCCGATCGACTACTCCGTCGACGTCGCGATCTCAGACGAACTCGGAGAGGAGACGGTGATCCGCACATGAGCACCACCCAACGCCGCGCCGCCGAGCAGGCCGTGCTCGACGCCGTTCCCAAGCAGCTCTACATCGCCGGCGAGTGGCGTGACGGCGCCAACGGCGAGACCGTCGCGGTCGAGGATCCGGCGAATGGCGAGACGATCGCCGAGGTCGCCGACGCAACGCCCGAGGACGCGCTCGCCGCGCTCGGCGCCGCGCACGACAGCTGGTACGGCGGCTGGCGCGACAGCGCCCCACGCGAGCGCAGCGACATCCTGCGCCGTGCCTACGGCGCGATCATGGATCGCGCCGACGACCTCGCGCTGCTCATGACGCTCGAGATGGGCAAGCCGCTGGCCGAGTCGAAGGCCGAGATCTCCTACGGCGCGGGATTTCTGCGCTGGTACTCCGAGGAGGCCGTGCGCCTCGACGGGCGCTTCACGATGCACGAGGCCGGCGCGGGCCGCCTGCTGACGATGAAGCAGCCCGTCGGCCCGTGCGTGTTCATCACGCCCTGGAACTTCCCGCTGGCGATGGGCACGCGCAAGATCGGCCCGGCGATCGCGGCCGGCTGCACGATGGTCGTCAAGCCGGCCAAGCTGACGCCGCTGTCGATGCTCATGCTGGCGCGGATCCTCGAGCAGGCGGGCCTCCCCGGCGGCGTCCTGAACGTCGTCACGGCGCGGTCCTCGGGATCGGTGATGGAGCCGGTCATCCGCGACCGGCGCACGCGCAAGCTCTCGTTCACCGGCTCGACCGAGGTCGGCCGCAGGCTGATTGCCCAGACCTCAGACCAGGTGCTGCGCGTCTCGATGGAGCTCGGCGGCAACGCGCCCTTCGTCGTGTTCGAGGACGCCGACGTCGACGACGCCGTCAAGGGCGCGATGGTCGCCAAGATGCGCAACATCGGCGAGGCCTGCACGGCTGCCAACCGCTTCCACGTCGCACAGCCGCTGGCCGAGGAGTTCGCGCGCGCGCTCGCCGAGAAGATGGACGCGCTGACGATCGGGCGCGGGACCGACGAGGGCGTCGAGGTCGGCCCGCTGATCGACGAGGAGCAGCTCCAGAAGGTCGACGAGCTCGTGCAGGACGCGATCGCCAAGGGCGCGCGCCTGCTCTGCGGCGGCGAGCGCGTCGACGGCCCGGGTCACTTCTACAAGCCGACCGTGCTCGCCGACGTGCCCGCCGACGCGCGTCTGCTGAAGGAGGAGATCTTCGGCCCGGTCGCCCCGATCAGGGCCTTCGGCTCCGAGGACGAGGCGATCGCGGCGGCCAACGACACCGAGTTCGGGCTCGTCGCCTACCTCTACACCGCTGACATCAAACGCGCGCTGCGCGTCACGGAGCGCATCGAGACCGGCATGGTCGGCCTCAACCAGGGCCTCGTGTCCAACGCCGGCGCACCGTTCGGCGGCGTCAAGCACTCGGGCATCGGCCGCGAGGGCGGCCCGGAGGGCATCGCGGAGTATCTGGAGACGAAGTACGTCGCCGTTGCAAGGGATTAACCGGCCGTCAACAGCGCGCGTGAGATGCTGTGTCAGCGGGGACACGCGGCGCAGGGGACAACATGCCAGGGCTTGCCGGAGCACCGGATCGCAACGGCGGCGTCGGAGACGACGACCGCCGCCACCTTGCCTATCTCATCCTCGGCGCGCTGGCGATCCTGTTCTGCACCATCATCGTGGTGGCGATCACGTCGCTGGGCGGCGACGACGAGGGTGCCAGCGCAGCGGCCGAACGCCTGGCGCAGCGCAACGATCTGCCCGTCTACTGGACCGTGAAGCGCGGCGACACGTACGTCCTGATCGCGCACAAGACCGGGCTCACGGTCGACGAGCTCGAGACGTTCAACCCGAAGATCGACCCCTCGGCGATCCAGCCCGGCCAGCGGCTGAAGCTGCGCGCCAAGGTGCCGCCACCCAAGCCCAAGCCGCTCGGGCCGAAGTGGGTCACGGTGCGCACAGGCGACTCGTTCGGATCGATCGCCGCCGACACGGGCAAGCCGATCGGCCGGCTGCAGCGGCTCAATCCCAAGCTCAAGCCCGCCGAGCTGCAGCCCGGCGATCGCGTTCGGCTGCGCTGATCGCGCGCTACGGCGCGTCGACCGCCGGCAGTCCGTCGACGCTCGCGGCGTTGCGCTTGGCGACGAACTCGGCGTAGCCCTCGCGCCCCTGCGTGCGCAGGCGCTTCTGCGCCGACAGCGTGCTGTGCGGCCGCTCGCCCTCGTACTGCATGAGCGGCACGCCGTAGCCGCACGAGTCGCCGATCCGCGTGACGTCGACGCGGACGATCGCGCGGCGCGCCTCGGGGATCGCCGGGTCCTCGAAGGCGGCCTCCTCGAGCAACGCGTCAAAGCCCTCGTCGCCCGGTCGCAGCAGCTCCCCACGCCCGTGCAGCCGCACGATCCGCGGCGGCCCGGAGAACGCGCACAACATCACGACGATCCGCCCGTTCTCACGCAGATGCGCGATCGTCTCCGCCCCGCTGCCGTAGATGTCGAGGTAGGCGACCGTCGTCGGTCCGAGCACGCGCAGCGAGCCGATCGGGCCCTTGGGCGAGATGTTGACGTGGCCTTCCTGCGCGAGCGGCGCGCTGCCCACGAAGAACAGCGCCTGGCGGGCGATCCAGTCGGCGAGATGCTCGTCGATCGTGTCGTATTGGCGGGCCATGAGGGGTACCTTCGCGCCGACTATCGCACCACGGGCGGCGTGCCAGGCGATCGGGAACGCTACATTCTGCCCGCTGGCGAGTTGGGCAGCGGGAGGGGAACCGCGCCCGCTGCGCTACGGCGCGCATACTGCGGCGCAGAGCTGGGGGCTGACACGATGAGCGAGATTACGTGACGAGGCAGATGATGCGAGCGGTGATCGGCGGCGCCTGCGCGCTCGTGGCCGTGTTCGCGGGCGTCTTCGCCCTGGTCTCCGCGGCGGAGTCAGAGGCGACGCCCGCGGTCGTGCTTGCTCCGCACGGTGGCGCGCCGACGATCTACGCCGGACCGGGCGAGCGCGCCCAGCTCGACGGCCTGTGGCGCGTTCGCCGCGACCTCAAGGACCGCGGCCTGGACAAGGGCTTTCAGTCGGGGAAGTTCGGCGGCGAGCTGCTCCGCGTTCCCTACGTGCCCGACGCCACGAAGATCAGCGGCCGGCGCGGGATCGCCTACTTCCGCGGCAGCGTCGCCTGGTACCGGACGAAGGTCGAAGTGCCCGCCGACGGCACCTACGCGATCCGCTTTGAGTCCGTCAACCACAAGGCGCAGGTCTTCATCGACGGAAAGCGCGTCGGCGCGCACACCGGCGAGTACCTGCCCTTCGAGGTCAAGACCTTCCTCAAGGCCGGGACGCGCCACTCGCTCGTCGTGCGCGCCGACTACCGCGGGCCGACCGCGATGAAGCGCGACGGCTGGCATCGCCTGTGGTTCAACTTCGGTGGCATCAACCGCGGGGTCAGCATCCGCCGCATCGGCCAGAGCGAACTGCTGCACCCGACGATCCGCACGCGCCTGAGTGACGGCAGCGCGCTCGTCGACATGGCCGTGCACGTGCGCAACAACGGCGAAGCGCGCTCCCTCGGGGTGAAGGGCACGCTCAGCAGCGGCGACAGGAAGGTCGAGTTCGAGTTCGCCGCCCAGCCGGTCGCCCAGGAGGGAACCGAGGTTCTCGAGGCGTCGGCGCGCGTCGATGACCCCGCGCTGTGGTCGCCCGGTTCGCCGAACCTCTGGGAGCTCGCGCTCGAGGTTCCGGGCGAGGCGACCTACCGTGCCCGTGTCGGTCTGCGCGAGGTCAAGGCCCAGGGCGCCCGGTTGCTGCTCAACGGCGCGCCGATCCGGATGCGCGGCGCGTCGATCCACGAGGACGCCTTCGGCCGCGGCGACGGGCTGCGCCCGGCCGACCAGGACCGCATCGTCGAGCAGCTCAAGGCGATCGACGCCAACGCGACCCGCACGCAGCACCCGCTGGATCCGGGCCTGCTCGAGCGCTTCGACGCCGCCGGGATCATGGTCTGGCAGGGGATCGGACCGACCGACGCGCCCGGGGCGTGGACCTCGCGCGGCGCGCGACGCGTCAGGATCGCCAAGGATCGCGTGCGTACGACGTTCCGCCAGACGCAGATGCACCCGTCGATCATCACCTGGAACCTCGCCAACGAGGTCGCCGGCGACGGCCATCCGGAGGGCCAGATCCCGTACATCGACTCGATGGCCGAAGAGCTTCGCCGAATCGATCCCAGTCGCCCAATCGCGCTGGACATCTGGGGGGCGCACCCGCCGAGGAAGACGTCGCGGATCTACAGCAACGTCGACATGATCGGCTGGACGAACTACATCGGCTGGTACGAGGCGACGCATGCCCCGCAGGCCGAGCTGCGCAAGATGATCCGCACGCGCCTGGCGAAGCTGCGCCGCGTCTTCCCCGACAAGGTCATCGCGGTGACGGAGTTCGGCGCCGAGGCCAACGGTCGCAACGCGACGGCCAAGCCGGGCGGCTATGCGTTTCAGGCGCATCTGCTCGACCTGCACCTGCAGACGTATGGCTCGATCCCCAACCTCGCGGGCGCGCTCGTCTGGAACCTGCGCGACTTCGCGGTCGCGCCGACCTTCTACGGCGGGTCGATCAAGGCCCAGGTCCCCAACATCAAGCTCGTGCGGGGTCTCAACCAGAAGGGCCTGTTCGACGTGCGCAACAAGGCCAAGCCGTCGGTGAAGGTCGTCAGCGGACGCTTCGCGGCCCAGGCCGCCGCCGACGGGCGCTAGTCCCGGCGGACGACCGCAAACCCGATAGCGTTGGCCGTCGATGACTCGCGATCGCGGAGGACGGCAAGATGAGCGTGGCTGACCAGCAGCTGTGGGGCGGCGAGACGGCTAAGGCGGTCGAGAACTTCCCGGTCTCCGGTGAGCGCGTGCCGGTCAGCGTCGTGCGCTGGCTGGCCGCGATCAAGGGCGCAGCGGCGCGCGTCAACGCCGATCTCGGCAAGCTCGACGCGGAGCTCGCCGAACGCATCGGGCGGGCGGCCGACGACATCGCCGCCGGCCAGCACGACGACCAGTTCCCGATCGATGTCTTCCAGACCGGCTCGGGCACGTCGACGAACACGAACGCCAACGAGGTCATCGCCAACCTCGCCGGCGAGGGGGCGCATCCCAACGACCACGTGAACATGGGCCAGTCGTCCAACGACGTCTTCCCCAGCGCCGTCCACCTCGCCGCGCTCGACAAGGCGACGAACACGCTGCTGCCCGCGCTCGAGCACCTCGAAGGCGCGTTCGCCGCCAAGGCGGCGGAGTTCACGGACGTCGTGAAGTCCGGCCGCACGCACCTGATGGACGCCGTGCCGGTCACGCTCGGCCAGGAGTTCGCCGGCTACGCCGCGCAGCTGCGCCTGGGCGCGCGGCGCGTGCGCAACGCGCTGCCGCAGGTCGCCCAGATCCCGCTCGGCGGCACCGCCGTCGGCAACGGGCTGAACACGCACCCCGAGTTCGCGCAGCGCATCCGCGCGCAGCTGAGCGAGTCCAGCGGCCTGGAGATCGCACCGCCCGAGGATCCGTTCGAGGCGCAGGCCAACCGCGACGCGCTCGTCGAGCTGTCGGGCGCGCTGAAGGTCGTCGCCGTCTCGCTGACGAAGATCGCCCAGGATCTCGCGCTGATGGGCTCCGGCCCGCGCTCGGGAATCGGCGAGCTCCTCCTGCCCGAGCTGCAGAAGGGCTCGTCGATCATGCCGGGCAAGGTCAACCCGGTCATCCCGGAGGTGGTCATGCAGGTCGGCGCACAGGTGATCGGCAACGACACGGCGATCACGATCGGCGGCCTGCAGGGCAACTTCGAGCTCAACGTGCGCATTCCGCTGATCGCACGCAACCTGCTCGGGTCGATCCACCTGCTCTCGACGACGAGCCGCCTGTTCGCTGACAAGTGCGTGTCCGGGATCGAGGCCAACCTCGACGGCTGCCGGCGCTCGGCCGAGTCGACGCTCGCCGCCGCCACCGCGCTGAACCCGTACATCGGCTACGACAAGGGCGCTGCGATCGTCAAGGAGGCGGCGACGTCGGGACGGATGCTGCGCGAGGTCGCGCTCGAGCAGGGCGTCGACGAGGCCACCTACGACGAGGCGATGGACCTGCGCAGGATGGCGCGCGGCTCCGGCGCCTGACTCTTACGTTGCGCTGATCTGGCGCGGATACCGTCTCGCGCGTGAGCATGAGCCGCAGCCTGCGCTCGTTCGGCGAGCTCGTCGTGATCGTCGCGACCGCGCTGTTCTTCGCGCTCGCGATCCAGGCCTACGCGGTCAAGCCGTTCGTCATCCCGACGGCGTCGATGGTGCCGACGCTCGAGCCCGGCCAGCGCGTGCTCGTCGACCGCTTCTCGCACCGCATCGGCGGCGACCCGAAGCTCAACGACATCACGGTGTTCATGCCCCCGCGCGGCGCGGAGAGCGCCGGCGGTCAATGCGCCATCGCCGGCGAGGGGCCGTCCTATGACGGCGGGCCGCTGAGCCGGCGCTCTTGCACGCGGTCGACGTCGGGCACCGGACCGCGGGCGTACATCAAGCGCGTCGTGGGCATGCCTGGCGATCGGATCGCCGTGCGCGACGGCCACGTGATCCGCAACGGCAGGCGTGCCGCCGAGCCGTTCGCCGCGGCCTGCGGCGGAGGGCCGGCGTGCGACCTCGACGCGATCGTCATCCCGGCCGGCCACTACTTCCTCATGGGCGACAACCGCGGCAACTCCGCCGACAGCCGCTACTGGGGCCCGGTGCGGCGAGCCCAGATCATCGGCCGCGCGGTGGCGACGTTCTGGCCGCCGGAGCGGGTCGGGGGCGCGTAGGCGAGGTCTCCGCCCAGGAGACCACCTACAGGCAGAACGCCGTCAGCTCGCGCGCCATCCCGACGGGATCGTCGTAGGCCATGAGAAAGCCGGTGCCCGGCAGCACGCGCAGCTGCGCGTCGGGCAGCAGGTCCAGCGCCTCCTCGGCGCCGGCGAGGGGGTGATAGCGGTCGCGGTCGGCCCACAGCAGCAGGACGGGAGCCTCGATCCGGCCGTAGGCTTCGAGCAGGTCGCTCTGCGCGCCCGCGGGCCAGCGGCGCACCCAGCGCGACCACGACCGCGCGAGGTTCGCGTTGCCGGCGACGTCGGCCGTCGCGTGGCGCACGAGGTCGCGCGCGGCGGGGTTGCCGCGCGCGGTGAGCTTCATCCCGTGCTCGGGCCGGTAGGCGAGGCGCACGACCCGCGATGCCGCGCGGTCCAGGCCCGGCAGGGCCGCCGCGGGCGCGAGCGTGCGCAGCGGGACGGGCAGCCGCGAGCGCAGCGGCGGGCGGTGCAGGCGGTTTGGCATGAGCACCAGGCGCGACGGCACGAGCTGGCCGGTGACCGACGCGCGCAGCAGGATCTCCGCACCGGCTCCGTGGCCCCCGACGATCGGATGGGCGCCGCACGTCTCGCGGCAGAACGCGGCCATCACCTCCGCCAGCCAGGGCTGCGTGTAGGGATGGCGTGGGCGATCCTCGGAGTCGCCGTGCAGCGGCAGGTCGGGCAGCACGAGCCGGAAGCGATCGGCGAGGTGCTCGACGAGCGGCGCGAACTCGCGGTGCGACAGCGCCGCGCTGTGCACGAGGCACAGGCTCGGCCCGACGCCCGCCTCGCGGTAGGCGATCCGCGCTCCGTCGCGGTGGTGATAGAGGCGAAGCTTCATCCGTCGCGCTCGCCGGCGCGCCGGCCGCGCGCCAGCGCCGACACCGCCGCGGTACTGGCGCCCGGCTCGAGCGCCGCGACCTGGTCGACGCGGCGCGCCAGCTGTGCCGCGATGCTGCCGCTGCTCGACCTCGCGCCACGCGTCACCGCGCCGGTGAGGTAGCCGAGCGCGAACGCCGCCTCGGGGTCCGCCACGGCCTGCGCGCGCAGCATGTCGGCGACGCGCACGAACAGCAGTCCGAGCGACTGCAGGTCGCCATCCGTGCGCGCGCCGCTGACGCAGCTCGACAGCCGCGCCCCGTCCTCGAACACCACCGGCGGCTCCTGGCGCAACGTCGACAGCACCGACGCGGGCTCGCCGAAGCACGACTGCGCCATCGGCTCGCGCTCCTTCGCACAGCCCGCCAGCAGCAGCAGGCCGAGCACGGCGAGCGTGCGCGCCGCGGTGGCCGCCGCTGTGCAGGTTGGGCCCACGGCGGGATCGTAGAGTCCGCCGCATGCTGCGATCGCCTCACGATCGCGAGATCCGCCGCCTCGCAGTGCCGGCACTCGGCGCGCTCGCGGCCGAGCCCCTGTACCTGCTGGTCGACACGGCGATCGTCGGGCACCTCGGCACGCCCAGCTCGCGGCGCTGGCGATCGCCGCGACGGTGCTCACGACGCTCGTCTGCGTCTGCGTCTTTCTCTCCTTCGGGACGACGTCGCAGGTCGCGCGGCTGCACGGCGCCGGCGACCACGTCCGGGCGAACGAGCTCGCCGCCCAGTCGTTCTGGCTCGCGACCGCGATCGGCGGCGCGCTCGCGCTGGCCTGCGCCGTGCTCGCCGCCCCGCTCGTGGTGGTACTCGGCGGGACGGGGGAGACGGCGGCGATGGCCGAGCGCTACCTGCGCATCAGCGCGCTCGGCCTGCCGCCGGCGCTGATCGCGCTGGCCGGCCAGGGCTACCTGCGCGGGATCGGCGACCTGCGCACGCCGCTGCTCATCGTCGTGGCCGCGCAGCTGGCGAACGTCGTGCTCGAGCTGTGGTTCGTCTACGGCCTGGACCTCGGCCTCGGACGGCTCCGCGGTAGGGACGGTCATCGCGCAGCTCGGCATGGGCGCGGCCTTCGCCTGGCTGCTGCTGCGCACGCAGCAACCGCATGCGGAAACCGCCTCCGGCGGCCGGGGCCGTGCGGCTGGCGCCGCCCGCGAGGCGTCCGCCTCCGGCCGCCGCCGCCCCCAACGCTCGCTGCTGGCGCCGCTGCTGCGCATCTCCGGCGAGCTCTTCGTGCGCTCCGCCGCTCTGCTCGTGGCGTTCGCGACGGCGAGCGCCGTGATCGCGCGGATCGGCGAGAGCTCGCTCGCCGCGCATCAGATCGCGATGGGCCTCTTCATCTTCGCCGCGCTCGTGCTCGACGCGATCGCGATCGCGGCGCAGGTGCTCGTCGGGCGCGCGCTCGGAGCGGGCGACGCGAGCGCGGCGCGCGCCGTGGGCTTGCGCTCGCTCGCCTGGTCGCTCGCCGCCGGTTGCCTGTTCGGTGCGGTGCTGCTCGCGCTCGCCAACGTGCTGCCGCAGGCCTTCACCGACGACCGCGAGGTGATCGAGCGCGCCCGCGCGATCTGGACGCTGCTCGCGCTCATGCAGCCGGCGGCGGCGGTTGTCTTCGGTCTCGACGGGATCCTCATCGGCGCCGGCGACACGCGTTACCTGGCGGGCTCGATGCTGCTCGCCGGCTGGCGTCTACGTCCCGATCGCGCTGCTCGCGCTCGCGCTGGACTGGGGCGTCACCGGCGTCTGGGCGGGGCTGCTGGCGCTCGTCGGGGTGCGACTGATCACGCTCGGCTGGCGCTTTGCCGGCGGCGCCTGGGCGATCACAGGGGCTGCGGTGGAGCGTGCCCCCGCGCGCGCAGGCCGTCCTCGATCGCGCTGATCGTCGTCTCCATCACCTTCACGCGCGCGAAGGGCTTGGAGTCGCCTTCGACGAGCCGCCACGGCGCCGCCGCCGTGTCCGTGCGCGCGAGCATCTCCTCGACGGCCGCCGAGTACGCGTCGCGCCGCTTGCGGTTGTGCCAGTCGTCGGCGGTCAGCTTCCACGCCTTCAGCGACTCCTTCGCGCGCCGGTTGAAGCGTCGCAGCTGCTCCTCGTCTGACAGGTGCATCCAGAACTTCACGAGGATCATGCCCTCGGCGCGCAGGCTGTGCTCGAAGGCGCAGATCTCGTCGTACGCGCGCCGCCACTGCCCCTCGGTCGCGAAGCCCTCGACGCGCTCGACGAGCACGCGCCCGTACCACGAGCGGTCGAGCACGGCCATCCCGCCCCAGCCCGGCAGGACGGGCCAGAAGCGGCGCAGGTAGTGGTGGCGCAACTCGTCGGGCGTCGGCGCGGCGAAGGAGACGACGCGGACGTGGCGCGGGTCCAGCGGCGAGACGAGCCACTTGATCGCGCCGCCCTTGCCCGACGCGTCCCAGCCCTCGAACAGGACGCACAGCGGCGGGCCGAGCGTCGTGTCGGGCAGCAGCCCGGCGAGGTGCAGGCGCAGCTGCGCGAGCCGGCGCCCGCCGGCCCGCAGGCGCGCCTGCTCCTCCTCCGGCGACAGGCTGAGCGCGAGGTCGAGCGCGTCGAGGCGGCCCATCGCTACTGCCCCGTCGGCTTGCTCGCGACGGCGCCCGTCCCGCCCGAGCCGGCGGCGGAGTCGGTCGCGACCGAGTCGGCGATCCGCCCCTCGATCGCCAGCTCGAGGTCGAAGTCGGCCGTGTCGGCATGGCGGTACTCCAGGCCGCGGCCGGCCAGCAGGCCGGCGAGCGCCTCGACGAAGCGCGCGTCGAGCTGGTGCCCCGCGACGCGGCGCAGCTCGGTCATCGCCTGAAAGGACGTCATGCGGTCGCGATAGGTGTCCTCGGCGGTGAGCGTGTCGTAGACCTCCGCGACGGCGACGATCCGCGCGATCTCGGGGATCTCGTCGCCCTCGAGGCGATCCGGGTAGCCGCGGCCGTCGACGCGCTCGTGGTGGGCGCGGACGATCTGCGCGACCGGCCCGTAGACGCCGAGGTCGCGCAGCAGGTCCGCGCCGAGCTCGGGATGCTGGTGGATCGCCTCCCAGTCGTCCTGGGTGAGCGTGCCATGGCGCTCCATCACGCGGTCGGGCAGCGCGAAGCGGCCGATGTCGTGCAGCAGCCCTGCGGTGTGGGCGAGCTCGGCGTCGCGCTTGCTCATCCCGCATTCGAGCGCGATGTCGCGCGCGAACGCGGCGACCGCGGCGCTATGGCGCGCGGTGCGGCTGTCGCGGCGGTCCAACGAGCGCACGAGCGAGGACAGCACGCCCCACGACAGCGCCGCGTACTGCGCCGTGCGCTCGCGCGCGATGACGACGAGGCGCGACAGGTACCCGAAGCCCACGAGGATGAGGACGAGGAAGGCGCTCGCCGCGAAACCGAGCGTCGTGTAGACGCCGGCGAGCGCGATCGTCAGCGCCAGCGACGGAAGCAGCTCGCGCGGCGGCTTGAGCATGCTGCGCATGTCGTGGCCGTCGACGAGCGACACGAGCACGCCCAACAGGACGAAGTTGAGCGCCAGGAACGCGATCTCGACGATCGCGAGCGCTGCGAGATCGCGCGCGCTGGCGTCCATCGCTCCGGCGAGCGCGTCGAACGCCAGCGCGGCGAGCAGCGCCGGGACCGCGAGCGAAGCGATGTTGATCGGCAGGATCCGGGTGCGGTACGGCCGTTTGATCCAGCCGCGGCCGAGCACGATCCACGCCACGATCTCGGTGACGATGACGATCGCGAAGACGGCGGCGGGTCCGAGAAACGCCGCGGCGAGCATGAAGCACACGAACGCCGCCGAGACCTCGACGTCTCCCTCCCACTTCGCGCCGCCAAGCACGCCCGCGATGGCGCATGCGCCCAGGACGAAGGTCAGCTCGTCGAGCAGGTTCTCCGAGGCGGAGATCGCCACCGGGATCGCCGCGAGGACGATCAGGCACGCCAGCCCGACCGCTAGCCGCGGGCGAGGCGCGATGTCGGAGACCGTCACGTGAAGACCTTACCGGCCTTCACGCGACGGAAGGCAAGGCGTCAGCCGGCGCGAAAGCCGGCACCGGTGGCTGCGATCATGGCGATGGCGGTGAAGAGCGCGGGACTGTACAGACGGGTCTTCAGGCTGGTCATCTCGACCTCCGAGTGCTGGTGGTGAACGGGCGCCTAAAGTAGCCCAGCCCCCTAAATTCGAGGAGTTTTGCGGACGAACATGAGCAGATTGTTGAAGAGGTACGTCGAACTGCATAGCTTTGCGGCGCAAAGCAATGTATTAAGCCGGATATCGCGCCTTTCCCTTGATCGGGGACCGTCGTCATGCATCGGGCTCGCCGCGTCTGCGGCCGACCTCGGATGTTCGTCCGCATCGCTTGCAGGCACCCCGCGCCGGTGGCACGATTGCCGCGATGGCGGGTCCCGGGCGACGTCCCGCAACCGCACGTGACCTGCGATAGGACGAGGTTGAGCGGCAATTGCACGTAGAGCGGCTCAAAGAGGCCCACTTGCCCGCCCGAAGGTATGCAATTGCCATGGGTCGGGTTTGCATCGCGTTGGGCCACCCTCGATCATGTTTTCGATGCGGACTCTGAAGACGAGCGAGGCGGCCGCGCTGCTGAACGTGAGCCCGAACACGCTGCGCGCCTGGGAGCGCCGCTTCGGCTATCCCAAACCGCAGCGTTCGGCCGGCCGGCACCGTCTGTACACGCACGGCGAGGTGGCGGCACTGCGCGACGCCCTCCAGCAGGGGCTCTCGATCTCGTCGGCCGTCAGCCGCGCGCGCGAAGCGCTCAGCACCGACACCCATACGCTCGTCGGCGCGCTCGCAAGCTTTGAGCTCGATCGCGCGGACAGCGCGATGGAGTCCGCGCTCGCCCTGCGCTCGGTAGAGCGCTCGGTCGAGGAGGTGCTGCTGCCCTCGCTCGACGAGCTCGGCCAGCGCTACGGCACCGACAGCGCCCCGTGGGCGTTTGCCGCACGCTGGGCCGACGGCTGGCTGCGCCGCGCGCAGCGCCTCGCCCCGCCGCCGGTCCGCCGCCTGGCGATCCTCGTCGGCGACGCGACACGCAACGAACTCGATCCGGATGCGCTCGCCGTGCGCGCGTTCGAGCTGTTCTGCGGGCGCTCCGGCGCGCGCATCATGGCGCTGCCGGTCGGCGGCGTCTCCGGCCTGTCCGATGTCGTCGAGTGCCTCGAGCCCGACGCGGTCGTGATCCCCGGCGGGCACCTGCCCGACGACGACGTCGCCCTCTGGGCCTACCGCGTGCGCGCCGCCGCGGGGCCGCTGCCGATGGCGCTCTTTCGCCGCTCGCACCACGGCGCCAAGGTCCGCACCACCGGCACGCTGATCCTGCCCGACACGCCGTTCGGCGCCCACCGCCACTTGCTCGCGCTGATCGACGACCGCCAGATCACCCGCGTGCACGAGGTGGCTGCGCTGTCAGTCCTCGACGGTGACCTCGAGCGCCGGGAGGCTCAGGCATGAGGCGCCTGCGCGCTCTGCGGCCGGTCGAGGTCGACGAGCGCGGCCTCGAGCTCATCTCGTTCTGCGGGCACTGCGCGCTGGCGCCCGAGCCGGCCAGGCACGCCCCGCCCTCGCGCGTGTGCGGGCACTGCGGCCTGGGCCTCGTGCTGCAGGCAACGGCCGATCTCGCGCCGCGCCAGGACGAGCCGTTTCTCGTCATCGACACGACACTGTCGGTCTGTGCCGTCTCCGCCGCGGCCGAGCAGCTGCTCGACATCGACGAGACCCAAGCGGTCAACAAGCACGTGGCCGACTTCCTCGTTCCGGCGGACGCCAACGCGTCTGGCGCGGAGAACCTGCTGGCGCTGCTGGTCGAGGTCGCGGGCGGGTCTGGAGAGCTCCGCACGACCGTCGTGCGCCCTCGCCAGGAGTTCGGTATCCGCTTCAAAGCGCGGATCGGCCCGTGCGGACCACCGCACGCCGCGCTGCTTGTCCTTTCCTAGCAGGCCCGGATTCCGTAACCTATGGCGATCGACTCGCCGGTAGGAGGCCTTGTGCCGCTTACGCGCAGGTTCGGCGAGGGCGATCACAACTCACGATGAGTGTCCTACGCACCCATGCCGCCGCGGCCATGTTGGGCGTCAGCCCTAACACGTTGCGGTCCTGGGAGCGCAGGTTCGGCTATCCGACGCCCCGTCGCACGGCCGGCGGCCACCGGCAGTTCGACCTCGCCGAGGTCGAAGCGCTGCGCCAGGCCTTCGAGGAGACGCACAATGTGTCCTCGGCGATCTCGATCGCCCGCGAGCGCGGCAGCGGCCCGTCGTCGCCCACGCGCCTGCGCTCCGCGCTGCGCCGCTTCGAGGAGATCGAGGCCGATCGGATCCTCGAGGAGAGTCTGGCCGTGCGGTCGGTCGAGCGGACCGTCGAGGAGGTGCTGCTGCCGGCGGTCGACGGCCTCGGCGGGCCCGAGGGCGAGGCGCCCTCCGCCGAGCTCGGCTTCGCCTGGCGCTGGGCCACAGGCTGGCTGGCCGCGGCCAAGCGCGTGGCGCCGGCGGCGACGCGGCCCGAGGGCGTCCTGATCTTCGATGCCAGCGCACCGTGCGACATCGACGCGCTGCACGCGCAGGCGCTTGAGCTGTGCCTGCGGCGCGCCGGCATCCGCACGCTGATGCTGACGGCCGAACTCGATGCCGGCCGCCTGACGCATGTCCTGCAGGCGCTCAACCCGCGCCTCGTCGTCCTGACCGGCCGGCGCGCCTGGCTCGACGCCCTGGCCAGGATCGCCTACCAGTCGCGCCGCGCCTCCGAGCACATCGAGATCCTAGACTTCCGCGGCGCGCTGCCGGAATCTGACCAGTCGACGGTGCCGCGCCTGGGCACGAGCGCGATCGGGGCTCGCGATCTGCTGCTGGCGCGCCTCAACGCGCGCGAGGCGACCGTGCGCCGTCGTCCCGGTCTCGCGCAGGTCTCCTGACCCGGCTCGAACGCCACTGCGGGGCTGTGGAGCCGTCCGCTGCGGCCGCTACGGTCCGGGGCCAGGATGACCCTCGTTCCCGGCGACCCGCTCGCGCACCGCGCCCTCGATTCGCTGCTGCGGGCCGAGGCATCCGTCCGCCGCCGGCTGAGCGCCGACCTCGAGCGCGAGGGGCTGTCGGCGACCGGCTTCTCGGTCCTCGTGATCCTCACCACCGCGGGCGGCGAGCTCGAGCTGCGGCTGCTGCGCGCGCGGCTGCGCACCTCGAAGGCCAACGCGACCGAGGTCGTCACGACGCTCGAGAGCCGCGGCCTCGTGCACCGGCGGCGCCTGCCGAGCGACCGCCGTGCCGCGAGCGTCGCGATCACGTCGCGCGGCGAGGAGATCGTCGACCGGCTGTTTCCCGAGCACAGCGAGCGGGTGGCGCAGACGTTCGCCGTCCTCGACGAGGCCGAGAAGCGCAGCCTCGCGTCGATCTGCCGCAAGCTCGCCGCCTGACGGGCCGGCGCCGCGCCTGACGCCACTCGCCGAAGACGGCCGTGCGCGTGCACCGTCCCTCCTCGGCGGCCGACGTCAGCCACGGCGCTGGCTCCGTCAGGATCGCCCGTCGCGCCTACACTGATCGCCCATGGCGAAGCGCCCCGTCGACGCGCAGGTCTCCTTCCCGCAGCTCGAGCAGCAGGTGCTCGAGCGCTGGCGCGAGCGTGACGTCTTTCGCGAGTCGCTGCGCCGCCGCGAGGGCGCCACGCCCTGGGTGTTCTGGGAGGGCCCGCCGACGGCCAACGGGCCGCCGGGGGTGCACCACGTCCTCAGCCGCGCCTTCAAGGACATCTTTCCCCGCTTTCGCACGATGCGCGGCTACTACGTCGAGCGGCGCGGCGGCTGGGACACGCACGGGCTGCCGGTCGAGATCGCCGTCGAGAAGAAGCTCGGGATCAAGACGAAGGCCGAGATCGAGGAGTACGGGATCGAGGCCTTCAACGCCCAGTGCCGCGAGTCGGTGTTCGAGTTCCTCGAGGACTGGAACGCGCTCACGGAACGGATCGGCTTCTGGCTGGACCTCGACAACGCCTACCGCACGCTCGACCCGACCTACGTCGAGTCGGTCTGGTGGTCGCTGAAGCAGATCGCCGACAAGGGCCTGCTCTACGAGGGCCATCGCGTCGTGCCGTACTGCCCGCGCTGCGGCACCGCGCTGTCGAGCCACGAGGTCGCCCAGGGCTACGCCGAGGTCGAGGACCCGTCCGTCTACGTGCGCTTCCGGGTGGCCGAGGACGGCGGCCCGCTGCAGGCCGGCGACGAGCTGCTGATCTGGACGACGACGCCGTGGACGCTGGTCTCCAACGCGGCCGTCGCGGTCGACCCCGAGCTCGTCTACGTCCGCGCCAAGACGGGGACGCTGGAGGCCCCGGTCGTGCTCGCCGAGGCGCTCATCGAGAAGGTCCTCGGCGACCGCGACGGCGTGCAGGTCATCGACCGCTTCCCCGGCGCGGCGCTGGACGGCGTGCGCTACGAGCCGCCCTTCCCCTACCTCGGCGCCGCCGAGTACGGCGAACGCGGGCACACGGTCCTGCTCGGCGACTTCGTCACGGCCGACGACGGCACCGGCCTCGTCCACACCGCGATCGCCTTCGGCGAGGACGACTTCCGTCTGGGCCAGCAGTACGGGCTGAACGTCGTCAACCCGGTACGCCTGGACGGCACGTACGACGAGCGCATCGGCGCCTACGAGGGCCGCTTCGTCAAGGACGCCGACGAGGACCTGATCGAGGATCTGCGCACGCGCGGGCGGCTGCTGCGCGCCGAGGTCTACGAGCACTCCTACCCGCACTGCTGGCGCTGCTCGACGCCGCTGCTGTACTACGCCAAGCCGTCGTGGTACATCGCGACGTCGCGGATCCGCGACGAGCTGCTGGCCGCCAACGAGCAGGTCACCTGGCATCCCGGGCACATCAAGCACGGGCGCTTCGGCAACTGGCTGGAGAACAACATCGACTGGGCGCTGTCGCGCGAGCGCTACTGGGGCACGCCGCTGCCCGTCTGGCGCTGCGAGCAGGACCACATCACCGTGATCGGCTCGCTCGACGAGCTCGAGCAGCGCTCCGGCGTGCGCCTGGAGGACCCGCACCGCCCGTTCGTCGACGACGTGACGTTTGCCTGCTCGCAATGCGGCGAGACCGCGACGCGCGTGCCCGAGGTGATCGACGTCTGGTTTGACTCGGGCGCCATGCCGTTCG
>Ga0136614_10000412_pt1 | contig 20967 bp, 18 predicted proteins | sample AntDrymUQ2792106_2_FD_106643 | JGI IMG/M metagenome (GOLD analysis project Ga0136614, IMG submission 106643) | Polar desert sand microbial communities from Dry Valleys, Antarctica - metaG UQ279 (21.06) | ecosystem: Environmental > Terrestrial > Soil > Desert | place: Antarctica: Dry Valley... | reverse complement strand
GCGCGGCGGTGGCCACTGAGAGGATCGCCTCGTCGAGGGCAAGAAGCTTGGTCGGATCCGGAGGCGGCAGCTCCGGCAGGAGTCCCGCGTCGCAAGCGTCGCAGCAGGGGCCCGTCGGCGCCGGATGCGATCGATCGCCGAAGTGGCGCAGCACCGCTCGGCGCCGGCAGGCGCCGCCCTCCACGTAGGCCCACACCTCGCGGTACTGCCGCCACCGCGTGCGCACCCCTTCGGCTGCCGACGCACGGGCCAGGCCTGCTGCTCGGCGGTCGAGCGGCCCGGCGATCCGCCCCGTCAGGCGGTCCGGCGCGGAGGGCGCGGGGTCGAGCACGCCGGCGCGCGCGAGGTGGCCGACGAGCGCACGGACTCCGTCGACAAGCAGGCCGAGCTCGCGCGCGAGCGAAGCGGCGTCGAGCGAGTAGCGGCCGTGCTCGTCGCTCGCCTCGGCGAGGCGCTTGACGAACCGCGCCGGCGCCCGCTCCTCCAGCTCGTCACGCTTGATGAAGTGGACGTGGAGCGCCTTGTCGCGATCCTCCGCGAGCAGCAGCGCCCGCGCCGGCCGTCCGTCCCGCCCCGCGCGGCCGGCCTCCTGGTAGTAGGCCTCGAGCGACGCCGGGACAGTTGCGTGCACCACAGTGCGCACGTTCGGCTTGTCCACGCCCATCCCGAACGCGTTGGTGGCCACGATCACGCGCGCCTGGTCGGCGAGGAAGCGCCGCTGCGCGGAGGCGCGCACGCCGCGGTCGAGCCCGGCGTGGTACGTGAGCGCCTCTTCGCCCAGCTCCTCGGTGAGGTGCGCCGCGAGCTCCTCCGAGCCCGCGCGCGTACCCGCGTAGACGATCGCCGGTAGCGCCTCCTCGTCGCGAAGTGCCTCGACCAGCAGCGCACGCTTCTCGTGGGCGGCTGCACGCACGACGGCGAAGGAGATGTTGGGGCGGTCGAAGCCGGTCGTGACCCGCAGCGGGGCGCTGAGGCCCAGCCTTCGCACTACGTCGGTCGCAACGCGCGGCGTGGCTGTCGCCGTCGAGGCCATGATCGAGCGCACGCCCAGGTAGCGGGCGGCGTCGGCCAGACGGAAGTAGTCAGGCCGGAAGTCGTGGCCCCACTGCGAGACGCAGTGCGCCTCGTCCACCACGAAGGCGCCCAGCCGGGCGTCGCGCAGTCGCTCCGCAAAGCCGGGGCTGGAGAACCGCTCCGGGGCGACGTATAGGAGGCGGAGCTCCCCTGCTATGGCGCGCTCGAGGACCCGAGCGTTGGCGCCGGGGTCCTGCTGGGCGTTCACGAGCGCAACGCGATCGCCGACCCCACGGGCGATCAGCGCATCGATCTGGTCCTGCATCAGCGCCACTAGTGGCGACACCACGATCGTCAGATCGTCCGAGAGCAGCGCCGGGAGCTGGTAGCAGAGCGACTTGCCCGAGCCGGTGGGCATGACCACCAGGCAGTCGCGCCCCGCCAGAGTGGCTTCGCATGCTTCGCGCTGACCGGGGCGAAAGCTCCGCAGGGCGAAGGTTCGCTCGAGCGCCACGGTCAGGTCCACGCGGAGCACCCTAGCGACGGGTCCGGCGAGCGAGCCGGCGTGAGAGCTAGCCGCAGGAGACTCGTTGCAAAGTGCGCGCTTTCGTCACGTGGATGCCCGCAGGGAGCGGCTACGCGCGCGTAGGGAGCGGTGAGGCGCGCCGCGGAGGCGACGTCAGGCGCGGTGCGCCAGCGCGCTGCGCCCGGCTGTAGAGCGCGCCGACGATCACGCCGACGCCAAAGATCACGACGTCGGAGGCGCTCAGCTCGCGCTTGAGCTTGCTCTCCTCGACCTCGGTCGAGGCCACCGCCTCTTCGATCGTTTTGCGCCGCGTCAGCGAGTTGGCCGCCACGTCCTCCTCCGCGGATCGGCCCGCCTTGTACCACGTCTTCGAAGAAACGGGAAACGCTGAGCCTTCGTCCCTCGACGGATAGCGGGTCGGGCGCAGCGAGCGCGAGCCGCGACCCGCCGGTGCCTGACCGCCGACGGCGGCCGACGCCTCAGGCCCGGACGGTCGCGAGCTCCTCGAGCGCGAACTTACCCGTAGCCGACTCGGTGTGCTCGAGCGGGTAGTCGCCCGTGAAGCAGGCGTCGCAGTGGGTCTCGCGGCCGCCGCGGACCGCTTCGTAGAGCCCGTCGAGCGAGAGGTAGGCGAGCGAGTCGCAATCGAGTTCGGCCGCGATCTCCTCGACCGAGCGCCCGTGGGCCACCATCTCCTGCGTCGTGGACATGTCGATGCCGTAGTGGCAGGGATGGCGGATCGGCGGCGCCGAGATCCGCATGTGCACCTCGGCGGCGCCGGCGTCGCGAAGCATGCGGACGATCTGGCGCGTGGTGTTGCCGCGCACGATCGAGTCGTCCACGACCACCAGGCACTTGCCGCTCACGACCTCGGGCATCGGGTTGAACTTCATCCGCAGCCCGTGCCGGCGCAGCTCCTGGCCGGGCTGGATGAACGTGCGCGCCACGTAGCGGTTCTTGATCAGCCCGTCGTCCTGAGGGATGCCCGAGGCCTTGGAGTAGCCCGCCGCCGCGGGGTTGCCCGAGTCGGGCACTGGGATCACCACGTCGGCGGCCACCGGCGCCTCGCGCCAGAGGATCTCGCCCATCTTGCGGCGCGAGACCTGGGTCCGGTTGCCGTCGAGCATCGAGTCCGGTCGCGCGAAGTAGATCTTCTCGAAGACGCAGAAGGCGCGCCGGTCGGACTGGACGAGCTGCCGTGTCTCCAGGCCGCCGTCGGCCAGCAGGACCATCTCCCCCGGCGCGACCTCGCGCATCAGGTCCGCGCCGATGATGTCGAAGGCGCAGCTCTCCGAGGCGACGCAGTAGCGGTCCTCGAGGCGACCGAGCGAGAGCGGCCGCAACCCGGCCCCGTCGCGGAACGCCACGACGCCCTCGCGCGTCATGACGACCGTCGAGAACGCACCCTCGAGCCGCGGGACCACGTCCTCGAGGACGTCCTCGATCGCGTCCGCCGGGTGGGTCGAGATCAGCGCGGCGATGATCTCGGAGTCCGAGGTGGAGCGGAAGGCGACGCCCTGCTCGCGCAGCTCGGAGTGGAGCTCGACGGCGTTGATCAGGTTGCCGTTGTGGGCGAGCGCGACCTCGCGACGGTCGGAGCGGTAGATCGGCTGGGCGTTCTCCCACGCCGAGGACCCGGTGGTCGAATAGCGGACGTGTCCGACGGCCATATCCCCCGCGAGCGCCCGCAGCTTGGGCTCGTCGAACACCTGCGAGACGAGCCCGAGGTCACGCAAGGTCATGATGTGGCCGTTCTCCGCGGTCGCGATGCCGGCCGACTCCTGGCCGCGGTGCTGGAGCGCGTAGAGCGCGAAGTAGGCGAGCCGGGCGACCTCGCGCTCGGGAGCGTAGGTGCCGAACACCCCGCACTCGTCGCGCGGGCCGTCGCGGAGGTCGACCATTTGCGAGGCCGGGATCGGCTTCGGAGAAGTCATGAGAGGAGGTCGGGAAGCGTGCCTTCCCGGGCGGTCGTGAGATCATCGACCGCTACTCGGAGCCTAGCAGCGAACACCCGCATATCCAGCGTGTTTCCGCCGACCGTGCCGAGGATCAGAACGGGGGTGTCAGCGGCCGCGTCTGCCAGCTCGGCGATCGCCGCGGCCGGCCCCGAGACCACCACTCCGCCGGGCGCCTCGCCGAACAGCCGCACGTCGGACGGCGCCGGAAGGGGGAGGCGCTCTATCCCGGTCGCGTCCCACTCCACGCGGGCGCCGACCCCGCCTGCCACGCAGCATTCCGCGACTGCGCAGGCGAGCCCGCCGTCGGAGACGTCGTGCGCGGAGGCCAGTTTCCCGCCTCGAACCGCTTCGCGGACCACAGCGAGCGCGCGAGCCTGCGCCGCAAGGTCGATCTGCGGCAATCCGTCCGCCATCCTTCCCCAGCGCTTCTCGAGCTCCGACCCCTCGAGCGCCGGCTCGAACGGGCCGACCAGCGCTATCTCGTGGCCCTCCTGGCGAAAGGCGATCCCGGCAGCGCGGGTCGCGTCGGGCAACCGGCCGACCATCCCGACGACGGGCGTCGGGTAGATCGGCCCGCTGCCGCCTTCGTTGTAGAGCGAGACGTTGCCGCCGATCACCGGCACGCCGAGCGCGCGGCAGGCATCGGCCAGGCCGTCGACCGCGCGCTCGAGCTGCCACGCGACCGCCGGCCTCTCCGGGTTGCCGAAGTTGAGGCAGTTGGTCAGCCCGAGCGGCTCGGCGCCGACGCAGGCGAGGTTGCGCGCGCACTCGAGCACCGCCTCGGCGGCGCCGACGTACGGGTCGCACGCCGCTCGACGACCGTTGCCATCGATCGCGACGGCGATCGCGGGGCCGCCGCCGGCATCCTGACCGAGCAGCAGCACGGCGGCGTCCGCGTCGTCGGGCCGGCGCACGGTCCGCGACCCCACGAGCGCGTCGTACTGCTCGAACGCCCAGCGCTTGCTCGCCACGTTCGGGGAGCCGAGGAGCGCGAGCAGGGTCTCCGCCGGGTCGCGGTGGTCTGGAAAGCCGAGCGGTGGCCCTGCCCGGCCGGCGGGCGCAGCGGGCTCGAGGTCGTAGAGCGGGCACTCGTCCACGAGCGCCGTGACCGGCATGTCCCCGGCTAGCTCCTCGCCGGAGAACACCCGCAAGCGCCCCGTGTCGGTCACCGAGCCGATCGCGGTGGCACGGACCTCCCACCGCTCGCACACGGCCATGACCTCGTCGAGCCGCTCGGGCTCCACCACGCACAGCATCCGCTCCTGGGACTCCGAGATCATGACCTCGAACGGCTCCATCCCCTCCTCGCGAAGCGGGACTCGATCCACGTCGAGGTCCACGCCGACCGCGCCCTTCGAGGCCATCTCGGAGGCACTCGATGACAGCCCGGCCGCGCCCAGGTCCTGGAGCGACACGAGCAGCTCCGCGTCGAGCAGCTCCAGCGAGCACTCGAGCAGCTTCTTCTCCTCGAAGGGGTCGCCGATCTGCACGCTCGGCCGCTTCGACTCGTCCTCCTCGGACAGCTCGGCGCTCGCGAGCACCGAGGCGCCGCCGATGCCGTCGCGGCCCGTCAGCGCCCCGAAGAGGACCACCACGTTGCCGGGCCCGGCAGCGGCACTGCGGATCAGGCGCTCCCTCGGAGCGATGCCCACGCACATCGCGTTGACGAGGCAATTCTGCTCGTAGGGGCGCTCGAAGTAGACCTCCCCTCCGACGGTCGGGACGCCGATCGAGTTGCCGTAGTGCCCGATCCCCCTCACGGCCCCGTCGAGGAGGTAGCGCGATCGCGCCGAGTCCAGCTCGCCGAACCGCAGCGAGTCGAGCACGGCGATCGGGCGCGCGCCGACCGCGAAGACGTCGCGCAGGATCCCGCCGACTCCGGTGGCCGCGCCCTGGAACGGCTCGACCGCGCTCGGGTGGTTGTGCGACTCGACCTTGAAGGCGATCGCGAGGCCGTCGCCGACGTCCACCGCACCGGCGTTCTCGCCCGGCCCCATCACGACCGCCCGCCCCTCGGTCGGAAGCCTTCCGAGCAGCTTGCGCGAGTGCTTGTAGGAGCAGTGCTCGGACCACATCAGCGAGAAGACGGCGAGCTCGAGCGCGTTCGGCTCGCGGCCGAGCCCGTCCTCGATCTGCTCGTACTCCCAGTCGGTGAGGCCGAGGTCGCGGTGACGCGCCGGCGCCGCTTGTGACGTCACGCCGCGGCGAGCTCCGGCGCCCGCGCCAGCGAGGCGAACAACGCGTTGCCGTCGCCCGATCCCGTCAGTGGATCGACGGCGTGCTCGGGGTGGGGCATCAGCCCAAGCACATTGCGCCCGCGGTTGACCACGCCCGCGATGTCGCGCGCCGAGCCGTTCGGGTTCTGTCCCTCCGCGTAGCGAAGCGCGACCAGCCCATCGGCCTCGAGCTCGTCGAGTAGGCGCGCCGGCGCCTGGAAGCGCCCGCTGCCGTGCTTGACCGGAAGCGAGAGCGCGTCCCCTCGCGCGCAGGTGTGCGTGAACGGCGTGTCGGCGGATTCGACGGTCAGGCGCACCTGCCGGCAGACGAAGCGCAGCGCCGCGTTTGGCAGCAGCGCCCCCGCAAGCAGCCCGGCCTCGCACAGGACCTGGAAGCCGTTGCAGATGCCGAGCACCGGCCCGCCCTCGCGGGCGAAGGCCGCGACCGTGTCCATCACCGGGGCGAAGCGCGCGATCGCCCCGGCGCGCAGGTAGTCGCCGTAGGTGAAGCCGCCGGGGATGACGACAGCGTCCACGCCGTGCAGATCGCGGTCGGCGTGCCACAGGAGCTCTGCGTCGCCGTGGCGACGGCAGGCGAGCAGCGCGTCCACCTCGTCGCAGGAGCCTGGGAACCGAACCACGCCGAACCTCACGGCTCACTCCTTCTCTGACGGGGGCGCGAAAACCGCGGCGCCTTCGGCGCCGACCGCTCGCTGCGCTCGCTCCGCCAAGGAAGCAGGGTCGAAGACATGGTGGGCCATGTCGAGACCCGATGACGCCGGCGAGCGAAGGTTTGCAGCGTCATCCGTCCAGAAGGAGGACTTCGTAGTCCTCGACGAGCGGGTTCGCCAGCAGCTTCTCGCACATCTCTTCCACGCGCGCGGGGTCCGCGACGTCGAGCTCCACGAGCCTTCCGACGCGCACGTCCGACACGCCCTCGAACCCGAGCGCCGGGAGCGCCCGCTCAACGGTCTGGCCCTGCGGGTCGAGGATCCCGTCCTTCGGCCTGATCAGCACACGCGCGCGGATGCGACCACCTTCCCGCCCGCGCCACGTCCATCGATGGCGGTTTTCCGACCCATGGGTAGCGGTAAACCGCCAACGTCCGGCTGAACCCTCACGAGCCGGCGCCGCGGTCGAGCCAGCTCGAGAACGGTCCCCCTGTGATCCGCTCGTAGGCATCCACGTAGCGCCGCCGCGTGCCCTCGACGACGTCGTCGGGAAGTGCCGGCGCGGGCGGCGTCTTGTCCCAGCCGGACGCCGAGGCCCAATCGCGCACGTACTGCTTGTCGAACGACGGCTGCGGACGCCCCGGCTCGTAGCCCTCGGCGGGCCAGAAGCGCGAGGAGTCGGGCGTGACCACCTCGTCGGCGAGGATGATGCGCCCGTCGCGGTCGCGACCGAACTCGAGCTTGGTGTCGGCTAGGAGGATGCCCCGCTCGCGGGCGTGGTCCGCCGCGTAGGTGTAGATCTCGATCGACAGCCGGCGGAGCTCCTCGACGAGGTCGCGGTCGCCCACGATCTCCGCCGCCCGCTCGATGTCCACGTTCTCGTCGTGGTCGCCGATCTCAGCCTTGGTCGCCGGGCTGAAGATCGGCTCGGGGAGCTGCTCGGATTCGCGCAGGCCCGTCGGCAGCGACACCCCGCAGACGGCGCCGGTCGCCTGGTAGTCCTTCCAGCCCGAGCCCGTGATGTAGCCCCGGACCACGCACTCGATCGGGAACATCTCGAGCCGCTCCGCGAGCACCGCGCGGCCACGCACCTCCGCCGGAACGTCGTCATGGGAGACGACGTGGTTGGCGCAGATCGACTCGGTGCGGCCGAACCAGAACGCCGACAGCCCGGTGAGGACCGCGCCCTTGCCCGGAATCGGCGTCGGGTGCACGACGTCGTAGGTCGAGATGCGGTCCGAGGCCACGAGCAGCAGGCGATCGCCGGCCTCGTAGATGTCGCGAACCTTGCCGCTGTTGACCAGGCGAAGACCCTCGAGCGTGGCGGCGGCGCTCACGAATCGAGGCTACCAACAGAGGTGGTCGCCGCCGGTTAGTCGAGCGAATCGAGCCGACAAAGCACCTCGTCCACGTGGCGAACGAACACGGCCGTGTCGAACACGGGGTCGAGGTCAAGCTGCGGTGCGGCCTTCGCAAGCAGGTCCCGGAACGAGACGCCCTCGCTCCAGGCGCGCTGCGCGGCCTCCTGCACCAGGCGGTAGGCATCGTCTCGCGTGCTGCCGGCCTCGACGAGCGCCAGCAGCGCGCGCTGGGAATAGAGCGCCCCGTGGGTGGCGTCGAGGTTGGCGCGCATCCGCTCGGCGTCCACGGTCATTCCCTCCACGACCATGAGCGCGAGGTGCTGAGCGTAGTCGAGCAGCGTGGTGGCGTCGGGCAGCGCCACCCGCTCGACCGACGAGTGCGAGATGTCGCGCTCGTGCCAGAGCGCCACGTTCTCGAGTCCGGCCTGGGCGTAGCCGCGCAGCAGCCGAGCGACGCCGGTGATCCGCTCGGACACGATCGGGTTGCGCTTGTGGGGCATCGCCGATGACCCCTTCTGACCCGCGTGAAACGGCTCCTGGACCTCCAGCACCTCGGTGCGCTGGAGATGGCGCACCTCCGTGGCCAGTCGCTCGAGGCCGGCGCCGGCCAGCGCGACCTGCGAGAGGAGCTCCGCGTGGCGGTCGCGCGGCACCACCTGGGTCGAGACGGGCTCCGGCTCGAGCTCGAGCCGCGACAGTACGCGGAGCTCGAAGTCGGGGCTCGTGGCGGCGTAGGTCCCGACCGCCCCGGAGAGCGCCCCGAACCGAACCGCCTCGAAGCCGCGCTCGAGCCGCCTCAGGTTGCGGTCCGCCTCCAGCGTGAAGCCGGCGAGCTTGAGACCGAAGGTCGTGGGCTCCGCATGGATACCGTGGGTCCGGCCCACGCACAGCGTCGCGCGATGCTCGCGGGCGCGCTCGGCGAGCGCGTCGCGGAGGCGCCGCGCACCCGGGACGATGACCTCCGCGGCCGCCCGCAGCTGGAGCGCCAGTGCCGTATCGAGCACGTCGGAGCTCGTGAGGCCGAAGTGGATCCATCGTCCCGCCGGTCCCGCCGACTCGGACAGGACGTCCACGAAAGCCGCCACGTCGTGGTTCGTGGTCCGCTCGCGCTCGGCCACCGCTTCGACGGTGAACGTGGCATCGCGGATGGCCGCGAGATCCACGGCGGTGGGGCCCTCCATCTCCTCGCACGCGGCGATCTCGACGCGGCTCCAAGCTTCCATCCGCGCCTCGTCGCTCCAGATCTCCGCGAGCTCCGGGCGGGTATAGCGGGGGATCACCCGTCGAGCGTATCCGGGCGGCTCCCGGATCCCCGTCCCGGCGACGCCGGCCGGCTCAGGCTTCGATGACGCGGGCGGCGAGCACCGCCGCGTTGCGGGCGGCGTTGACGCCCACGCAGGCCACCGGCACTCCCGGCGGCATCTGGGCGATCGCCAGCAGCGCGTCCAGCCCGCCGGCGATCGAGTTCCCGCTCGTCAGTGGGACGCCGATCACCGGCAGCTGCGTGTGCGCCGCCACGACGCCCGGTAGCGCAGCCGACAGGCCCGCTCCGGCGATGATCACGCGCAGGCCGCGCATGGCGGCGTTGCGGGCGTAGTCGGCGACCGTGTCCGGGTCGCGGTGCGCGCTCATGACGCGCACCTCGTGCCGGATGGCGCGCTCCTCGAGCTCACGGCAGGCGGGCTCCATCGCCGGCATGTCGCTCTTCGACCCCATCACGATGCCGACACGCGGGGCGTCGGCGTCGAGCTCCTCGAAGGCCTCTTCGACCTCCGCCTCGGCCTGCGGGTCGGGCGGGAGCGCATCCTCGGGCGGGACCGTCGCCTCAGTGGCCGGCGTGGGGCGCTCGGCAGCGGGGGTCTCGCGACGCTCGCCCGTCATGCCCTCGCCGCCACCATCTCCTCGGCGTGGGCGCCGATGTCCCGCCGACACTGCTTGCCGTCGAACTCGATCCGGTCCGCCGCCTCGTACGCCCGCTGCCGTGCCTCGGCCGGGCCGTCGCCGATCCCGGTGACGTTCAGCACCCGACCGCCCGCCGTGACCACTGTTCCGTCGCGCTCGGCGGTGCCTGCATGCAGCACCTCGGTGTGCAGCGAGTCGACCGCGGCCAGGCCGTCGATCGGGTCGCCCGCCGACGATGACTGCGGATAGCCGCGCGAGGCGAGCACGACCGTCACCGCCCACGAGGAGGACCACGCGAGGCTCAGCCCCTCGAGCCCGCCCGGATGCGTCGCCCGATCCATGAGGTCGAGCACGTCGGTGCGCAGCCGCGGCAGCACGGCCTGCGTCTCCGGGTCGCCGAAGCGGCAGTTGTACTCGAGCACGCGCGGCCCAGCGGCGGTCATCATCAGGCCGGCGTAGAGCACGCCGTGGTAGGGGGTGCCGCGACGGCGCAGTTCGTCCACGACCGGCTGATGGACGGCGCGGACGAGCACCTCCGCGTGGCCCTGCTCGATCCCGGGCACCGGCGAGAAGCTTCCCATGCCGCCCGTGTTCGGCCCCGCGTCCCCGTCGTGGATGCGCTTGTAGTCGCGCGCGGCGGCCATCGGCAAGGCGCGCTCGCCGTCGCAGACCGCGAGCAGGGAGAGCTCCTCGCCCTCCAGGTGCTCCTCGAGCAGCACGTCGGTCTCGCCGAAGCGGCGCTCCACGAACAGCTCGTCGAGCGCCTCGCGCGCCTCGGCCTCGCTCGCGCAGATCAGGACGCCCTTCCCCGCCGCAAGCACGTCGGCCTTCAGCACCGCGGGATAGGAAGCGCATGCCAGGTGCTCGCGCGCCTCCGCGGCGCTCCGCAGCAGCACATGCGACGCGGTCGGGACGCCGACGGCCCGCATCAGCTCCTTCGCGTACGCCTTCGAGCCCTCCACCCGCGCAGCCTCCGCGCTCGGCCCGAACGCGCGGATCCCGGCGTCCGCGAGGCGGTCCACGAGGCCAACGACCAGCGGCGCCTCAGGGCCCACCACGGCCAGGTCGCAGCGTTCGTCGCGGGCGACGCGGACGAGGCCCTCCACGTCGTCGTCGGCGATGTCCAGGCACGGCACACGGTCACGGGCGATGCCGGCGTTGCCGGGCGCGCACAGGAGGTCGGGCGCCCGCGGGCTCCTGAGCAGCGAGCGGACCAGCGCGTGCTCGCGCCCGCCGCCGCCGACGACCAGCACCTTGGTCACGGCCGTCCTCGCGGGGCACTCCGCCCCGACCGCGCAGAGCCGGGCGCTGCCACTAGAGCGCGGAGATGAAGTCGTCCATCGGGATCGCTGCGAGCGACTCGTACCTGGCGGTGCCGCGGGAGCCGAGCTCGAGGGAGATGCGCGCCATCGCCTGCTCGTCGGGCGCCTCGATCACGTTGACGAAGTCGAACCTGCCGAGCACGGCCCACTGCGCCTTGACGGTCGCGCCGAGCTGCTCGATCTCCTGGTTGACCTCCTTGATGCGGGAGGGGTTGTTCTTGATCGTCTGAACGCCTTCCGGGGTCAGCGTGCTGAGCATCACGTAGGTCGGCATCTCTCCCTTTCGTCGCTGGCGGCTTGTAGCTCGGGTTCTCGCATCTTTGCCGTGACGATGCAAGCCGATACCGGAGAGCGGGCGAGTCGCGGCACCCTAAGCTCGCTACATGACCAGGCTGTCGACCGCCTCCACCGTGCTCGTCGCGCTACTGCTGCTGCACGTCGCGGATCATGCCCTGCGCCAGGACACCGCCGTGCCGAACGCGCTCGGCGCCTTCGGGCTCGCCGGCACGGCGCTCGCGGTCGCGGTCCTGGCCCTCGCGCTCGCGCGGCATCGACTGGCGTCCGTTGCCGCGGTCGCACTCGGCGCCGGCACCGCGCTCGGCTTCGTGGCCGGGCACGTGCTCCCGGAGTGGAGCGCATCGCTGAGCCTCCCGTATCCGGAGATCGACGTCGACGCCCTGTCGTGGGCGAGCGTCGGCGCCGCGACCGCCGCCGCGCTCTGGCTCGCGGCCGAGGGTGCGCGGGCGCGTCACACGGTCGCGCGACCCGCGTCGGCGCTCGCCGAGCCTTAGGTGGTCCGGAGCCGCTGGACGGCCCGAGGAAGCCACCAGATCAGGAGGCCGACGGCGAGCCCGATCGTGAGGTTCGTGGTCACGCCGAGCGCTCCCACGACCAGCGCCACGAGCCAGCTCTCGCGGCTGTGCAGATCACGCAGCAGGCCGATGTGCAGCACGCCGGCCACCGCCAGCATGGCGGCGAGGATCGGCAGTGGGAAGGCCGCGAGCAGCGCGCCGAGACCGGCGCCCAGCGCCAGCGCGACAGACACGAGCCCCGTCCCGATGAGGATCGGGGCGCCGCCGGAACGTGCTCCGAACGCCCGGTGAGCGGTCATGCCGCCGGCGCCGTGACAGCAGGGCATCCCGCCGATGGCCCCAGCGGCGAGATTGGCGATTCCGAGCGTTGAGGCAAGCCGGGCCGGCGTGACCCGCCGGGCGGCGTCGCCGTAGTACACGTGGGCGGCGTCGGCGGTAGCGAGGCACGAATTCGCGAACGACAGCGGCACCTGTGGAAGGACGAGCACGGTCAGCGCCGTCAGGAGCGTCTCAGCGTCGATCGCGGGGACCACCAGCGCGGAGGGGCCGACCGCGATCTGCCCCGAGGCCGCGACGAGCATCACGAGCGTTCCCGCGGTGACGAGGACGAGCGAGATGTGCAGTCTCCGCCGGAGCGCGAGCAGAGCGACAACCGCGAGCGCCGCCGTGGCAAGGGCGACGGCGGTCGGCAGCGCGTGCGCGGCGAAAGCCTCGGGCGGATCTGTGACGAGCCCCCAGGCGATCTCGAGGAAGAGAAGACCGACTGTCAGCTGCACCCCGCGGATGAGAGGCCGCGGAAAAGCTCGGGCGGCTCGATCCAGCAGCCCCGTCCCGGCGAGCACCAGGAAGACAGATCCCATCAACAGCGCCCCGGCCGCGATCACGTCGGTGCCGAGACCTTGAGCGATGGCGATGGCCCCGAACGCCTTGAGCGGCTGCACCGGCACCGGCAGCCGGTAGATGAGCCCTGCGGCGACGTACAGGAGTCCGGCGGGGAGCAGCACGGCGGTGGCCGAGAGCCCGTTGACCACGATCAGCGCGGCGGCGATCGGGAGCATCACGCCGAGGTCTGCGACCGCACCCGCGGCCTCGCGTCGATCGATGGCAATCGGGGCCAGCGGGCTGGCATCCTCCGTCCGCTCCTCCAATGTCGCCGCCGGGCGCGAGGACGGCCGGCTGGTCACGCTCATCCGACCACGGCCTAGCAGGTCATCTCTCGGCGCTCAGTGCGTATCGCGTTCGACCATCACTGAGGTGGCCTTGACCGTGGCTATCGCCCGGACGCCCTCCATCAGCCCGAGCTCCTCGATCGCGTCGCGGGTGATTGCGGCAATGACGCGATGCGGTCCGGCCTCCACCTCGACGAGCCCCATCACACCGTCGATCTCCACCGAGCGCGCGACCCCTGGGAAGCGGTTGCGCGCCGACAGCGCGTCGCCAGTGGAGTGGCGCTCGGGCCGCGAGCGCAACCGCTCGACCTCGGCCGCCGGCACTCGGCGCCGGTTGCGCTGGTCGCGCAGCGTTCGCAGCTTGCCGTCCCGGTCCCAGCGCCGGAGCGTGTCGACGCTTACGCCGATCGCGCCCGCCGCCTCGCCGAGGGTCAGGTCATCGGCCATCGAGTGCCTAAGCATTGCATAGGCAGATATGCGCCGCCGCAAGGCGAGCCTGGCGCGAGCCAGGGCTAGGGAGCGGGGGCGAAGTGGCCTAGGTGGCCGCGGCCAGCGGCTCGGTGGAGGCCGGCTCCCCAGCCGCCCGGGCGGCGCCGTCGGCCCCCGTCTTCTCGAATCCCAGCTCGCCGCCCGACGCGTCCACGCGCACCGAGTCGCCCTCGCCGAAGCGCCCATCCAGCAGGGCGAGCGCAAGCCTGTCCACGAGCTGCTTCTGGATCACTCGCTTGAGCGGCCGGGCGCCGTAGGTGGGGTCGTAGCCGAGGTTCGCGATCAGCGTGCGCGCGTCGTCGGTGAGCTCGATCTCGACGCCGCGCTCGCGCACCCGCAGCACCAGGTGGTCCACCTGCATGTCAACGATGCGGGCGATCTCACCGCGCTCGAGCGGCTGGAACTGCACGATGTCGTCGAGCCGGTTGACGAACTCGGGCTTGAAGGTGGCCTCGACCCCCTCGATTCCGCCCGGGATGTTCGAAGTCATGATCAGCACCGCGTTCTTGAAGTCGACCGTGCGGCCCTGGCCGTCGGTGAGCCGGCCGTCGTCCATCACCTGGAGCAGCACGTTGAAGACGTCGGCGTGCGCCTTCTCGATCTCGTCGAGCAGCACGACCGAGTAGGGGCGGCGGCGCACCGCCTCGGTGAGCTGGCCGCCCTCCTCGTAGCCGACGTAGCCGGGCGGCGCGCCCACGAGCCGGGCTACCGAGTGCTTCTCCATGTACTCGGACATGTCGATGCGGACCATCGCCTGCTCGGAGTCGAACATGAACTCCGCCAGCGCGCGCGCCAGCTCGGTCTTGCCCACGCCGGTCGGGCCGACGAACAGGAACGCGCCGATCGGGCGGTCGGGGTCCTGGAGGCCGGCGCGCGAGCGCCGCAGAGCGTTCGACACGGCCTCCACCGCCTCGTCCTGGCCGATCACGCGGTCGTGGAGGCGGTCCTCCATGTGGACGAGCTTCTCGACCTCGCCTTCCATCAGCTTCGATACCGGGATGCCGGTCCACTTGGCCACCACCTCGGCGACGTCCTCGTCGTCGACCTCCTCCTTGAGCATCGTGCGGTCGCCCTGGAGCTCGGTCAATCGCGCCTCCTGCTCGGCGACCAGCCGCTGGAGCTCCGGGATCTCCCCGTAGCGCAGCTCGGCGGCGCGCTGGAGGTCGGCGTCGCGCTCGGCGCGCTCGGTGTCACGGTGCGCCTGCTCGAGCCGCTCCTTCGCGTCGCGGATCCCGTCGATGGCCTCCTTCTCGCCCTGCCAGTGCGCCTTCATCTCGGATGAGCGCTCGCGCAGCTCGGCCAGCTCGCGCTCGATCGCCTCGCGCCGCTGGACGCTCGCGTCGTCGGACTCCTTGCGCAGCGCCTGCTGCTCGATCTCGAGCTGCTGGACGCGCCGCTCGACCTCGTCGATCTCGATCGGCATCGAGTCGATCTCGATCCGCAGCCGCGAGGCCGACTCGTCGATCAGGTCGATCGCCTTGTCGGGCAGGAAGCGGTCCGCGATGTAGCGCTGGGAGAGGAGCGCCGCGGCGACGATCGCGGCGTCCTGGATGCGCACGCCGTGGTGCACCTCGTAGCGCTCCTTGAGCCCGCGGAGGATCGCGATCGCGTCCTCCACCGACGGCTCCTCGACCAGCACCGGCTGGAAGCGGCGCTCGAGCGCCGCGTCCTTCTCGATGTGCTTGCGGTACTCGTCGAGTGTGGTGGCGCCGACCGCGCGCAGCTCGCCGCGCGCGAGCATCGGCTTCAGCAGGTTGGCAGCGTCCACGGCGCCCTCCGCGGCGCCCGCGCCGACGATCGTGTGGAGCTCGTCCATGAACAGGATGATCCGCCCGTCGGCGTCGGCGATCTCCTTGAGGACGGCCTTCAGGCGGTCCTCGAACTCGCCGCGGTACTTGGCCCCGGCGACCAGGGACCCGATGTCGAGCGCCACGACGCGGCGGTCGCGCAGCGAGTCGGGCACGTCGCCCGAGACGATCCGCTGCGCGAGCCCCTCGGCGATGGCCGTCTTGCCGACGCCCGGCTCCCCGATCAGGACGGGGTTGTTCTTGGTGCGGCGCGAGAGGACCTGGATCACGCGACGGATCTCGTCGTCGCGGCCGATCACCGGGTCCAGCTTGCCCTGCTCGGCCGCCTCGGTCAGATCGCGCCCGAACTTCTCGAGCGCCTGGTACTTGTCCTCGGGGTTCTGGTCGGTGACCCGGTGCGGCCCCCTGACCTCGGAGACGGCGGCCGCGAGCTGGTCGCGGGCGGCGCCCGCGTCGACCCTCGGGTCGCTCGCGAGCGCGAGCAGCAGGTGCTCGCTCGAGACATACTCGTCGCCGAAGGAGCGCGCCTCCTCGTCGGCGCGGCGTAGCAGCTCGATCGTGGCTGCCGACGTCGACGGCGCCGCGGCCGCGTCGCCCGTGATCGTCGGAAGCTCGTCGAGCGCCTGGTTCGCCTTCGTGCGAACCGCCCGCGGGTCGGCCCCCACCTTGCGCAGGACCGGCACGACGATGCCGCCCTCCTGCTCGAGCAGGGCGACGAGGAGGTGCGGGGGGGCGACCTCCGAGTTGCGTCGCGCCCTCGCTATTCGCTGCGCGGCTGCAAGGGCCTCCTGCGACTTGACTGTGAACCGATCAGCTTGCATAAGAAATCTAAGTGTGTATATAGTAGATCAATCGGGCCAGCCTCACCGCTCGTCGTGTCATCCGCGAGAGCGCGTGATCCGGACGCGAACGTGATCGCCTGGGCGGGCCGGCACGAGGGCGTTGCCAGGCTTCTCGTAGGGCACGAGCTCGCGCTTGTAGGAGCGCCTGACCCGCTCGATGCCCTCGACGAGCTCGCGCTCGAGCCGCTCGGCCTGACGCTCGAGCGTCCGCATCCGTGAGCGCATCCGCTCCATCTCCTGCTCGAGCTCGAATACCCGCTCCACGCCGGCGAGGTTCATGCCGAGCTCGGAGGTGAGCTCTTGGATACGGCGAAGCCGGTCCACGTCCGCCTGCGAGTAGAGACGCGTCTTCTTCGGCGACCGCTTCGGACTGACGAGGCCCCGCGCTTCGTAGATCCGCAGCGTCTGCGGATGCATCCCGGCGAGCTCGGCGGCGACCGAGATCATGAACACGCCGCGCTCCCGATCCACCTCGACCGCGAACGCCTCCGAGCGCCGTCCGGCGCGCCCGCCGTCGCGACCAGCCATCAGGCGGCCCTCCCGCCGAACAGCCGCTCGCGCGGGTTGCCGTCCATCACCTCGGCGAGTCCCTCGACCGCCTCGCGCTGCTCGCGGTTGAGCGATCGCGGGACGTCGATCGCGAGCCGGTAGTGGATGTCGCCCCGGCCGCGGCCAGAGAGCTTCGGCGGGCCCTCGCCGCGCAGCCGCTGCACGGTCCCGTGCTGCGTGCCGGCTGGCACCCGGATCCGCTTCGTGCCCGACAGCGTCGGCACCTCGAGGGTCGCGCCGCGGATCGCCTCGACGATCGTGATCGGCACGTCCACGTCCAGGTTGTGGCCCCGCCGCCGGAAGACCGGCGACGAGCCGACGTGTGTCACCACGTAGAGGTCGCCGGCCGGGCCGCCGCGACGGCCGGGCTCGCCCTTGCCGGCAAGGCGGACGCGGCTGCCCTCGCGGACGCCCGCGGGGACGTTCGCGCGGTAGCGCTTGACCTGACGCGTCCGGCCCTGGCCGCCGCACGTGCGACAGGGATCCTCGATCTGCGTGCCGGTCCCGCCGCAGGTGCGGCACGGCTGCGAGATCGAGAACAGCCCCTGTCCCTGCGACTCGATGCCGCGGCCCTGGCAGCGGGCGCACACCGTCGGGTTCGTTCCGGGCTTTGCGCCGCTGCCGCCGCAAGTGCCGCACGGCGCCTGCACCGGGACCGTGACCGCCACCTGAGCCCCCTCCATCGCCTGCTCGAACGAGACGTGGACCTCGGTCTCGAGGTCGCGGCCGCGCTCCTGCTGCGGCTGGCCCGCGGTTCGACCGCCGCCGGCGCCGCCGAACAGGTCGGACAGGATGTCGCCGAAGCCGCCGAAGCCGCCGCCCCGGAAGGCGTTCGGGTCAAAGCCACCGGCGCCGAACACGCCGCCACCGGCGTCGAACTGGCGGCGCTTTTCCGGGTCCGACAGGATCGAGTAGGCCTCCTGGACCTCCTTGAAGCGGTCCTCCGCGCCGGCGTCGTCGGGGTTGCGGTCCGGGTGGTACTGGCGGGCCAGCTTGCGGTAGGCCTTCTTGATCTCGTCGTCGGTCGCCTTGCGATCGACGCGCAGGGTGTCGTATGGGTCCTTGAGCTTCGGCACAGCCATTTCAGGCGGCCACCACGACGCGCGCCGGGCGCAGGACGGTCTGGTCGAGTCGGTAGCCCTTCTGGATCACGTCGAGCACGACGCCCGCATCCGCGCCGTTCTCCGACCGCGTGGACAGCGCCTCGTGGACGTTCGGGTCGAACGGTTCGCCGGCGGGCTCGATCGCCCTCACGCCGCTGCGGTCGAGTGCCCCGAGCAGCTCCGAGTGCACGAGCCGGACGCCCTCGGCGAGGCTCGCCTTCTTCTCCTCCTCCTCGGCCGAGTCGAGCGCGCGCTCGAGGTTGTCGAGGACCGGCAGGAGCTCGGTGGCGAGAGCCGCCTTCGCACGTGCGCCGGCGGCCGCGATGTCGCGCGTGGCCCGCTTGCGGTAGTTGTCGAAGTCGGCCTGCGCGCGTTGGGCGAGCGCGAGGTACTCGTCGCGTTGCGCCTCCGCAGCGGCGATAGGGTCGTCATCGACCGTCTCGTGGTCGAGCGCCGGCTCGGCATCGTGCTCATCCGGCGCCGGAACCTCGGCCGGCGTGGCGGGCGCTCCCTGATCCGTGGTCTCCGCCGCCTCGGCCGCGTCCGGGTCTTCGCCGTCGACGACCTGCTTCACGTCGGGCTCGTCAGACGCGGGGCGCGCGGCGTCCGCCGCGCGCCCTCCGCTCCTTGGGCCCGCCATCAGCGCCGCTGCTCTTCGTCAACCACCTCGGCGTCCACGACCTCGTCGTCGGAGGTCTCGCCGGTGCCGTCGTCGCTCGAGGCGCCGTCGCCGTCGCCTGCTGCCTCCGCCTGCTGCTGCGCGGCCGCCGCGTAGATCTGCTCCGAGACCTTGTGGAACGCCTCCTGGAGGGCGTTGGTCTTGCCCTGGATCTCGGCGACGTCCTCAGAGCCGAGCGAGTCGCGAACGTCCTTGATCGCCCGCTCGATGTCCGACTTCGCGGACTCATCGACGTTCTCCAGCTCGCCGAGCTGACGCTCCGCCTGGTAGGCGGCGTTCTCGGCGGCATTGCGGGCCTCGACGAGCTCACGCTGGCGACGGTCGTCGTCGGCGTGCGCCTCGGCGTCCTTGACCATCCGCTCGACCTCCTGGTCGGACAGGCTCGAGCCGGCCTTGATCTCGATCTTCTGTTCCTTCTGCGTGCCGAGGTCCTTCGCCGAGACGTTGAGGATGCCGTTCGCGTCGATGTCGAACGTGACCTCGATCTGGGGCATGCCGCGCGGCGCCGGCGGGATGCCGGTGAGCTGGAACTTGCCGAGCGACTTGTTGTAAGAGGCCATGTCGCGCTCGCCCTGGAGCACGTGGACCTCGACGCTCGGCTGGTTGTCCTCGGCTGTCGAGAACACCTCCGACTTGCGCGTCGGGATCGTGGTGTTGCGGTCGATCAGCTTCGTCATCACGCCGCCCTTGGTCTCGATGCCGAGGGTGAGCGGGGTGACGTCGAGGAGCAGTACGTCCTTGACGTCGCCGGCCAGCACGCCGGCCTGGATCGCGGCGCCCACCGCGACGACCTCGTCCGGGTTGACGCCCTTGTGCGGGTCCTTGCCGGTGAGCTCCTTGACCTTCTCCTGCACCGCGGGCATGCGGGTCATGCCGCCCACCAACACGATGTGGTCCACGTCGGCGCCCTTGACGCTGGCGTCGTCCATGGCCTGCTTGGTCGGCCCGACCACGCGCTCGAGCAGGTCGCCGACCAGCTCGACCAGCTTCGCCCGCGATAGGCGCGTGTCGAGGTGCTTGGGCCCCGACTGGTCGGCCGTCACGAACGGGAGGTTGATCTGCGTCTCCTGCGTCGTGGAGAGCTCGACCTTCGCCTTCTCGGCCGCCTCGTAGAGACGCTGGAGGGCCATCTTGTCCTGCGAGAGGTCGATGCCCTGCTGCGCCTTGAAGTCCTTGACGAGCCAGTCGACGATCGCCTTGTCGAAGTTGTCGCCGCCGAGGTGGTTGTCGCCGGCGGTCGCTTTGACCTCGAACACTCCGTCGCCGATCTCGAGCGCCGAGACGTCGAAGGTGCCGCCGCCGAGGTCGAAGACGAGGATCGTCTGGTCGGCCTCCTTGTCGAGCCCGTACGCAAGCGATGCCGCGGTGGGCTCGTTGATGATGCGCTTGACGTCGAGACCGGCGATCTTGCCGGCGTCCTTCGTCGCCTGGCGCTGGTCGTCGTTGAAGTAGGCGGGGACGGTGATCACCGCGCTGTCGACGGTGTCGCCGAGGTACGCCTCCGCGTCGGCCTTCAGCTTCTGGAGGATCATCGCGCTGATCTCGGGCGGCGAGTACTCGTTGTCTCCCGCCTTGACGCGCGCCGCGCCGTTCGGGCCGGAGACGACCTCGAACGGCACGATCTTCTCCTCCTCCTTGACCTCGGCCTCCTTGCGGCCCATGAACCGCTTGATCGAGAAGACGGTGTTCTCGGGGTTCGTGACCGCCTGCCGCTTGGCGACGGTCCCGACGAGGCGCTCGCCACCCTGCGTGAAGGCGACGACCGACGGCGTGGTCCGTGCGCCTTCGGCGTTCTCGACCACGGACGGGTCGCGGCCCTCGAGCACCGCCATGCACGAGTTGGTCGTGCCGAGATCGATTCCAATCGTCTTAGCCATACTGAGACTCCTCTTTCTGCCTAGCCATTAAAGCGCTGCCTGCGTGAAATCTGAGCCTTATTGTGGCAGATTTTCGGAGTAGCACCGAGACGTAGCCGCGGGCAGCTGCCGCGCATCGGTGCGGAAGCTGCTGTCCGGTGACCCTAACCCGAAACCGGCGCCCGGGGCAAGGGCCGCCGAACGGCGCGACGTGCGACCTACCGACTCTCGAAGAAGACGAGCAGCGGGTGAGTCGGCTCTGAGAAGCGGGGCTCGACTCGGGCCGACGTCTCCGCCGGCGCCTCCGTGAGGATACGGTTGGCCAGTTCGCGTCCGCCCTCCTCGGTGAGTGCTCCCACGAGCAGGTAGCGCCAGCGGCGCACGACGTGGAGGCCCTCTTCCTGAAGCCGCTCGGCGAGCTCGGCGGTGGCGCGGTGGCTGTCGAGCTCGACCCTCACCTCCCAGTCGAACTCTCCCTCCTCGGCCACCTCGCGCGTCTCGGCCGCCAGCCGGCGCTCGCGCTCAGCCGCGCGCTGGGGCTCGCTCGCGGGCAACGGCTCGGACGCGTCCTTCCACGCCTCCTCCACCGGGTGCCAGCGGGTGAGCGAGACAGTCGCGGCGAGGCCGTCCGCCGCGAGGACCTCGCGCACGACCCGCTCGGCCTGGCGCGCCGCCTCTTCGTCGGCCGCG
>Ga0136614_10000410_pt1 | contig 20975 bp, 17 predicted proteins | sample AntDrymUQ2792106_2_FD_106643 | JGI IMG/M metagenome (GOLD analysis project Ga0136614, IMG submission 106643) | Polar desert sand microbial communities from Dry Valleys, Antarctica - metaG UQ279 (21.06) | ecosystem: Environmental > Terrestrial > Soil > Desert | place: Antarctica: Dry Valley... | reverse complement strand
CGTCGACGAGCCGCAGTCCCGGGTGCTGGCAACCAGCCCGACCCGGTACATGGTCACCGGAACCAATGAGATCGTGGAGCTCCGGTTCAGCGACGGGTCGCGCCTGCGGTGCACGCCGAACCATCGGCTGTGGACCGCGAACCGCGGATGGGTGCACGCCGAAGAGCTCATCGAAGACGACCGGGTCGTGCGCTCGTTCGAGTACGCGCCGCGCCCATTCGCCCCGAAGTCGCTGCCCGTCGTGGCGGTCGAGGCCGGACGGACGGCGCGCGGTGAGGCGCTCGCCGACGTTCCCGAGGAGTGGGATACCGAACTCGCCCACTACCTGGGCTGGTTGCTGGGGGACGGATGTCTCACCGAGGCCGGCGCCGTGACCGTCTACGGGAGCGCCTACGAGCGTGACTCGGTGCTGCCACGCCACCGTGCGCTGCTGACCCGCATCACCGGATTCGAGTCGAAGCCGAGCATCCAGCCGAACGGCACCGCTGCGCTGCGCTGCATGCGTGATCGGTTCGGGGCGATGCTGCGGATGCTCGGGGTGTCGGCGTCGCGGTCTGCGGCGAAGGTGATGCCTGAGTCGGTCTTCGAGGCGCCGGAGGAGGCGGTCACCGCCTTACTGCGAGGGCTCTTCGATGCCGATGGCTGCGTGGTCAACCAGGTTACGAAGGGCACTCGGTACATCGGGCTGGGCAGCCGGTCGGACGAGCTGCTGCGCGGTGTCCAGGAGTTGCTGGCCGGCCTCGGCATCGCCGCCCGGATCTACTCCACGGGAACCGAGACGGACCCTTTCCACTACGCCCGCAAGGACGGGTCCACCGCGGTCTACGGCAGCGATGGGCCGAGCTTCGACCTGCGCATCAGTGGCCGGTCGATGGCGGAGTTCCGGATTCGGATCGGCTTCGACCACGAGGACAAGGCGGCCAAGCTCGCTGTCGTGCTCGCTGACCACGGGCACTACACGAAGGACGAGAGTGTTCGGCTGGTGTCCCGGAAGTCGCAGGGTTTCGAGACCACATACAACCTGACGGAGCCGCGGAACCACTCCTACGTGGTCTCGGGCGTCGTCGTGGCGAACTGCTCGGAGTACCTCCACCTGGACAACTCCAGCTGCAACCTGGCGTCGCTGAACCTCATGAAGTTCGTACGCGAGGACCTCACCTTCGACTCGGAGCTGTTCACGAAGGCCGTCGAGCTGGTCATCACGGCGATGGACATCTCGATCTGCTTCGCAGACTTCCCCACCGAGGCGATCGCGGAGACGACACGCGCCTACCGCCAGCTCGGCATCGGGTACGCCAACCTCGGTGCGCTGCTGATGGCGACCGGACACGCGTACGACTCCGAGGGCGGTCGCGCGTTGGCGGCGGCGATCACGTCGCTGATGACCAGCGTCGCCTACAAGCGGTCGGCCGAGCTCGCCGGCGTGGTGGGGCCCTACGACGGTTACGCCCGTAACGCCGAGCCGCACCAGCGGGTGATGCGAAAGCACGCGGCGGCCAACGACGTGATCCGCACCTACCACCACAACGACCGCGCCGTGCAGAAGGCGGCCACCACGGCGTGGCAAGCAGGAATCCGCCTGGGCGAGCAGAACGGCTGGCGGAACGCGCAGGCTTCGGTACTCGCGCCGACCGGGTGCCTCACCGGCGACACCCTCGTCACCACGGATCGTGGGTTGGCGCGGCTGAGCGAGCTCGGTGACGTGTACGGCGACCGGTGGCAGTCGCTCGACGCCACGGTGTCCACCGACGACGGCCCGAGGCAGGCCACCAGGTTCTTCGTCAACGGGGAGGAGCCCACCCGTCGGATCGTCACCAAGGGTGGGTACCGGATCCACGGCACCCTCACGCATCGGGTGAAGGTGGTCGCCGGCTCCTGCGACTGGGTGTGGAAACGGCTGGCGGACGTGGCCGACGGCGACATCCTGCCGATGCAGCTCAGCACGCTCGTGGGCACACCCCGGAACGTGCCGCTGCCGGTGCTCGACCAGGCGTACTACGCCGGCGACCGGGGCATCCGCGTACCCGACCACATCGACGCGGACCTCGCGGAGCTGGTCGGGTACTTCATGGGCGACGGGAGCCTGCACGCCAAGGGGATCAGGCTCTGCGTCGCCGATACGGACCTCGACGTCGTGGAGCGGCTGCGAGTCCTGTCGAAGGGGTTGTTCGACCTCGAGCCGGTGGTCAGCAGCAAGCCCGGATACCAGGAGGTCGTCCTCCAGTCGGTGCGGCTGGCCCGCTGGTGGCAGGCGGCCGGCTTCGCGAAGGACCTGCCGGGCGTCGACCACGCCGGCAAGGGGTGGACTCCGCGGATCCCGGCCATCCTGCGGGAGACCAATGACGTCGAGGTGTACTCGGCTTTCCTGCGGGGCGTGTTCGAGGCGGACGGGACGGTCATCGAGGGAGTGCCGAGCATCTCGACCGCGTCGGCGACCTTCGCCGACGACCTTCGGACGCTGCTGCTCGCGCTGGGTCTTGCCACCACGACGCGCGAGACGACCAGCGGTTGGGGCGGGCCGATCTTTCAGGTGCGGCTGCGCAACGCGGAACACGCGCTGGGCTTCGACGAGATCATCGGCTTCATGGGCGAGCGGAAGGCTCGCCTCATGGTGGAGCTCGAGCCGGTGCGGAGCGGGAAGAACGACCGGATCATGTTGCCCAGGATTGTCTGGGACGAGCTTGTGCCGTGCGGACACGAACTGCGTGGCGCGGTGGTCCAGTCGTTGCGCAAGCACGGTGGCGTCAGCCGGGGTCTCGCACGTCGCCTCCGTGAGGAGCGTGCGGACCCCCGGCTCGACGCAGCCCTCGGCTACCTCTTCGAGGTCGTGTCGGCGAACGAGGACGGCGGCGTCCAGCCGACCTACGACCTCTCCGTACCCTCGAACGTCACGTACGTGGCGGCTGGGTTCATCAGCCACAACACCATCGGCTTCATGATGGATTGTGACACCACCGGGGTTGAGCCCGACTTCTCGCTCGTGAAGTTCAAGAAGCTCGTCGGCGGCGGGTCGATGCAGATCGTGAACCAGACGGTGCCGAACGGCCTCGCCGCGCTGGGTTACCAGGACGAGCAGAGTGAGGCGATCGTCGAGTTCATCGCCGAGCACGGCCACGTCATCGGGGCGCCCGGCCTGCGGACCGGGCACTACGACGTCTTCGACTGCGCGATGGGCGAGCGTGCCATCCCCCCGATGGGCCACGTGCGGATGATGGCGGCGGTGCAGCCGTTCATCTCGGGCGCGATCTCCAAGACCGTCAATATGCCCGAGTCGGCCACCGTGGCCGAGGTCGAGGAGATCTACTTCAAGTCCTGGCAGCTCGGGCTGAAGGCGCTCGCGATCTACCGCGACAACTGCAAGGTCGGCCAGCCCCTCTCGACCGGGAAGACCGCGGCGCAGCGCGCGGAGGCGACCGTCGCCACGGAGGCGCGGCCGGTGCGCAAGCGACTGCCGAAGAAGCGGGCGAGCGAGACGGTGTCGTTCTCGGTCGCCGGGGCGGAGGGCTACGTCACGGCCGGGCTGTACCCGGACCACGGGCTCGGCGAGATCTTCGTGAAGATGTCGAAGCAGGGCTCCACCCTCGCCGGGGTGATGGACGCCTTCTCGATGGCGATCTCGATCGCGCTGCAGTACGGCGTGCCGCTGGAAACCTACGTCTCGAAGTTCGTGAACATGCGCTTCGAGCCTGCGGGGATGACCGACGATCCGGACGTGCGGATGGCCACGAGTGTCGTGGACTACCTGTTCCGCCGGATCGCGCTGGACCACCTCCCGTACGAGAAGCGGGCCCAGCTCGGGATCTTCTCCGCGGAGGAGCGCACCGTGCAGGTCGCCGCGGACTACGGGACGGCGGGCGTCGACGAGGTGGACGTGGAGGAGATGCGCAGTTCGGTGCACGCCGGCACACCGCCGCCTACCACGGCGGACAGCCGGCCAGCGCCGGTGTCCGTTGGCAGTTCCACGGAGCTCCTCGAGCTGCAGATGGGCAAGGCGGCCGACGCGCCGCTGTGCATGACCTGCGGGACGAAGATGCGCCCGGCCGGATCGTGCTACGTGTGCGAGGGCTGCGGCTCCACCAGCGGCTGCAGCTGAGCGCCCGCCCCGCGACATGGATGCTTGTCGCGGTCGGGGGCCCCGTGTGTGGTCGCGGGGTCAGACGGTGCAGCGGGCGCGGAGAATGGGGTCGACCCGGTGCGGAGCCGGGCCGGACCGAGGAGTGCCACGATGAGCGGGGCCGCCGACGAGGGCACCACGTTCGCGGACCTGGCGCTACGGCCGGAACTGCGCAGCGCGTTGACCGGGCTGGGGTACGAGGAGCCGACGCGGATCCAGCGAGAGGCGATCCCGCCGCTGCTGGCCGGTCGTGACCTGCTCGGGCAGGCTGCGACCGGCACGGGCAAGACCGCGGCGTTCGCGCTGCCGCTGCTGCAGCGGCTGCCGCGCGAGGACGACGGCACCGAGCCGATGGCGCTCGTCCTCGTGCCCACGCGGGAGCTCGCCGTTCAGGTGTCCGAAGCGGTCCACCGCTACGGCCGCGACCTCGGCGCCCGCGTGCTGCCGATCTACGGCGGGCAGCCGATCGGCAGGCAGCTCCGCGCGCTGGAGCGCGGCGTCGATGTCGTGGTCGCGACGCCCGGCCGCGCGCTCGACCACCTGGGTCGCGGGACCCTCGGTCTCGACCACCTCGAGGTGGTCGTGCTCGACGAAGCCGACGAGATGTTCGACATGGGCTTCGCCGAGGACATCGAGGCGATCCTGCAGGAGACGCCCGCTTCCAGGCAGACGGTGCTCTTCTCGGCGACCATGCCGGCGCGCATCGACGGCATGGCACGCCGCCACCTGCGCGATCCCGTCCGCATCCGCACCGGCGGCTCCGCGGCGGCGAGCGGCGAGCGTCCCCTGGTCCGGCAGAGCGCGTATGTGGTGTCGCGGGCGAGCAAGCCCGCCACTCTGGGACGCGTCCTCGACGTGGAGGCACCCACCGCGGCGATCGTCTTCTGCCGCACCCGCGACGAGGTCGACCAGCTCACCGAGACGCTGAACGGGCGTGGCTACCGGGCCGAGGCGCTGCATGGCGGGATGGGGCAGGAGCAGCGCGACCGCGTCATGGGGCGGCTGCGCAGCGGCACCGCCGACCTGCTCGTCGCCACCGACGTCGCCGCGCGGGGACTCGACATCGAGCAGCTCAGCCACGTCGTCAACTACGAGGTGCCGTCCGCGCCTGACTCCTACGTGCATCGGATCGGCCGGGTCGGCCGTGCCGGCCGCGAGGGTGTCGCGATCACCCTCGCCGAGCCCCGTGAACACCGGATGCTCAAGACGATCGAGCGGGTGACCGGGCAGCGGATCTCGGTGGAGAAGGTGCCGACGGTCGCGGATCTGCGCGCCCGGCGACTCGAGCTCACCCGCGCCGCGCTGCACGAGAGCCTGCTCACCGACGACCTGGAGCGCTTCCGAGTCGTGGTCGAGACCCTGGCCGACGAGTTCGACGTCATGGAGGTGGCGCTCGCCGCGGTCAAACTCGCGCACGAGGCCAGCGGGGCGGCCGCGGACGAAGAGGAGATCACGGACGTCGCGCCCCGCGAACCGCAGCGGGACCGGCCCGCGAACCGGCGACCCCGCCCGCCCGCGAGCGGGATGACGCGCCTGTTCGTCGGGCTGGGACGCAGCGCGGGCGTCCGGCCGCAGGACCTCGTCGGGGCGATCACGGGGGAGTCGAGCTTGTCCGGACGCGACATCGGCGCGATCGAGATCGCGGACCGGTTCTCGCTCGTCGAGGTCCCGGGCGCCGCAGCCGGTGAGGTGATCGCTGCGCTGCGCAGCACCACCCTCAAGGGCCGGAAGGCGACCGTACGCCGGGAGCGTGAGGTCGCGTCCGGGCCGCGAGCGCGCTAGACCAGTTTTCTGGCCTAATCCTCGACCGAGCCGTCCTGCTCGGCGAGGAACTGCTCCAGCTCGGCGCCGATCTCCTCGGCGGTCGGCAACTCGTCGACCTCCGCTGCCAGCAGCGGGCGCCGCCCGCGAGTCTGCGCCGCCGCGTCGAACTGCTGCTCCAGGCGGCGAACCACTGCGCTGACCTCGTCCGACGTGGCGATCTGCTGATCGACCTCGGCGATGGCCTGGTCTGCCGCGGGACGCAGCGCCTCAGCGGGCACGGCGAGCCCGCTGACGGCGCCGAACTGATCCAGCAACTCCAGCGCGGCGGCGGGGACCTCCGCGCGGGCGAGGTAGTGCGGCACGTGGGCCGCGAAGCCCACCGCGTCGTGGCCGGCCTCGCCGAGTCGCAGCTCCAGCAGCGCGGAGACGCTGGCGGGCACCTCGACGGTGCCGAACCAGCGCTCGTGGTCCGCGACGAGCTCGGGGCGCGTCGCGTGCGCGGTCACCGTGACCGGACGGGTGTGCGGCACCGCCATGGGTACCGCGTCGAGCCCGACGGTGAGTCGCACCCCGAAGCGCTCGACGAGCTCGGTGACGGCAGCGACGAACCGCTCCCACTGCAGGTCCGGCTCGGGGCCCGCCAGCAGCAGGAACGGGGTCCCTTCGCTGTCGCGGACCTCGTGCAGGGTCAGCTCCGGGCGGCCGTAGCCGGCCCAATGGTCGGTCTCGAACATCATGACCGGGCGCCGCGAGCGGTAGTCGAGCAGCTGGTCGGTGTCGAACGTGGCGACGACCCTACTGTCCAGATGCTCGAGGAGGTGCTCCACGGCGAGCCTGCCTGCCTGCCCCGCGTCGATGAACCCGGCGAGGCTGTGCACGAGCACCGGACCGCCCTCGGGCGTAGTCGGGTCGTCGGTGATCTGGTATAGCTCCGTGGTGGGTTCGGACACGTCGCCTCACTTCCCTCGTCGCAGGTCTTCACGGGTGTCCAACGCCGCGGCGCGCCCGTTCCATCCCGGCGCGGTAATCACACGTTGGTGACAACGACTATCGTTACACTCGTCCACACCGTCACCGTCCGAAAGAGATCCAACACTGTGCGTATCGCCTTCGTCGGCAAGGGGGGCAGCGGGAAGACCACGCTGTCGGCCCTGTTCACCCGCCATCTCGTCGAGCTGGGACGGCCCGTGCTCGCGATCGACGCCGACATCAACCAGCACCTGGGCCAGGCACTGGGGCTCGAGGACGCCGCAGTCACCGCGGTCCCACCGCTCGGTGCCGACCTCGGCTGGGTCAAAGACCACCTGCGCGGCACCAACCCTCGGATCGCCCCGGGAGAGATGATCAAGACGACACCGCCGGGCCGCGGCTCGCGGCTGCTGCGCCTGCACCCCGGCGACGAGCTGCACCGGCGGTTCGCTCGGTCGGCGGGTGGTGGGCATCTCATGGTGACCGGCGAGTTCGAGCCCGACGACGTCGGGGTGTCCTGTTACCACTCGAAGACCGGTGCGGTGGAGCTCTACCTGAACCACCTGGTCGACGGGCCCGGCGAGTACGTCGTGGTGGACATGACCGCGGGAGCCGACGCGTTCGCCTCCGGCCTCTTCACCCGGTTCGACCTGGTCATGCTGGTCAGCGAGCCGACGCGGCGCGGCGTGGGGGTGTACCGGCAGTTCGCGCAGCACGCGCAGGGCCATGCCGTGCGTCTGCGGGTACTCGGCAACAAGGTCGGCGGGGCGGACGATGAGGCGTGGTTGCGCGCGGAGCTCGGCGGGGCGCTGCTCGCCTCGGTCGGATATTCGACGTGGGTGCGGGCAGCCGAGCAGGGTCGCGCGCCGGACTTCGCGAAGGTCGAGCCGGGCACGCGGGGCGCGCTCGACGCGGTGCTCACCGAGCTCGACCGGATCGAGCGCGACTGGGACGCCTACCATCGCGGCACCGTGCACTTCCACCTCCGCAACGCTGCTGCGTGGGCCAGCCGGTCCGCGGGCGCCGACCTCGCCGAGCAGGTCGACCCGCTGTTCGTCCCGGGCCCGGCGGCGCTCGCCGACGGCCCGGTTCCCGCGGGCGCCGTGCCCGCGGGACGATGACAACCCTGGAGGATCCGATGTCGCTGGATGTCCCACCCACCATGATCGCCGCGGCCGAGCGGGGCGAGCTCGACGATGCGGAGTTCGTCGCCGTCGTCCGGGACTCGCTGCCCTACGCGTGGGAGGTCGTCTCCGCCGTGGCCGCCGACCTGGAGCTGGCCCCGGACGCGGAGAAGACCGAGCACGCGATCCCGCCGCCGGACGAGGCGGCGCGCGGACAGCTGCTTCGCGCACTGGCGAGCGATGCGATCCGCGGTGCCCTGCAGCGGCACTTCGGCGTGCAGCTCGCCTTCCAGAACTGCCACCGGGTGGCCGCCTTCCGTCCCGAGGCGGTCGGGAGCGAGCGGTACCGCCGGTTCGTCTCCCCGCGCGAACAGGTGCTGAATCAGACCCCGCTGCTGCGGGACTGCTGACACCGTGTCCTGATCGACCTTGGCGCACGGGCCGGGAAGCGGGCAGGCTGACCGAGTGCCCCTTCCCGGCCCGCGCCAGCTCCAGACGTTCCTCGCTGCGGTGAGCCGCAGCCCAGCCACGATGGGGGCGGTGGCGCCGAGTTCCGCGCGCCTCGGCGACCGGCTCGCTGCCATCGTCCCGGGAAGCGGTGAGCCGGTGGTCGTCGAGCTCGGGCCGGGGACGGGCCCCACGACGGCCGCGGTGCAGCGCAGGCTGGCCGGGCGCGGACGGCACGTCGCCGTGGAACTCGACCCCGTGCTGGCCGAGCACCTGGCGCGTGAGCACCCGAGCGTTGATGTCGCGGTCGGCGACGCTGCCGAGCTCGGGCGGATCCTGGCCGAGCGCGGCCTGTCCGGGGTCGACGCCGTGCTCTCCGGCCTGCCGTGGTCGCTGCTTTCCCCTGCGGCGCAACGGACGATCCTCGACGCCGTGGCGGCCGCGCTGCGCCCCGGTGCGGCGTTCACCACGATCGCCTACGTCCATGCCCTGCCACTGGATGGCGCCCGGCGGTTCCGGGCCCTGCTCGCCACGCTGTTCGACGAGGTGCTCACGACCCGCACCGTGTGGGGCAACGTGCCGCCCGCGGTGACGTACGTGTGCCGCCGTCCTGCGGGGCGCTGATGCGCGCCGGGCTCCTCGTGGCGTGCGGCCACGCAGGCTAGACCACCGGTCCGACACCGGCGGCTGTCGCGAGACGCGGGCGGATGAGCTGTCCCCAACCCGCACCCTGTCCACAGGCGCACGGCAGCCCCCCTGGCCCCGCCCCGCCGCCCGGCGCACCGTGATCGCCATGACAGCGCCACCCGCACACCGTATCCGCCTCACCGACCCCGCAGAGCTGATCGCGGCGGTGCCGCACCTGCTCGGCTTCCACCCGAGGGACTCGCTGGTGGTGGTCGCGCTCGACGGCCGCCGCCTCGGCCTGACCCTGCGCGCCGACCTGCCGCCGCCGGGCGAGGAGGTCTTGCTCGCCGAACAGGTCATGCTCCCGCTGCTGCGCCAGCGCCTCACCGGGGTCCTGCTGCTGGTCGTCGGTGGCCCACCGGGGCGCGACGGCGACGTGCCGGGCCGGGTGGTCGTCGACGCGGTGGACGACGCGCTGGCGGAGAAGGGCGTCCCGGTGGAGCACGCTGCCTGGACCGCCGGCACGCAGCCGGGTGCGCTGTGGCGTTGCCATGACGACCCCGGCTGCGGCGGTGCGGTCGACGACCCGGCGACGTCTGCGCTCGCCGCGGCGACGGTCGCCGCAGGCGCCGTGACGTTCGGCAGCCGGGAGGAGCTCGCCGCGCTGCTTGCCCCTGACCCGCCTGAGGTGCTCGCTCGGCGCGCGAAGCTGTTCGCGGCCGCCGACGCGGAGCACCCGCTGCAGGCGGATCCGGCGGCACGGCGCGCCCGGGACCTCGCCGGGCTGCACGCCGACGCGGCTCGGGGCGAACTCACGCTCGACGACGAGACGGTAGTGGCCGCGGCGTCCGCGCTGTGCGACCACCGGGTGCGGGACTCGTGCCTGGGCTGGAGCGTCGGCGAAGGTGCGGCGGCGGCCGAGCAGTTGTGGCTGGCGCTGGTGCGGGCCGTACCGGGCGTGGCGCGCGCGGAACCCGCGGCCATGCTCGCCTGCACGGCCTACCTGCGGGGCGACGGCGCGCTGGCGGGCCTGGCACTCGAGGCCGCGCTGGCCGCGTCGCCCGAGCATGCGCTCGCCCGGTTGCTGCACGCCGCACTCGAGGACAGCCTGCCGCCCGGCTTGCTGTGCAGTGTCGCGCGGGACGCCGCGGCGGACGCGGCCGTGGCACTGGGGAGCACGGAGTGATCCGCCGCGCGGTGAGGTGTTCAGAGTGCGAGCTGAGCGAATTCCCATGCGTCGGACACGATGGCGGTGAGCTCGGCGCGCTCCGGCTTCCAGCCCAGGTCCGTCCTTGCTCGTTCGCTGGAGGCGATGAGAACGGCCGGGTCGCCTGCGCGGCGCGGGCCGACCTCGGCGGGGATCGGGTGGCCGGTGACCTCGCGGCAGGCTTGGACGACCTGGTGCACCGAGAAGCCGGTGCCGTTGCCGAGGTTGTAGATCCGGTGCTCTCCGGGTCGGGCGTGCTCGAGGGCGAGCTCGTGCGCGTCGGCCAGGTCCACCGCGTGGATGTAGTCCCGCACGCAGGTGCCATCCTCGGTGGGCCAGTCGTCGCCGAACACCATGATCTTCTCCCGGCGGCCTTGCGCTACCTGCAGGACGAGCGGTATCAGGTGGGTCTCCGTCGTGTGGCGCTCGCCGAAGCGGCCGTAGGCGCCCGCCACGTTGAAGTAGCGCAGGCTGACCGCGGCGAGGCCGTGTGCGGCGGCGTACGAGCTGATCGCATGGTCGATGGCGAGTTTCGTCGCGCCGTAGGGGTTCGTCGGGCGGTTCGGGTCGGTCTCGGTGATGGGCACCGACTCGGGGTCGCCGTAGGTCGCCGCGGTGGACGAGAAGACGAATCGGGGGATGCCGTGGGCCCGCACGGCCTCCAGCAGGCGGACGGAGGCCACCACGTTGCCGAGCCAGTACAGCTCGGGGTCCGTCATGGACTCCCCGACCAGCGACCGCGCTGCGAAGTGCAGCACCCCGTCGAAGCCCTCGGCCAGCACCGCGTCGGCGTCCGCGATGTCACCCATCACGAACCGTGCGCCGTCGGGGACAGCGTCCGCGTGGCCGGTGCGCAGGTCGTCGAGCACGACGACCTCGTGGCCCGCCTCGATCAGCCGCGCTGCGCACACGCTGCCGACATAACCCGCGCCCCCGGTCACCAGGAGACGCATCCGACTCGCCTGCGTCACCGGAGACGGGCCAGGACGGCGTGCGCCACCGAGCTGGAGATGTCGAGCGTGAACCCGCCACCGGTAAGGGTCACCAACGCACCTGCGCGCTGTTGCGAAGCGACCTCGACCTCGTTGCCTGGGACGGCGTCGACTCTGTGCAGCTCGCCCATCAACGCGGGGTCGAGCTGGACGTGCTCGGCGATCCGCCCCACCTGCACCCGGCCCCCGCCGCGGCGCGCCACCTCGTCCAGCCGGAGCAGGTCGGGGTCGATCGGAGGAGCGGGGTCGCCGCCGTCCAGCTCGTCGAGGCCGGGGATCGGGTTGCCGTACGGCGAGGTCGTGGGGTTGTCCAGCAGCGCGATGAGCTTGCGCTCCACGGCGTCGCTCATCACGTGCTCCCAGCGGCACGCCTCAGTGTGCACGTACTCCCACTCGAGACCGATGACATCGATCAAGAGTCGCTCCGCGAGCCGGTGCTTACGCATCACCGACACGGCGCGGTTGCGCCCGCTCGCGGTGAGCGCGAGATGACGGTCGTCACCGACCACCAGCAGGCCGTCGCGCTCCATGCGCGCCACCGTCTGGCTCACCGTCGGCCCGCTTTGTCCAAGCCGTTCGGCGATGCGGGCGCGCAGCGGGACGACGCCCTCCTCCTCCAGCTCATAGATGGTGCGGAGGTACATCTCCGTGGTGTCGATGAGATCGTTCACGGCCACACCCCTTCGTCCTCCACCATCCTAGTGGGTGAGAGTGATCAGCGGTGGCGGTGACCGGCAGCCGTGTTCCCGCCTCCGAGTACGGGGTGCGTCGACGGCCCCTCAGCCCGGGGGTAAGCGGTCGAACGCACGCCGTGCGAGTTCGAGCACCCCGTCGCACACCGGCACCGGGGGTTCGGTGAACAGCGACGTGTCGACGTCGAGCACGTTGCCTTGCGCAGCGTCGGGCCCGAGCGCGACCGTCACCTGACACGACGCGTCGTCGGCGCGCACCACGACGGCGCTGTTCCCCGCCACCTCCGCGGGCTCGCCCGAGGCGGCGCCGAGGTCGCTGACGAAGACGAAGCCGCCCTCGACGTAGTCGATCGCGCACAGGAAGCTGGATGCGGGCGCCCCCTCCTGGGTGAGCCCGGTGGCCTGCGCGATGTCGTCCGGGGTGAGCAGCGCGCAGAAGTCGACGCCTTCGACGCGTTTCGCCACCGCGATGGTCGGATCGTCCAGCGTGGCGGTGGTCTCGGCTTCCGGGTCCGGACCGGGAACGGGTTCCCGCTCCCCGGCCGCCGAGGGGTTGCCCGCGATCGTCGTCGTGCACCCCGTCGCGAGGGCGCCCACCAGGGCCACCGGCGCTGCCCACCGAGCTGTCCACACGGGAGCACACGCTATCCGGGCGGACCCCGCCGCGGGAGCAGCGCAGGATGCGACCACCCCCGGCGTGCCCGTAGCGTCTGCGCCCATGCCGAGCGCCGCTGCCGTCATCTGGGACGAGGCATTCCTGGCCTACAACCTGGGTGGGGGCCATCCGCTGGACCCGGTCCGGCTGGATCTCACCGTGCGGCTCGCGCGCTCGCTGGGGGTGCTCGACGGTGTGACGCCCCTCGCTCCGGTCATCGCCACCGAGGAGCAGCTGCTCACGGCACACTCCGCCGGCTACCTCGACGCCGTGCGCGCCGCGCCGCACGGCCGCTTCCCCGTGGGCCGGTTCGGGCTCGGCACCCTCGACAACCCCGTGTTCAACCGCATGCACGAGGCCTCGTCGCTGGTGGCGGGCGGTTCGCTCGTCGCGGCGGAGGAGATCACCAGCGGCCGCGCGGCCCGGGCGGTGAACATCGCGGGCGGGCTGCACCACGCCATGCGGGATCGCGCCGCCGGCTTCTGCGTCTATAACGACTGCGTCATCGCCCTCCGTCACCTGCTGGCCGCCGGGTTCGAGCGCGTCGCCTACGTCGACATCGACGTGCACCACGGTGACGGGGTGCAGGCGGCGTTCGCCGCCGACCCGCGGGTGCTCACCGTGTCGCTGCACCAGCACCCGGCGACGCTGTGGCCCGGCACCGGGCACTCGAGTGACGTCGGCACCGGTGAGGGTGCCGGCTACGCCGTCAACGTGCCGCTGCCGCCGGGCACCCGCGACGGGGACTGGCTGCGGGCCTTCCACGCGGTCGTGCCGGGTCTGTTGCGCTCGTTCGCTCCGCAGGTGCTGGTCACCCAGCACGGTGCCGACACCCACGCAGAGGACCCGCTCGCCGACCTCGCGCTGTCGGTGGACGGCCAGCGCACCGCGCACCGGGCGCTGGCCGAGCTCGCCGAGCAGACCGCGGAGGGGCGGTGGCTCGCGCTCGGCGGCGGCGGCTATTCGCTGTTCCGCGTCGTGCCGCGCTCCTGGACCCACCTGCTCGCCGCCGTCCTGGACCGCGACGTGGACCCGGACACGCCGGTGCCCGCGGACTGGACGGCCCACACCGCGGCACTCGCGCCGGGCATCCGCCTGCCGTCCTCGATGGGCGACGGCGCCGAACCCGAATGGCTGCCGTGGGACGGCGCCGGGGACACCGGCGCCGACCGGGCGATCCAGGCGACCCGGCGGGCGGTGTACCCCCTGCACGGCCTCGATCCCGACGACCCGCGGGACTGACATGGTCACACCGGAGCATCCGCCGAGCAGCGCGGATCCCTACCGGGGCACGCGTCGAGGTCGGCAAGCCGCCCGCCCCCCGCGACACCGGGCCACACGCCTGCGTTGACGTGTGAGGATGCATGCGACTCGTCGTCATCGGTTCGTCGGAGAGGCTGGGAGGCCGCCGTGCAGGTGCACAGGACCCCACAGGAGCGGTTCGCGGATCTCGCGGACTTCCCGTACGACCCGCACCACGCCGAGGTCACCGACCCCGACGGCGGCACGCTGCGGATGGCATACGTGCAGGCCGGCCCCGCCGCCGGGGAGCCCGTGGTGCTCGTGCACGGTGAACCGACGTGGTCGTACCTGTACCGCTCGATGATCCCCACGCTGGCCGAGGCCGGGCTGCGGGTGATCGTGCCCGACCTCGTCGGTTTCGGCCGCTCGGACAAACCCGCCGAGATCGGCGACCACAGCTACGCGCGGCACGTCGCGTGGCTCACCGAGCTGCTGCTCGACCGGCTCGACCTGAGGGGGATCACGCTGCTCGGGCAGGACTGGGGCGGGCTGCTCGGGCTGCGGGTCGTGGCGGAGCACCCGGACCGCTTCGCACGGGTGGTCGCGGCGAACACCGGGATGCCGACGGGGGACCACGACATGCCCGAGGTGTGGTGGCGGTTCCGCCGGACGATCGAGAACGCGTCGCGGCTCGACATCGGGCGGATCGTGGCCGCGGGCTGTGTCCGGGGCCTCTCGGAGAGCGCGAGGGCCGCGTACGACGCCCCGTTCCCCGACGAAACCTACCTCGCCGGCCCGAGGGCGATGCCGCTGCTCGTGCCCACCGCGCCGACCGACCCCGCCACCGAGGCCAACCGCGCTGCCTGGGTGGAGCTGTCCCGGTGGGAGAAGCCGTTCCTCGTGGCATTCAGCGACTCCGACCCGATCACCGGTCCGATGGCGCGGATCATCACGAAGCTCGTGCCCGGGACGCGCGGGCTCGAGCACCCGGTGATCGCGGGCGCGGGCCACTTCCTGCAGGAGGACGCGGGCGAGGAGCTCGCGGGCCACGTGCTCACGTTCCTCGGCCGCGCAACCTGATCACCCGCACGGTCCGTCCTTCTCCCATGGGACGAGGGTGGATACTGGTGGTGGCCGGGGTCGCGCTGGGTGCGCTCGGGGCGTGCGGGGGCGAGTCCGACGGGGTCGGCTTCGGCGGTGCGCCACCGCCGTCCACGCAGGACGATCCGGTGCCGCAGGTGCCCGACGGGCCCATCCCGCCACCCGGCGGGCAGTCCCTCCCGGCCGAGCAGGTCGACGGGTCCGCGCTGCCGGAGGGCTACCCGCGGCTCGTGTGGACGCAGGAGAACGGCTCCGTGCTCGGTGCGTACGGGCAGGAGGGCGGCTGCTCGGTCGTCCGGGCGAACCTCGTGGAGGAGACGCCCGAGGCCGTGCACGTGAGGTTCATCGAGTTCACGCCCACGACCGGGCCGTGCACGATGGACCTTCGTTTCCCGCCGCTCACCGTCCCACTGGCCGAGCCGCTGGGTGACCGCACCGTCGTGCTGATGCGGGAGGTGAGCGACCCACCAGGGCGCTGACCGCGGAAAGTCGGAAGGCCGGGCCCGCCCCCGACGGGCCCGACCTCCCGGGGTACGCGAGCGCGCATCTGCGCGTCGCGTGGTCTACGTCACAATCGACCGTGCCTGCTCCCGGCGCCGGAGTCAATCCGCCACACTGGGTGAGCGCTCAGCTGGCGTACGCACGCAGCCGCTCCGCGCGGTCGCCTACACGCAGTTTCGCCATCACCTCGCGCTCGATCTGGCGGACCCGCTCGCGGGACAGTCCGAAGCGTTTGCCGATCTGGTCGAGCGTGCGCGGCTGGCCGTCGTCGAGGCCGTAGCGCAGCCGGATGACGTTCTGCTCCCGGTCGTCGAGCGTCGCCAGCACGCGGCGCAGGTCCTCGTGCAGCAGGCCGGAGATGACCGCGGACTCGGCGTCGGCCGCCTCGGAGTCCTCGATGAAGTCCCCGAGGGGGGCCTCCTCCTCGGCACCTACCGGCATGTCGAGGCTCACCGGGTCGCGGGAGTGGTCGAGCAGGTCGGACACCTTCTCGGCAGGGATGCCGGACAGCTCGGCCAGCTCCTCGTGGGTGGCCTCGCGGCCGAGCTGCTGGTGCAGGTCGCGCTTGATGCGGGCCAGCTTGTTGACCTGTTCCACGAGGTGAACGGGCAGCCGGATCGTGCGGCTCTGGTCCGCCATGCCACGGGTGATGGCCTGCCGGATCCACCAGGTGGCGTAGGTGGAGAACTTGAAGCCCTTGGCGTAGTCGAACTTCTCGACCGCCCGGATGAGGCCCAGGTTGCCCTCCTGGATGAGGTCGAGCAGCGGCATGCCGCGGCCGGTATAGCGCTTGGCCAGCGACACGACCAACCGGAGGTTGGCCTCGAGCAGATGGTCCTTGGCGACACGGCCATCCCGCACGAGGGCGAGCAGGTCGGCGCGGCGGGAAGGGCTGAGCCCGGTGTTCGAGTCGAGGACGTGGCGGGCGAACACGCCGGCCTCGATGCGCTTGGCGAGTTCGACCTCCTGCTGCGCGGTGAGCAGCGCCGTACGTCCGATACCGTTGAGGTAGACACGGACGAGGTCGGCTGCCGGGCTCTGCGCGTCGAGGTCGGCTTCGGTCGGGGTGGCGCGCTCGACAGTGATCTGCGCGGCGGTCATCGGGTCCCTCCCTGTGACGGGTGTGCGTGCGTCCCGGGCGGGGGACGCGCGAGGCGCCGTCGTCGCGGTCGGCACTTTTCACAACGCTGTGGGCCGGGAATCCGTTCCCACGTTCTCACCCCGGAGTACGTTCGAGACCGCAGAGAGGTTGCCGTTCCCGCCGGACCCACAGGCTCTTCTCAGCATCCTGCGAGCAGGGTCTCAGTGCCGACGCTTCGACCCTACGAGCAGGTCTCAGGCTCCGCTCGAGGAGACCTCCACCAGCACCGTGAACGGCCCGTCGCCCGTGCTGCGCACCACCATCGGCGCGCCGAACCGCCCCGTGGCGACCGTCGCGCCACGCGAGCGCAGCCGTCGCACCACCTCCTCGACGAGCGGCTCGGCGTGCTCGGGCCGCGCCGCCGCGGTGTAGGACGGCCGACGGCCCTTGCGTGTGGCGGCGTACAGGGTGAACTGGCTCACCACCAGCAGTCCCGCGCCGGTCTCTGCGCACGAGCGGTCGTCGCGCAGGACCCGCAGCTCGTGCAGTTTGCGGGCCACCGTCTCGGCCTGGGCCGCCCCGTCCCCGTGTGTGACGGCCAGCAGCACGAGCAGGCCGGGGCCGTCCAGGGACCCGACCACCTCGCCGTCGACGGTCACCGACGCCTCCAGCACTCGGCTGACCACAGCTCTCACGACATCAGCATCCCGTGCCGTACCAGCTCACGGACGGCGGGCGGCGCGGTCGCCACCTGAACGGTGCCGCCGGTGTGGCCGAGCGGTTTCGTCGCTGGTCACGGTGGGCCGTCCAGCGTATCGCACCCGTGGCCCGGTTGCGGCACCCCACGCCCTCGGTGAGGGTGGTCACACAGCCGGAACACCCCGGTCGGACGGAGGGCGACAGCCGTGAGCGGTGCGGACATGACAGGCCAAGTGGCGCTGGTGACCGGAGGCGGCCGCGGGATCGGCCGCGCGATCGCCGAGCGGCTGGCGCGCCGGGGGATGACGGTGGCGGTGGGCTACTCGAAGGGCTCCGAGGCAGCGGGGGAGTTCGTCGCACGGTACGAGGGCGCGAGCGCGCATCAGGGCGACATCGGTGTGAAGGAGGACTGCGCCCGCGTCATGGACGAGATCCAGGACCGGCACGGTCGGCTCGACGTCCTGGTGAACAACGCGGGCATCACCGCGGACCGGATGATGCACAAGATCGACGACGAGGACTGGGACCGTGTCATCCAGGTCAACCTGTCGGGCACGTTCTACCTGTCTCGGCTGGCGTTCCTGCACATGCGGGAGCGCGGGTCCGGTCGGATCGTGTCGATCAGTTCGGCGATCGGCGAGCGCGGGAGCGTCGGGCAGGTGAACTATTCCGCCGCGAAGGCCGGTCTGTTCGGGATGACGATGAGCATGGCGCAGGAGGGCGCGCGCAAGGGCGTCACGGTCAACTGCGTCTCGCCGGGCTACATCGAGACCGACATGGTGGCGAACGTGAAGCAGGATGTGCTCGACAAGCTCGTCGCAACCGTGCCGATGCAGCGGCTCGGACAACCGGACGAAGTTGCCCGGGTCGTGGAGTTCCTGGCCGATCCCGACTCGGCGTACATCACCGGGCAGGTCTTCTCCGTCAATGGAGGGCTGTACATGTGAGTGCCTCACCCCGCCCGGTCAAGCGGCGTCCCGCTCAGCGCCGAAAGGCACCGGCCCCGCTCACCGAGCCGGAGGTGGCCTCGGGCAACGGGGCCTCGCGCGGCCGCAGCAGGCCGGCGCCCGCCCGGGAGCCGCTGGAGCGCGCCCGGGCGGGCGCCAGGGACATCGTGTCGTCGCTGCAGGGCCTCCTCGGCACGGAGGCCGTGATGGCGCAGGTCGACCCGGCGGGCCTCGGCGCCGCTGTGGGCAGGTTCGCCACCTCCGTCGCGACGCATCCCGCATCGACGGCCCGGGCCGCGCTGCAGTACGGGGGGCGCAGCGCGGCGGCGACCATCGCCGCCGTGCTACGCAGCGTCGGTGTCGGGATCGACGGCCCCGCGGAGTTGCGCGCCGAGGACGGGCGCTACGGCGATCCGGCGTGGACCGGCAACGCGCTGTTCTATCTGCTGCGCCAGCACCACGCGCTGCTCGAGGCATACCTCGCCGAGCTCGTGGACCAGACGCCGCTCGACGACCTGACGCGGCGCAAGGCGAGCTTCGCGGTGCAGCAGATGGTGGACACGGTCGCCCCGACCAACCTGCCGGTGACGAACCCGGCAGTGCTGAAGAAGGCCTTCGACACCGGCGGGCACAGCGTGGTGCGCGGCGTACGCAACCTGCTGCGCGACATCGTCCACAACGGCGGCAAGCCGAGGCAGGTCACGCCGGGGCAGTTCCGGCCCGGCCACGAGCTCGCCGCGACGCCCGGCAAGGTCGTCTACCGCAACCGGCTGATCGAGCTGATCCAGTACGAGCCGCAGACGGAGCAGGTCCACGCCGTGCCGCTGCTGTGCTGCCCGCCGTGGATCAACAAGTACTACATCATGGATCTCGCCCCGCAGAAGAGCCTCGTCGAGTGGGCGGTGCAGCACGGCCACACCTGCTTCATGATCAGCTACCGGAACCCGGACTCGGCGATGGCCGACGTCACGATGGGTGACTACCTGCGCGAGGGCCCGCTCGCTGCGCTGGACGTGGTGGAGGAGATCACCGGGACGCGCCGGACGAACCTCGTCGGGCTGTGCCTCGGCGGCACGATCGCGATGTGCGCGGCGGCGTGGCTGACCGCGCGCGGGGAGAAGCGCCTGCAGTCGATCACGCTGCTGAACACCCTGCTCGACTTCCGGCTCCCGGGACAGCTCGGCATCTTCACCGAAGAGCGGACCGTGGACCGCATGGAACTGAGCATGAAGGACAAGGGCTACCTGCCTGCCGGCAGCATGGCCACCACATTCAACCTGCTGCGGGCCAACGACCTGGTGTGGAACTACGTGGTCAACGACTGGTTGCTGGGGGAGGAGCCCCCGCCGTTCGAGATACTCAGCTGGAACTCCGACTCCACCCGCATGCCCGCCGCGATGCAGGTCGAGTACCTGCGGACGCTGTACCTGGAGAACCGCCTCGCGACGGGGGAGCTCGAGCTGGCGGGGGAGCACATCGACCTGTCGCGGGTGCGCGAGGACGCCTACTTCGTCTCCGCGGAGGTCGACCACATCGCGCCGTGGAAGGCCGTCTACGAGGGCGCGAAGCTCCCGGGCGGCACCGTGCGGTTCATGCTGTCCAACTCCGGGCACATCGCAGGCGTGGTGAACCCACCCAGCCCGAAGTCGAAGCACTGGGTCGGCTCCGCCGAGCAATTGCCCGACGACCCCGAGGCGTGGCGCAGTGAGGCGGACGAGGTCGGGAAGTCCTGGTGGGAGGACTGGACCCGATGGATCGCCGAGCGGGGCGGTGAGCACCAGGACCCGCCCTCGATGGGAAGCTCAGCGCACCCGTCGCTGGAGGACGCGCCGGGCGGCTATGTGCTGCAGGACTGACCGCCGATGACGGAGCTGACCGGTCGGCGCGCCGTGGTGACCGGCGCGGCGAGCGGGATCGGGGCCGCGTGCGCCCGCCGGCTCGCGAGCGACGGAGCGGCGGTGACGCTGCTCGACCTCGACTTCCGCCGCGTGGAGTCGCTCGCGGCCGAGATCGGCGGCCGCGGCGTGCAGGTCGACCTCGCCGACCTGGACGCCGTGGACGCCCTCGAGCTGGACGCCGACATCCTGGTGAACAACGCCGGCGTGCAGACCGTCAGCCCGATCGAGGCCTTCCCGCCCGACCGTTTCTCCCTCATCCTCCGGCTGATGCTGGAGAGCCCCTTCCGGCTCACCCGGGCGGTCCTGCCGGGCATGTACGAGCGGGGTTTCGGACGGATCGTGAACATCTCCTCCGTGCACGGCCTGCGGGCCTCACCCTTCAAGTCCGCCTACGTCGCAGCGAAGCACGGGCTCGAGGGCCTGTCCAAGGTGATCGCGCTGGAGGGCGGCCCAAAGGGTGTCACGTCCAACACGGTGTGCCCCGCCTATGTGCGGACGCCGCTGGTGGAGAAGCAGATCGCCGACCAGGCCGCCGTGCACGGCATCTCGGAATCCGAGGTGGTCGAGAAGATCATGCTGACCGAGCCCGCCGTCAAGCGCCTCATCGAGCCGGACGAGGTCGCGGGCTGCGTGGCGTTCCTGTGCTCGCCCGCCGCGAGCTTCATGACCGGGTCGTCACTGGTGCTGGACGGGGGCTGGAGCGCCCGTTGAGCGTCGCGCACCCGGGCCTGATGGTGCGATGACGGATGCGCGCAGGGAGGACCGCGCCGACCCGTGGCGCGCGCAGCTCGACGCTCGGGGGCTTCATCCGGGCGCAGCGGCAGCTGGCTGCCCTGTCCCTGCGCGAGATGTCGTCACTCACCAAGGTTGCAGAAGCTCGTCGGCACGCTGCCGACCGGTGACGCCACCGTGGCG
>Ga0136614_10000408_pt1 | contig 21036 bp, 24 predicted proteins | sample AntDrymUQ2792106_2_FD_106643 | JGI IMG/M metagenome (GOLD analysis project Ga0136614, IMG submission 106643) | Polar desert sand microbial communities from Dry Valleys, Antarctica - metaG UQ279 (21.06) | ecosystem: Environmental > Terrestrial > Soil > Desert | place: Antarctica: Dry Valley... | reverse complement strand
GCTCTAACTCACCCCGGCGCCCCACCGGCCCCCTCTGCCGGCGGTGGCAAATGACCACGGTGTGCGTCTACCCACAATTTTCTGTGGGCAGATGCCCGCGGTCCGCTTTCACCACCACGCCGGCCCTCCCGACCCCGGCCCGAGGCCGCCAACCCCAGCCGGGCCGGGGTCTGGTAGCATCTGACCGCTTCACAAAATCCACACGTTCGTCTCTCGCCGTGGCGTGCCGCGGCGAGCTTCGGTCCCATCCCAGCCTGATGATTTCCCTGAGGGCCGGGGTGGGTTTGACGAGCGGAAGCCGGCTTCGAGCCGGGATAACCGAACAAGGAGGGAAGACGCACATGCCCGTCGTGACGATGCGTCAACTGCTCGAGGCGGGGGTCCACTTCGGGCACCAGACGCGCCGGTGGAACCCGAAGATGAAGCGATTCATCTTCACCGAGCGCAACGGCATTTACATCCTCGACCTGCACCAGACCATGCAGGGCATCGAGAACAGCTACAAGTTCGTGCGCGACATGGTCGCGGGAGGCGGCACGATCCTGTTCGTCGCCACCAAGCGACAGCTCCAGGGCGTGCTCGCAGAGCAGGCTGAGCGCTCGGGCATGCCCTACGTTAACTTTCGCTGGCTCGGCGGCATGTTGACCAACTTCCGCACGATCTACGAACGCATCAAGCGCATGCGCGAGCTCGAAGAGATGGTCTCCGCCGGCGCCCTCGACTCGCTTCCCAAGAAGGAGCGGATCAGGCTCGAGCGTGAGCTCGTGAAGCTGAGTCGCAACCTCGCTGGCATCCGCAACCTCGATAAGGTTCCGGACGCGATCTACATCCTCGATATCAAGAAAGAGGAGATCGCAGTACGCGAGGCGAAGAAGCTTGGCGTGCCAATCGTCGCGGTGCTCGACACCAACTGCGATCCCGATGACGTCGACTACGGCATCCCCGGCAACGACGACGCGATTCGCGCCGGCAAGCTGTTGACGCGCATCATTGCAGACGCCGCCATCGAGGGCCGTTCCATGCGCGGCATCGACGGCACGGAAGCAGAACCCGGCGCGCTCACTCCTGAGGGGACAGAGGTGCTTCCGGGGGCGGCGGCCCAGCCCAAGGCCGAATGGGAACTGCAACTCGAAGCCGAGGAAGAGGCCGAACGCACTCAAACGGAGCCGGCAGAACAGACCCCGGCCCCCGCGACACCCACGACAGAACAGAGCTGATCAAGGAAAGGCATTCAGCAATGGCACAGATAAGCGCAAAGGACGTAAAGACCCTGAGGGATCGGACCGGCGCCGGCATGATGGACTGCAAGAAGGCGCTGACCGAGGCAAACGGGGACCTCGAGGCAGCGGCGCGCATCCTGCGCGAGAAGGGTCTCGCCGATGCAGCAAAGCGCAGCGGCCGCTCGGCCTCCGAGGGGATCGTGTACGCCTACTTGCACACCCCGACGCCCAACTACCCGCCCAAGCTCGGCGTTCTGATCGAGCTCAACTGCGAGTCGGACTTCGTCGCCAAGACGGAGGGTTTCGAGCGGCTGGCCAAGGACATCGCCATGCACATCTCGTTCGCCGACCCCGGCTGGACGACGCGCGACGAGATTCCTCAAGAGATAATCGACGACGAGTCTCAGATCTACGCCAAGCAGGCGAAGGACTCGGGCAAGCCCGAGCAGGTGATCGACAAGATCGTCTTAGGCAAGATGGAGGCGTTCTACAAGCAGAACGTGCTCATGGATCAGGAATGGATCCAAGACAGGAACAAGACCATCGCCGACCTCATCGACGGTGCGCGTGCGTCCATGGGGGAGAACGTCTCGGTGGGTGGCTACAGCCGCATTCGCGTGGGTGAGACGCGGAGCACTTAGTGCACCTCCCCACGGATACAGTGGCATTCGAGCTCCCCCGAATCCCCGCTCGCGGCGTAACACGGCACGGCTCCGCCGAGGTCGGAATTGGGATTCAATCTGTCGCTCCCGTATCTTCCAGGTGCGCAGCGCTCGTCGCGCCTGGCGAAACGGCTCCGCCGAGGTCGGAATTGGGATTTAATCGGGGCGCAGTGACGCTCTCGGTGCGTATCGTATTTCCGGTGCGGAGCACTTAGTCCTAAGCGATGGGCGAGGTCCAGGTAACGCCGAAGTACAAACGAGTGCTGCTGAAGCTGTCCGGGGAGGCGTTCGCCGACCCCGAAGACGGCTTCGGTATCGACCCTCGCATCGTCTCTTCGATCGCGCGCCAGGTGGCCGAGGCAAAGGCGCTAGGGTGTGAGCTCGGCGTGGTCGTCGGCGGCGGCAACATCATCCGCGGTCTCTCGGCCAGCGCGCAGGGCACCGCGCGCACTACCGCCGACTACATGGGAATGCTCGCCACCGTCATTAATGCGCTTGCGCTCCAGGATGCTCTTGAAAAAGAAGGCGTGCAGACGCGCGTGCAGAGCGCGATCTGGATGCAGGAGCTGGCAGAGCCGTACATTCGCCGGCGGGCGATCCGCCATCTCGAGAAGGGCCGTGTGGTGATCTTCGCCGGGGGAACCGGCAACCCCTACTTCTCCACCGACACTGCGGCGGCGCTCCGAGCGCTCGAGGTGGGGGCCGAGGCGATCCTCAAGGGCACCCGGGTGGACGGGGTCTACGACTCGGACCCAGAGCTCAACCCCTCAGCGCAGCGGTTCTCCTCGCTCGACTACATCGAGGTCTTGCAGCGGGGGCTGAAGGTGATGGACTCGACGGCGATCTCGTTGTGCATGGACAACAACCTGCCGATAATCGTGTTCGATCTCAAAGGTGAGAGCATCCTCCGCCTGCTGCTCGGAGAAGAGGTCGGCACCCTGGTTCATTCAGAATCGGCTCATTCGGAATCGGGAGGCGAAGACGGGGGGGGCGATGGCTGAGAACAAGGATCAGATCCTGAGTCGGGCGGCCGACAGGATGCACAAGGCGGTGTCGGTGAACCTCGAGGAGCTCAGTGCGATTCGATCCGGCCGCGCGTCGCCCGCGCTGCTCAACCGTGTCACGGTCGATTACTACGGGACCAGGGTCCCCCTCAATCAGATCTCGAACCTGTCGGTGCCCGAGCCTCGTGTGCTGATGATCGTCCCCTACGATCCCAACTCCGTGTCGGCCGTCGAGAAGGCGATCCTGGCCTCCGACATAGGCATCACTCCGAACAACGACGGGACGAACATACGTCTCGTCTTCCCCCAGCTCACCGAGGAGCGCCGCAAAGAGCTCATCAAGGTCGCGCATAGCCGCGCCGAGGAGGGCCGGGTCGCCATCCGGGCGATCAGACGCCACAGCAAGCAGGATCTCGAGCAGCTCCGCAAGGACGGCACGCTTCCAGAGGACGAGGAGCGAGCGGCCGAAGGGCGGCTGCAGCGGCTGACCGACAAGCACGTCGCCGAGGTCGACGAGAACCTCAAGCGCAAGGAACAAGAGCTGTCCGAGGTCTGAGGGCGTGAGAGAGGGCGCCGCCGGCGAGCCGGTCCCGCCCCCCGCCCCGCCTGGGCGCCCGCTGCGCCAGGCGACCGCTACGGGGGTAGCTCTGGTCGTGGTCTTGGGTGTGTCCTCGGCTTTCGGCGCCGCCGCCTACTTCGTGCTGATCACTCTCGCAATCGCGCTGGCGCTGTTCGAGGCAATCGACGCGTTGCAACAGCGTGGCCGGCGGCCGAGCCTCGCGTTTGCGCTCGCCTGCTCGCTGGCGCTTCTGGTCGCCGCCTACGCCTCACGCCCCTCTCTCTTCGGAGTGGTGCTGGCGTTCGCCCTCTACGGGGGTTTCGCCTTGAGCCTGAGGTCCTCGAGGGGGCCGAGCCCGGCGGGCGATGTCGCCTGGACTCTGCTGGTGGTGGGTTGGATTGGCGGAGGTGGCGCGGCCGCCACCTCACTGCTGGTCGCCCCCTCGGGACGCTCGTTGCTGACCGCGTTCATCCTGGTGGCGGCGGCCGACGATGTCGGCGCCTTCTTCGTGGGGCGCACCTGGGGAGCTCACAAGCTTGCTCCTCAGGTGTCGCCGGGCAAGACCTGGGAGGGCTTGGCTGGAGGCCTTGTGGCCGCGGTCGCCGCGGGCGCGCTGGCGGGGGCGGTGGTCGAACCCCTCGGCGTTGCGGGCGGCGTCGTTCTGGGGGCCCTCTGCGGCCTGATCGCTCCGGTGGGTGATCTCGTGGAGTCGTTGTTCAAGCGGGAGATGGGAATCAAGGACTCGGGGAGGCTGCTGCCCGGCCACGGAGGCGTGCTCGACCGTCTCGACGCGCTGATCTTCTGCGCTCCCGCCGCCTACCTCTACGTCATCTTCTTCGTTACATGAGGCTCGTCCACCAACCCCGACGTACCCACACGCGCGTGGCGTGCTTTCAGGTACCTAATCGGTACTCGAGGGCGCGCTGTGCGCGATCCACTACCCCCCTGGCGGGGGAAAAAAGATGAGGACGCGGGTCGTAATCCTCGGGGCGACCGGGTCGATCGGCCGTCAGGCGATCGAGGTCATGGCGGCCCATCCGAACGACTTCGAGTTAGCGGCGCTCTCGGCGGGCTCGGACGCGGCCGGCCTCGAGTCCCTTGCCCGCGCCCACGGCTCGCCCCCCACGGGGCTGGGGACCGAGGCTGCGGTGGAGCTGGCACAGCTCGAAGGCTCAGACGTCGTGCTGAACGCAGTCGTCGGCGCCGCCGGCCTGCAGGCCTCCCTGGCGGCGCTGGAGGCCGGCAAGACGCTCGCGCTGGCGAACAAGGAGAGCCTGGTCGCGGGCGGCGAGCTCTGTCTCGACGCGGCGAGGCGCTGGGGAGGGCGCATCGAGCCGGTCGACTCGGAGCACGCCGCCATCGCCCAGTGCCTGAGCAACACGCCTCGAGACGACATCGCTCGCATAGTGCTGACGGCTTCGGGCGGCCCCTTCCGTAAGCGAGCGGACCTCGCCGGGATCACGCTCACGGAGGCGCTTGCCCACCCCACCTGGAGGATGGGCCCGAAGATAACGATCGACTCCGCCACGCTCATGAACAAGGGGCTGGAGGTCATCGAGGCCCACTACCTGTTCGGGTTTCCTTACGAGCAGATCGGGGTGCTCGTGCACCCCCAGAGCATGGTGCACGGCATCGTCGAGCTGGTGGATGGCTCCTCGCTGATGCAGGCGGCGCCGGCGGACATGCGCATCCCGATCCAGGCCGCCCTTGCCCCGAATCGGCCCCGGCGGGAGCTGAGTGCCCCTCTCGACCTTGCCAGCGGCCCGGCCCTGGAGTTCGAGGAGGCCGACCTCGAGCGCTTCCCGGCGCTGTCTCTGGCCCGCGCCGCGGGGCACGCGGGGGGCACCTGCCCCGCAGTATTGAACGCCGCCAACGAGGAGGCGGTGAGGGCCTTTCTCGATGGGGCGATCCCGTTCACAGGCATCGTGGCGACAGTCGAGGCCGTTCTGACGCATCACGAGCGCTCCGAGGCGGGGAATCTCGAGCAGGTGCTCGAGGTTGACCGATGGGCAAGGCGGCGAGCCCGAGAGGTAATGAGGACCACCTCGCGCGCCGATAGGACTCCCAATGAGCAGAGATGAAATAGGGAGGAAATAGGTGAATAGGAACGGCAACATGTTAGGAACATCCAGGTGAACGCTGGCGTCTTACTTTTCATCGTGGCGATCCTGGTCGTTGTGATGGTGCACGAGACCGGGCACTTCCTGGTCGCAAAGTTGTTCAACTTCAAGGCCACGAAGTTCTTCCTCGGGTTCGGCCCCACCGTGTGGTCGTTCTCACGCGGAGAGACCGAATACGGCATCAAGGCCATTCCCGCAGGGGGCTTCGTGAAGATCGTCGGCATGAATCCCTACGAGGACATCCCTCCCGCAGATCGGGCGCGCTCCTATTTCACCAAGCCTCGCTGGCAGCGCGCACTGGTCCTGGTGGCGGGCTCGGCGACGCATTGGCCCGTGGCCTTTCTGATTCTGCTGATGACCTCGATGACGCTCGGTTTTCCCACGGGCAAGGCCAGCACTGAGGTGGCGGCAGTCTCGGAGGAGAGCCCCGCGCTCGAGTCGGGGCTCAAGGCCGGCGACGTCATCACCGGCGTCGAGGGACTCGAGACAAGTTCGTGGGAGCGCATCAGCGCCTACATCCGCGCCCACGCAGGCGAGGAAGTGACGTTCACCGTCACCCGCGGAGGCACCGAGCAGCCGGTAGAAGTCGTCTTGGGACGGGCGATCTACAGCCCGAGGCGGGGCCCTGTCGACTATGCGTCGGCTTCCGAGGAGTTGCGGGAACCGCGCGGCAACGAAAAGCTGGTCGGCTTCCTAGGCGTTCAGCCGACCGAGCTCTTCGAGAAGAAGGGTTTCTTCGGGGCCGCCGCCGACGCCTCCGGCAAGACATGGGACGCCACCAAGCTGTCGGTTCAAGGCATCGGCGAGGTCTTTTCCATGGTCGTCGACGGTCGGCTGTGGGGTGCGCTTTCGGGCAGCGGCGAGCGCGCCATCGACGAGGGGCCGCTGGGGATCGTGGGCGCCGGTCGCATCGCGGGGGAGAGCGTCGCCACCGGCCAGTACCTCAACCTCATCGGGCTGATAATCGGATTCACGATCTTCGTGGGGCTCATGAACCTGTTGCCCCTGCCCCCGCTCGACGGGGGCCACCTGGCGGTCGTCGCTTACGAGGCCGTGACCAAGAGGTCGGTGGACATGCGCAAGCTGATCCCGGTGGCGGCCGCGGTGCTGAGCTTCTTTTTGATCTTGTTCGTGGCCTCTCTGTATCTCGACATAGCCCGCCCCATCCGCACCCCTCTCTAGCGCCGCCCCGCGCCTCCCTTGCGGAGAAGCTTGAGTGACTGAGACATCTGCCGCATGATCGTGCCGGGCTGCATCCGGTGGCTGCTGTGCGACCGTCTCCCTCCAGCTACCGAATGCGGTGGCTCACGTGCGACGGTCTACTCTCAACCGCCGCAGGCTCCGATCGGTGGCCCAGTAGCGATGGGCGGAACCTAGACTGGAAGTCATGTACGAGCGACGCAAGTCCCGAAAAATAAGCGTGGGCTCGGTCGCCATCGGCGGCGACGCCCCCATCTCGGTCCAGTCCATGACCACCACCAAGACGGACGACGTCTCGGCAACCCTGGTTCAGGTCCACCAGCTCGCAACCCAGGGTGCCGACATCGTGAGGGTGGCGGTGCCGCACGAGGCCGATGCCCGGGCGCTGCCCGAGATCGTGGCGGAGGGCGGGGTCCCGATCATCGCCGACATCCATTTCTCGGTCCGGCTGGCGTTAATGGCGCTCGAGGCCGGCGTTCACGGCCTCAGGGTGAACCCAGGCAACATGCGCAATCCCAAGCACGTCCAAGAAATCGCCGACGGAGCCCGCCAACGAGGCATCCCCATTCGCATCGGGGTCAACGCGGGGTCCCTGCACAAGAAGCTCATTGCCAAGCACGGCCGGCCCACCGCCGAGGCCCTGGTCGAGAGCGCGCGGTGGGAGATCTCATTGCTGGAGGAGCACGGCTTCTCCGACATCAAGGTGTCGGTCAAGCATCAGAATGTCCCCGAGATGATCGCCGCCTACCGCCTGCTGGCCGAGCGCACCGACGTGCCGCTGCACCTCGGCGTGACCGAGGCGGGCACTCCGAAGCAGGGCATCATCAAGTCCGCCATCGGCATTGGGACTTTGCTCGCCGAAGGCATCGGCGACACGATCCGGGTGTCTCTGACCGCCGATCCGGTCGAAGAGATTACCGCCGGAAAGCAGATCCTGAAGTCGCTGGGATTGAGGGAAGAGGGCTTCGACCTGGTCGCCTGCCCCTCTTGCGGGCGGGCCGAGCTCGACGTCTTCGCTCTGGCGAACGAGGTCGAGGCTCGGATCGAGCAGATGGACCTGCCTCCGATGCAGATTGCGGTCATGGGCTGCGAGGTCAACGGCCCGGGCGAGGCACGCGACGCCGACATCGGCATCGCCGCAGGCCCGGGCCGCGGGCTCCTGTTCGCCAAGGGCAAGCAGATCGGCTGGGTCCCCCACGAAGGGCTCGTCGATGCGCTGCTCGAGGAGGCCTCGCGCGTGGCCGCCGAGATCAGGGCCTCCGGCAAGGGTGGCGAGGGCGCAGAGGGCGGTCCGACGGTGCTGAAGGGCGCCTCTCGCAGGCAGACGATGGCGATCGGCGGGATCGGCAGCCGTTCGCGCTGAGCAGCTCGCCATCGCCCCGCCGCCACGTCCGACGGTGGTCAAACTTCTTCGGTCCGCGTTTCACCACCTTTCTTGGGGGTCAAACGTCCTCGGTCCGCGTTTCACCACTCGAGGGGGCCGGGCGCAGGCCGTGTTCGGGGGCTACGTCGAAACCGTTTGCTACGGTCAATCCTTGGCGAGGCCGGCGGTGGCGTGCTGCCACGCGAGCATGTCCAACAGCCGCACGGAAGAGAGGCTTGCCAGCGGCCGCCGTTCTGCCGAAATGTTCGACCCGAGCATGGTCCGAAGGGAACCAAGGGCCTCGCGGTTTGAAGTCCTAATGAGGTCGGTGCGTATTGCGGCCCAATAGAGGCGATCGGCTCCCGGGACTTCATGTTTCGGACGAACGCTTGCATTGCTCGTCACTCGGGCCTCGTTGTCGTAGAGATTTCGGACAATGGAATCAGAGAATCGGAAAGAAACTCGGTCGTTTGATATGGAGCATTTTGCTCGCGATGGTGAACCCGACACCTGGAAGGTCTGTAAAGAACTTGAAGAGGGCGGCAGCATCCCAGTACAGCTGTTCCTCAGGATCGGCGTCTTCGAGCCGTGCATCGAGCGGGACGAGATGCCACGGAGCCTGGCTCGCGGTGGTCAACAGCAAATGGGCCACGCGTTGGCTCAAGGTCTCGATGACGATAAGGCGGCCGATCTCGGCCGGCCCCACGATGTCGAGACCCGAGCTGGGGCCGCAATCGAACTTGGAGAGCGTGAGCGCTGGGTAATTCAGAAGCAGGTCGGCGGCATCTTGCACGCTCAGTGAGAGTTTCCCGGCGAGTGAAAGTTGCACACTTCGATAGTAGCGCCCGAGACCTATCCCCGGCCTGGCGCACTTCAAGAGGTCACGGCGATGCTCAATCCTCGCTTCCCGGGCGCCGCCGAATTGCTCATCGATCCCGCCGAGTGCCTCCTCGGGTTCTAGGACGATGACGCCCATCAGTAACCTGGCTCGACGAGATCGGCCGTTGGTTCAGAGTCCAGGAGATCCGGAGGTTCGTGCGCCTGACCCTTCACCGGAATGAGACCCCGGAAAGCCCACAAAAAACCCGCGAGACAACAAGAAGCAACGGCGATTGATGGTGACCGACGAGTAACCAAACTCCCTGGTCAGAGGCTGTTTCTGCGCTAGGCCGCAGGTCATAGGATCGCTAAAGAGCAGACTCTTAATCCGTCGGTTCAGGGTTCGATTCCCTGGCGACCCACCTTCTCTGACCCGCGCAAACGCCTTGCGGCGCACTATTGGACGAGTCGTTGAGCTGCCCGATTGCTGCCATCTTGCTGCCACCTCTGCGATCTCCTATCTGAATTGCCGTCGCTGGGCTGAGACGACGGATTCGCGCACGTCGGGTGCCAGATCAACGAAGTGCAGATCGATCCCTTCCGCGCGGAGGACCTGTCCCATCCAGCTTCGGCCGGTCAGATGCTTCGCTGCTACCCTATCGGCGAAGAGGAGAAACGGGCGAGCATACTCTCGCGCACGCGAGACGGTTATCGCTTATCTACGTCGCCGCATTGACGACGCGGAACAAGTGCCACGCATCCGGGATGCCCTTCAACTCACGTTGACCGGCATCCTCGAACTCAAGTCCAGATCCTGCTGTGAGGTCCTTCACCGTCGACGACACGAGAAGCTCGCGCGGTGCTGCCGACGCCGCAACGCGAGCGCCGATGTTGACGGCGAGCCCGCCTGCCTTGCCGTCAATCGTCTCGACCTCGCCGGTGTGGACTCCCGCTCGGACGTCAAGTCCGAGGGGCTGGACGGCATCGATGATCGCGCGCGCACATCGCACTGCGCGGGCAGGGCCGTCGAACGTTGCGAAGAACCCGTCACCCGCCGTATCGACCTCAGTCCCTCTGTAGCGTGCCAACAGCCCGCGGATGACCGTGTGGTGCCGCTCGACCAGCTCGCGCCAAGCACGGTCACCGAGTGCCGCCGCTCGTTCCGTGGAGCCGACGAGATCCGTGAACAGGACGGTGGCAAGCACTCTGTCGAACTCCGCTTCTTCGTCGCGAACAGCTAATACGAACCGTCGCAGCTCTCGCAGAACGCGCTCCGCGTCTCCCGCAAAGGGCGCGTGCTCAGTGCCGGGCAGCTCGACAACTTCGGCATTCGGCACGTGCTCTCCGATGTACCGGGCTTGCTCGACGGGCTCGGCTGTGTCGTCGGTCCGGTGCATCACTAGCGTAGGCACCATTACGGCTGGCAGTACCGCCCGAATGTCCGTCTCCATCTGCATCCGGGCGAGGGCCAGGGCTGCGCCGCGGGACGCCGACAGGCGCGCGTAGCGAGCCCAGGCCCGAACACGTCCGGGATCACTGCTGATGTGTGGTGAGACGTAAGCGCTATCCGCCCAGAACTCCTCCGTCCCCCAGTGGCTCTCGACGCGTTGCATCCAGGTCTCGTGCTGCTGCTTCGTCCATCCCCACGGGTAGTCTGGCGACCTGAAATACGTCGCCCAGACCGCAAAGAGCACAAGTGCCGACACGCGGCCAGGGTCGGAGGCTGCGAACAGCGTGCAAAGCGCGCCGCCGTCGTCCATGCCGAACAGGACGGCTCGTTCACTGCCGGCTGCGTCCATGACCGCACGAATGTCGTCCATGCCGAGCTCTAGAGACCACGAGCCCGTTGTAGTCGGCGAGTCGGAGAGCCCGAACCCGCGCCTGTCGAACAGGATCAGCCGCGATAGGCTCGCGAGCTCGGTGAGAAATTCGCCGAGCTCGGGCACTTCCCACGCACACTCGAGGTTCGAGAACCACCCTGGCGCATAGAGGAGGTCGAACGGACCGCTTCCCACCACTTGGTAGGCAATGTGCAGCCCATCGATTGTCTTCGTGTAACGGATGGGCGGGCGCTCCACGCAGCGATCCTAAACCGCTCTCACACTGACGAGCTGCGACCCACCGCCTAAGGTCGTGCAAGCGACATTCTCGCACACTCGCACACGTCAGCTGTCCGCTTGAGCGTAAGGCGCAGCCTCAACCAGTCTGGGAGCCATCATGCAGAGGTAAGCCATCATGTCGCTCTGCCCAAGTAGCTCCCGCATCGATTTCAGCAGCTGCGCAGCGCCTAGTGGATCCTCGGTGACCATGTCGTGGTAATCGTTCTCTGCTTCGGGTCCCCATGACCACGGATCCTCGAACGCCCCGATCTGCACTCCGGACTTCTTGCGGCTCTTCTCCTTGAACAAGACGTTATAGGTGGCATTTGACTTAAGGGGAGGGTCTTAAGTACACGAGATCCACGAAATCGTCAGGGAACTCCTTCGTCGTCGCTTATGCGTACATCGTTTCCGGTCTCGGAGCCGTCTCGTATCGTCCCTTGCCTGACCTCTTGGCCGCATTCATCGCCTCGTCGGCTTGCTTGAGCAGCTCCTCATTGGTGCTCCGCGAGGCCGCATCGGCAACGGCGATGCCGATGCTTCCCGAGATAGACACGCTCCGGTTCCTGACTGCGATCGGCTCCTGCACAGCTTTGAGGACTCTCCGGGAGACCACGTGGACATCCTCAATCTCACTTACGTCCTCGACTAGAAGAGCGAACTCGTCGCCGCCAAGCCTGGCCGCGACGTCAGAGTTCGCGGATTGACCTGCGGAGGCGGTCGCCGACGATGGTGAGGACCTGGTCGCCCGCGCCATGCCCCAGGCCGTCGTTCACGCCTTTGAAGCCATCGAGGTCGACGTAAAGCAAGGCGAGGCTCGCTGCCGTCCTCGTAGACGTGGTCGATCTCGAGTAAGTCGCAAGAGGTCTCGCCACAACGAGCGCATCGGGCGGCGTTACCCCCATAGTGTTCGACGACTCGACGCCGGTCCTGTCGGTGCTTCTCCCGCTTCTCCGCCGCCCGGCGTTCCGCGATTGTGGCGTGATAGGCGCGGCGCTGGTCTCGGCCACGAGCGTAGCCACGTCGGCTCTTCGCTCGTCGGCATTCTCGGCACCGCCCGTCCGGCTAGTGTTCTGCGGAGTCATTTCGTGGAGACCGTTGCCGCAGAGCCTCACGACGCAACCCGCTTGGCGACGACTTCACACGAGAACGGCAGGCCGCCCGGGCGAGGGGACCGGTTACGTGCACGGCGAAATCCCTGGCGACCCACGCAAAAGCCCAGGTCAGACGCACATGGCCGGCCGCTGGCACGACCACCCGCGATGAATGAAACTGTTGGCGGCCGTCCTGAGACGCCGAACCTCATTGGTGCCGTGAGCCCGTAGGTCAGACTGGCGCTGGAGCCCAAAGGCACCCCGAATTGTCGCTGCGAGCACGAGTCTCAGATTCTCAAGGACAGGGGCTCCTCTGGACGGCTAGAAAGGATCGGCCGATCGGAGGAGGTGGTGGCTTTATGGAAGTGCTCGTGGATCGGGCCGCGGGGCTCGACGTCCACAAGGACACGGTGACCGCGTGCGTGCGCATCCCGAAGCCTGCTGGAGGACGAGACCAGCAGGTGCGGGAGTTCAGGACTTTCACCCACGACCTCAGGCGCCTGCGGTTGTGGCTCTCCGAGCAGCGGGTGACCCACGTCGCGATGGAGGCGACCGGGGTGTACTGGCGGCCCGTGTGGCACATACTTGAGGACTTACCGGGCGTCGAGCTGTTGTTGGTGAACGCGCATCACGTCAAGAACGTTCCGGGGAGAAAGACCGACGTGTCGGACGCCGCGTGGCTCGCTCAGCTGCTCGAGCGCGGGCTCCTGCGCGGCAGCTTCGTGCCTCCTCCGGTGATCGCACGGCTGCGCGACCTCACCCGCTACCGCAAGAAGCTCGTCGAGGCGCGAGCGTCCGAGACGCAGCGCATCCAGAAGCTGCTCGAGGACGCAGGCATCAAGCTCGACTCGGTGGTGTCCGACGTACTCGGCAAGTCGGCCCGCGAGATGCTCGACGCGCTCATCGCCGGCGTGCGCGACCCCGCCAAGCTGGCGGGGATGGCGCGCACCCGCATGCGTCCCAAGATCCCGGAGCTGCGCCTCGCTTTGGAGGGCCGCTTCTCAGAGCACCACGCGCTCATGTTGGAGATGCACCTCGCCCACGTCGACCACCTCACCGCCTCGATCGGTCGCATCGACGACCAGGTCGATGAGGTGATGTCCCCTTTCGGTGACGAGGCACAGCGGCTTCAGACGATCCCCGGTGTCGGCAAGCGCACCGCCGAGGTCATCGTCGCCGAGATCGGCGTCGACATGAGCCGCTTCCCGACCGCCGGGCACCTGGCGTCATGGGCCGGTATGTGCCCCGGGAACCACCAATCCGCCGGCAAGCGTCGCTCGGGCAAGGCCCGCAAGGGCGATCAGGCGCTGAGAGCGGCGCTGTGTGAGGCGGCATGGGCTGCGGCCCGCACCAAAGACACCTACCTCTCGGCGCAGTTCCGTCACCTGCGCCGGCGCTTCGGAAAGAAGGGAGACAACAAAGCAGTGTTTGCTGTCGGCCACTCGATCCTCGTGATCGCGTGGCATCTCCTCGCCAACGAGTGCGACTACCACGACCTTGGCGGCGACTACTTCGCACAGCGCAACGACGCCGACGCTCGCAAGCGTTATCTCATCCGCCAGCTGGAGGCGATGGGGCAACGCGTCACAGTGGGATCGGCCGCATAGCTCACCATCTTCCGGCTTGGCACCGACCCGATCCTGTCTCGGGTCGGTCTTACGCGCGCCCGTTCGGTTCAGTTTCGTCTCAGAGGCTGTCGCAAAACCCCACTGAAAGGCTCGCGATCTCGCGCCAACTCCCCGACGATGGCACCACAGCCAAACGACGGGAGGGACCGTGGGCTACAACCTCATTTCCTGCGACAGAGACCAGCGGTTCCTGATGCCGCCGAGCCTCAACGAGTGGCTACCCAAGGACCACCTCGCCCGCTTCGTGGTCGAGATGCTCGACATGCTCGACCTGTCCGCGTTCTACGCTCGCCGGCGCGAGGACGGATGGGGCCGGGCCGCCTACGACCCCAGGATGATGGTGGCGGTTCTGATCTACGCCTACGCCGCCGCCTACCCCACCCCCCAGCCCGAAGGTCTACCTGTGTTATCGTTATGAGGCGACTGGGCGTTTTGGCGCGGTCGGTAAATGACGTTGCTTCGTGGCCCCTCGGCAGAGGGGCTTCATTATTGAGGGAGGACAGGTGGGCGCGCTCGAGGAGGTTTCTACCCTCGCCGCCGCGGTTGCCGAAAGGCGCTCCCTCAGGCTGTGGGATATCCAGGTTAGCGGGCGGCCGGGACAGGCGGTCGTGCGCGTGTTCGTCGATGCGGACGGCGGAGTCGACCTCGACTCAGTGGCCGAGATGGCTCAGGAGTTATCGCGCGGGCTCGATCTGCACGATCCGATCCCGGGCCGTTACACGCTCGAGGTGTCCTCGCCCGGTCTCGAGCGCAACTTGAGCAGGCCCGAGCACTTTCAGCTGAGCAAGGGCCGCAAGGTCGTGATCAAGACGAGCAGCGCGTTGGTGCCGGAAGGCCACCGCGTGGAAGGCACGATCGTGGCCGCCAACGGCGACGGGGTGCGAATCGAGGGCGGCCACGGGGCGCTGGACGTGCCCTACGACGAGATCAAGTCTGCTAGGACGGTGTTCGAGTGGAGTTGACGCTGCCCCGGTGAGAACCTGGTTAGAAAAAATGGAGCCGGAGACACAGGAAGAAGGTAACCAATGAAGGTCCCCATGGACTCTCTAAGAGAGCTCGAACGCGAGCGTGGGATCTCGCTGGACACGGTGGTGGAGGCGATCGAGAAGGCGCTTGCATCGGCCTATCTGCGGATGACGAACGCAGACGAGACGCGTGACGCGCGCTCGGTGATCGATCGCGACACGGGAGAGGTGACCCTGTTCGCACAGGAGATCGAGATCGACTTCGATACCGAAGAGAGAACCCTGCTGCGGGAATGGGAGGACACGCCGTCTGATTTTGGGCGCATCGCAGCGCAGACGGCCAAGCAGGTGATCCTGCAGCGCCTGCGTGAGGCTGAGCGGGACCTGACGTTCGGCGAGTACTCGGGCCGAGAGGGAGACATCGTCACCGGCATCGTCCAACAGCACGACCACCGCTACACGATCCTGGACCTCGGCAAGGCCGAGGCCCGGATGCCTCCCCAAGAGCAGATGCCGCACGAGCGTTACGAGCACGGTATGCGCCTCAAGGCCTACATCGTCGAGGTGCGGAAGTCGGATCGCGGCCCCCAGATCATCGTGTCGCGCACTCACCCCGAGCTCATCAAGCGCCTCTTCGAGCTCGAGGTCCCTGAGATCCTCGACGGGATCGTCGAGATCAAGAAGGTGGCGCGCGAGCCGGGTCATCGCTCGAAGATCGCAGTGGTGTCGCACGATCGCAATGTCGATCCCGTGGGCGCGTGTGTGGGTTCGCGCGGCGCGCGCGTGCGCATGGTCATGAACGAGCTGCGCGGCGAGAAGATCGACATCATCAAGTGGACCGACAAGATCGAAGACTTCGTCGCCAACGCGTTATCGCCGGCGAAGGTCAAGGAGGTGCGGGCGCAGGCGGACCAGACCGCGCTCGTCATCGTTCCCGACTATCAGCTCAGCCTCGCCATCGGCAAGGAAGGGCAGAACGCACGCCTGGCGGCCCGCCTCACCGGGCTCAAGGTGGACATCAAGTCCGAGTCGCAGATGCACACCGACACAGAGGCAAAGAGAGTGGCCGCGGCGGAAGCCGCTGAAAGCGCGGCGGAAGCCGAAGCGGCCGCGGCGGCGGAAGCCGCGGAAGGAGCGGGGGAAGCCGCGGGGAAAACGGAAGCCGCCGAGGAGGCGGCCCCGGCGGAAGCTCCGAGACCCGCGGCGGAAGCCCCCGAAGAGGAAGCGGCGGCAGAGCCCACCCCGTCGGAGCAGCCGAAGCCTGTAGAGCAACCGAGCTGAGCAAAGCTGAGTAAAATAGGACATATCCCGGAAAGGACCTGTGTGGGCTGCCGCGCTACGAGACCCCAGCGAGAGCTGGTGCGTCTGCACAAGGCCGCGGACGGCTCCATCTGGCTGGACGACCGGTGGGATGAAGGCGGGTTCGGCGGTCGCCCAGGCACGGCGACCGGCAGGGGCGCCTATTTGTGTCCAGAGGCGCCCTGCCTGCAAGAGGTGAAGCCTCAGCGCCTGGCGCGGGCGCTGCGAACGAGACTCGAGCCGTCGCCACAGCTGCTGGAAGAGCTGCGGGCGAGCTCGAATAGGAGACAGAGCGATGGCTAGACCAAGGGTGAACGAGATAGCGAGGGAGCTCGGACTTACCTCCAAAGAGGTGCTGACGCATCTGGAGGAGATCGGGCATCCCGTCAAGAGCCATTCCTCGGCCGTGGACGAGGACATCGCTGCGCGCCTGCGCGCGGACATGGGCGGAGCTTCCGCCGCCGAGCCCGAGGTTCAGACCCCGGCCCCGGCCGCCGCCGAGCCCGCGCCTCGAGAAGCCTTGGCGGTTGTGCCCGAACCAAAAAAGGTGGTTGCGGTTGAGCCGGAGCGTCCAAAGGACATCGCCCCGCCGCCCCAAGAAGCTCCGCCCGGGTCCGAGGCGGCCCCAGCCGTGTCCGTCCATCGCGGCATCACCGTGCAGGACTTCGCGGCCAAGGTGGGGCGCTCCGCGGCCGAGGTGCAGCGCCAGCTGATAGGCCTCGGCGAGATGGTCACCGTGACTCAGCCCATGACGGACGAGGCGATCGAGCTGGTCTCGGAAGCTCTCGGCATCGGCGTCAGCGTCGTCGACCCCGCAGTCGAGGAAGCGCCGACAGAGGACTTCGGAGAGGACGAGGCCGAAGACGATGGCGAGCTCGAGCCCCGGCCCCCTGTGGTCACGGTGATGGGCCATGTCGATCACGGGAAGACGTCGATTCTCGACGCCATTCGCCGCACCAACGTTGTCTCAGGCGAGGCGGGGGGGATCACCCAGCACATCGGTGCCTACCGGGTGCGGGTCAACGACCGCGACGTGACGTTCATAGATACCCCGGGCCACGAGGCCTTCACCGCAATGCGGGCGCGCGGCGCCCAGGTCACCGACCTTGCGGTGCTCGTGGTGGCGGCGGACGATGGCGTCATGCCGCAGACAGTCGAGGCCATCGACCACGCGCGCGCGGCAAACGTGCCGGTGGTCGTGGCGGTCAACAAGATCGACCGGCCCGACGCCGATCCGACGCGCGTCCGCCAGCAGCTCTCCGACCACGGCCTGCTTCCCGAGGAGTGGGGCGGCGAGACGATCTATGTCGACGTCTCCGCCAAGGAGCGCACGAATCTCGACACCTTGCTCGAGATGATTCTTCTGACCTCAGACGTCCAGCTCGACCTGCGCGCCAACCCCCACGCCTCCGCCCGGGGCAACGTCATCGAGGCCAATCTCGACAAGGGCCGTGGTCCCGTCGCCACGGTTCTGGTCAAGCGAGGCGAGCTGCGCAGAGGCGACATCGTGGTGGCCGGGACCTCGTGGGGCAAGATCCGGGCGATGCTCGACGAGCATGGCCGCAACGTCAAGGGCGCCGGCCCGGGCACGCCGGTGCAGGTGCTCGGCTGGCAGTCACTGCCCGAAGCAGGCGACGAGTTCCACGCCGCATACGACGAGCGAGAGGCGCGCGCGATGACGTCGGAGCGCGAGCAGCACCGTCGCGCCGCCGATCTGGTCGCTCAGAAGCAAGTGTCGCTCCAAGACCTCCTGCAAGCCACCCAGGACGGGGGTATCCCTGAGCTCAACCTCGTGCTCAAGGCCGACACCCAGGGCTCGGTCGAGGCGCTCGACGGCCAGCTCTCCGGGATGGACCAGTCGCTGGTGAAGGTCAACATCCTGCGCAAGGGAGCCGGCGCAATCACCGAGAACGATGTCGCGCTGGCGCAGGCATCGGGCGCCATCGTAATCGGCTTCAACGTGGTACCCACCTCCCAGGCTCGCACTCTCGCCGAAGGCGAGGTCGACATCCGTTCTTATCGGGTGATCTACCAAGCGGTCCAGGACATCCAGGATGCGGCACAGGGCCTCCTCGGCCCCGAGACGCGCGAGGTGCCGATGGGCCAAGCGGAGGTGCGGGCTACGTTTCGCGTGCCTCGCTACGGGCTCGTGGCCGGGTGCATGGTCATCGAGGGGACGATCCGGCGCAACGCCCGCGCCCGCCTGGTGCGGGATGGGACCGTCGTCTACGAGAGCCGCATCGGTTCGCTGCGGCGGTTCAAGGACGACGCGCGCGAGGTTGCTGCTGGGTTCGAGTGCGGGATCGGGATCGAGGGCTACCAGGATGTCAAGGAAGGCGACATGATTCAGGCCTTCGAGATCCAGGAAGTGGCCCGGTAACCAGCAGCGTATGTTCGTCGGCGTCGCCCGTTTCGAGCTGTTCATCCCGGAGAGCTCCTCGCTCAAGACCAAGCGAGCGATCCTTCGGTCTGTGATCGACGGAGCGCGCCACAAGTTCAACGCCTCGGTCTCAGAGGTCGAATATCAGGACCTGTGGCAGCGGGCGGCGCTTGGGATCACCTGTGCCGGGGAGTCGGCGTCTCATTGCCGCGACGTGCTCTCAGAGATCGAACGCTTCGTCGCACGAACAGCAGCGGGGACGGCGGAGCTCACCGGCTCGGTGCATCAGGTGGTCAGCCTCGAGGATGTGCTGCCATGAGCAAGAGAACACGGCGTGTGGAGAAGCTCTCGGCGCAGGTCTTGTCGGAGGAGATCGCTCGCCTCAAGGACCCTCGCATCGGCTTCGTCACCGTCACCACGGTGAGGGTCACCCCCGACCTACATCGCGCACGCGTTCTGGTCAGCGTTCTCGGTTCGGGCGAGGAGAAAGAGGGCACGATGCGGGGACTCGCCAGCGCCGTGCCGCACCTCAGGGTTCAGCTGGGGGCTCAGATCAGGCTTAAGTTCGTGCCCGAGCTCGTGTTCGAGCTCGATCATGCTGCGGAGACCGCGGAGCGCGTAGAGAGTCTGCTTCGTCGCCTCCACTCAGAAGACTCGAACGAGGAAGCATGATGGCGCTCCAGCCGGACTGGGGCGAGGTCGCCTCCGCGTTGCGCGGAGCAAAGCGCGTCGCTCTTGCCTGCCACGAGAAGCCCGACGGGGACGCGGTCGGCTCTCTGCTGGCATTGAGCCTCGTCCTGCGACGGCTCGGCGCCGAGACCTATCCGACCTGGAGTGCGGCCACGGTCGAGGCGGTCGCGCCGTACGCGTGGTTACCCGGCAAGGATCACCTGGTCCAGGTCTCGGACATGCCGCCCGATGTTCCGGTATTCGTTGCCGTCGACTGCGGCGCGGCCGAAAGGCTCGGCGAGGTCGAAGAGATCGCCCGCCGGGCTTCCTGCCTGATCAACATCGATCACCACTCCGGCAACGATGACTTCGGGCACCTCAATGTGGTCGTGCCGACGGCGTCGTCGACCGCCGAGCTGGTCGCGTCCCTGGCTGAAGCGCTCGGAGTCGAGCTCGACCGGGACATCGCCACCTGCCTCTATGTGGGCGTCGTCACCGACACCGGCCGCTTCCAGTACACGAACTCCACACCCCACACTCTCCGGCTGGCCGCCTCCCTCCTCGAGCACGGAGTCCCGGCCCCCACGATCGCCCAAGAGCTGTTCGAGTCCGCCCCGTTCGGTTTCCTCAAGCTCGTCGGCCGCCTTCTCGAGCGCGCCACGCTGTATGAGGAGGAGCGCTTCGTCTACTCGTGGCTTCAGCGAGCGGACCTCGACGAGACGGGGGTGACGCCGCAGGAGACCGACGGGCTCATCGACGCCATCCGCTCCACACGGGCTGCCGACGTCGCGGCCCTGTTCAAGCAACAGCTCGACGGCAGCTACCGCGTGAGCCTTCGCTCCAAGGGTCCCTCGGTCGGTGTCATAGCCCGAGCCCGGGGCGGAGGGGGCCACGAGCTTGCGGCGGGTTTCACGGCCGTAGACGTCGAGGGCACGGCGGCAGAGATTCGGGCGCATCTCGCCCACGGCGCGCGTGATGATTCACGCGCTCCTCGAGCGGATCGCTCGGAGCCTTCGACCGGCCTGTGACCGACGGGGTCGTGGTCGTCGATAAGCCTCGTGGGATGACCTCTCACGATGTCGTCGACGAGGTCAGACGCCTTTTTCGGATCCGCAAGGTGGGCCATGCCGGCACCCTCGACCCCGACGCCACCGGCGTGCTCGTGCTGGGTTTGGGCCGGTGCACCAGACTGCTTGACTACGCGCGCTTCGGGGCCAAGCGCTATTTCGCAGAGGCGTCTTTCGGCGTGACCACCACCACGCAGGACTCCTCGGGTGAGGAGCTTTATCGCCGCGCCTGCACCTTCACGGAGGCGGACTTGCTCGCCGCGCTGCCCGAGTTCGAGGGCGCAATCGAGCAGGTACCCCCGATGGTCTCAGCGGTGAGGGTGGGAGGTGAACGGCTGTATGACAAAGCCCGCCGGGGAGAGGTGGTGGAGCGCGCCGCGCGTCCCGTGGTCATCCACGAGCTGAAGCTGTTGTCCTTCTCCGAGGAGAGCTCCGGGCGGGATCGGTCGGAGCCTCACGCCGCCTTCGAGGTGTGCTGCTCGGCCGGCACCTACGTACGCACTCTGGTGCACGACCTCGGCGGGGCGCTCGGCTGCGGTGCTCACCTGAGCTCACTCAGGCGCACCGAGGCGGCCGGGTTCGAAGTGGCCGAGGCGGTGCCGCTCGGTGATCTGGAGACGTCGCATCTGCTCCCACCACTCGAGGCGCTTCGAGGCATGCCGCGCATCGAGGTCTCTGACGAGGACGCGGCCAGGGTCAGCCACGGCGGGCCGCTGCAGGCGGCTCAGGAACCTGCCACTTTATCCACGCGATCCTCCAGCGGATCGCTTGAACGCGTGGCCCTGGTGCACGGCGGCGTGCTCCTGGGCGTCTACCGGAGGGAGTCGAGTCGCTGGGTGGCCGAGCGTGTGATGCCGTCGTGACTGGGCGAGCGGATCTCGCCGCTTT
>Ga0136614_10000407_pt1 | contig 21046 bp, 19 predicted proteins | sample AntDrymUQ2792106_2_FD_106643 | JGI IMG/M metagenome (GOLD analysis project Ga0136614, IMG submission 106643) | Polar desert sand microbial communities from Dry Valleys, Antarctica - metaG UQ279 (21.06) | ecosystem: Environmental > Terrestrial > Soil > Desert | place: Antarctica: Dry Valley... | reverse complement strand
TCGTTGTCGGGCTTTCCTCAATGGGCCAAAATTCGATCTTGGCAAAGATGCTTCCACAATACTATGTCAGCGATCGCAAACTGGGAGGAGCAATCTTAGCCGACGTCTTAATACTGACTTCAGCCGGGCTAATATTTCTTTGTTTCATCTTGTTTCTATTATCCAACTGGATCGCGGTGAGGGTTTATGATGATGTGTCATTAACCGGCGTGTTCCGCCTTAGTGCATTCCTTACTCTTACTGTCTCGCTCTTCTATCTCACCTCGAGCGCGGTTGCAGGACTGCAGGATTTTAAAGTCTACAGTGGTGCCATGCTCGTTCGCAGTATTCTATTTCTGGTATTGGCAGCGGGCGCCCGGATATCTGGATTGTCTGGCGCGCTGGTAGGTCAATTGCTGGCCACTCTCCTCACTCTGCTTTTGTTGTTAGCGATAGTTGTGAAACTTGGCCGCGCCCGTTTTCCGGGCGACATTAAGCCCGTGTTCTCGGCAGAGATTCTCAGCATCGTTGCGAAATTTGCGTTACCCACATGGTTGCTGATTTTGCTGAGCCTGCCCGCCTACTGGTGGCTTAATACTCTCTTAGCGAGAGATACCGGTTTCGCACAGGTGGGCCTTTTCGGCGTGGCATACTCGTTCGCGCAATTAATCATGATCTTCCCCGGGAGCCTCTATGTGCCGGCCATGACCTTCATGGCGGAAGCGCACGCGCTCTCAGAACCCCAGATGTTCCGCCGGTTGCTAAGCTCCAATGTTCATGGAATGTGGGCGCTGACGTTACCGCTAGCTCTGGCATGCGCAGTCCTTTCACCGTTGCTTGTGGGGGCTCTTTTTGGCGCTGCTTATTCCGCCGCGGCTCCTCTCGTTTCAGTGATGAGTTTCACCGCTTTGGTAATGGTGATTATCGGACTCATTAACACCGCCTTGGTTGCCTCCGGGCGCTTGTGGCAAGCGTTTGGAATTGGGCTAGCCTGGGCGGTGCTCTTCTTTGTTTTGGGACTGGTGTGCATTCCTCGATGGGGCGCAATGGGCGCCGCCGCAGTACTTGGTGTCTCCCATGTTTTCTATTTCATCGGCTTGTTCGTCTATTCACGTTTTGCTCTCGGCGTCGTTTACTCAGGACTGGGTCGTCTGGTTATTGTGACCATTCCAGCTTTTTCGCTGGCGGTGGCAATCATAGTCAGTTTCAGGGGAGTTGCTCTTTATTCGATGGCCGCTCTTCTGCTTTCCAGTATGATCGCGGTCGAATGGTTTTGGGTTTGTGACGGACCGGAGAAGGCTTTGTTGTGGCGGCTAGGTGGTAAACTTCAAATGAGCCGCCGGCGCATCGGGCTCTGTCTGAGTTGAGATTATTGTTCGAGGGGAGAGCGATAAGATGAAGGCAGATGATGTTGATGGTTCAGGCCTGGAGCAAATACGATCCGACGCCCCGACGCTGGACTGGGCCAATCAAACGGTTCTGGTTACAGGTGCAGGCGGCTTCATCGGAAGCCATCTGGTGGAGAGATTGCTGGCAGAGGGCGCATCAGTCCTGGCCTTCATCCATTACAATTCTCGTAATGACAAGGGCTTTCTCTCAAACCTCGAGAACGGTAACAAGAGACTCCGCATTGTAGCCGGCGATATATGTGAACTTGATGCCGTGCGCAGTATGGTCAAAGGCGTAGACGTGATTTTCCATCTGGCGGCCCTGGTTGGCATTCCCTATTCATATCAGCATGTACATCAGGTCATCGAAGTGAACACCATGGGCACGCTCAATATCCTGACAGCCGGCAAAGAGAACGGCGTCAAGCGAATCAGTCACACTTCAACGAGCGAAGTTTATGGCACCAAAGCGATCCCTATGGATGAGAACCATCCGAAGCGAGCGCAGTCGCCTTATGCAGCCAGCAAGATCGCCGCGGACGCGATTGCGATGACTCATTATCTGTCCTTTGGTTTGCCGGTTAGCATTTGTCGGCCATTCAATACCTACGGGCCTAGACAATCGGATCGGGCGATTATCCCCTCGTTAATCTCGCAGGCACTTAGCAAGCGCGAAATAGTTGTCGGTAACATGCGACCGACTCGTGATTTCACCTATGTGAGCGACACGGTGGCCGGCTTTATCAAGGTTGCCGAATGTAGTTCCTGCATCGGCGAAGAGATCATCTGGGAACAGGCTGCGAGGTCAGCATTGAATCTCTGGCTAAGAAGATCGTCGAACTTGTGGGACGGGACGTTAGAATTACTTGTTCTGAGGAGAGGATGCGGCCCGTAGGCAGTGAAGTCGAGCGACTCTGTTCGAATAACACTAAGGCACGAACCCTGGCGGGATGGCGTCCGATGGTGAGCCTGGAGGCAGGACTGCACGCCACCGCCGAATGGATCAAGCGTTCGAGCCATCTTTTCGATCCGAATCACTACAGGATTTAATCTTGTCACACATGAAAGCGATTATCCTGGTGGGGGGCGTGGGTGCGCGATTGCGCCCCTTGACCTTTGCCGTTCCCAAGCCGTTGCTCGCCGTAGGTGATAAGCCAATACTTCAACTTATTATCGAAAGGTTAAGCCACGCAGGATGTGATGAGATTCTCTTGGCGACGGGATATCTCGCTGAGTTGATAGAAACGTTTTGCGGTGACGGAGCAAGATTCGGCATCAAGATTCGCTACACGAGGGAAACAGATCCCCTCGGAACTGCTGGCCCACTATCTCTGTTCCGCGATCATGTTGGCAGAGATGAATTCTTTATTCTGATGAACGGCGATATTATCACTCAGCTCAACTTCGCGGACATCGTTAGCTTCGGGCAGCAGCATGATTACGATCTGACGGTCGGTTACGTTGAGCGCGCCTATAAGTCTCCTTACGGGGTGCTCACGATTGATCACAACAACGAAATCTTAGACATCCGCGAAAAGCCGGAAGTTCGACAGTTGGTAAGCAGTGGAATCTATGTTGTTAAAGGGTCCGCGCTCGATTATGTCCCGGACAACACCTACTTCACCGTGCCTGATCTGATTGGGAAATTGCGTGCATGTAACCGCCGGATTGGAGCGTACCACATTAAAGAGTACTGGCTGGGTATCGAGCACCTTGATCACATCGAACAAGTGCGTATGGTCATGAATGGAGTTCTCCCGGAAGTAAGTTAATCAAATCCAACGGGCCAGGTGCACGCAGATCGAACTTATTATGAGACTGTTGGATCAATTTAAGAAGCCCGAATATATTCTCAGACCGAGGCAAATACTCATTCGCGTCAGGCGGACGTGGGGGCGGGCTAACAGATTTGAGCAGGTAGCTCTCCCCTGGGGAAGCAAAATAAAAATCGAGCCGGCGGAGCTGGTTGGGCGCTCGATATGGACGGTCGGCGTGGGCGATTTACCCGTCAGTGAAGCTCTCTGGAGGTTAACTGATCGCGGTGAAACGGCAATAGATATCGGTGCAAACATAGGCTACATGACAGGTCTATTGGCCTTCAGGGTTGGTAGACAGGGCAGGGTTCTGGCCTTTGAGCCTCACCCCCGGTTAGTCAACGTCTTAACCGAGAACGTGGATGCCTGGAGATGCGAGATTGGCGCAACGATTGAGGTGCATCCGCTGGCGTTGTCAGACCACGAAGGTGAAGCGCTGCTAGGCATTCCTGATGATTTTGATCAGAACCATGGCCTGGCCTATTTGGTTTCGGCCGGAGACGATGGTCCCAGGACTCGGATTCCAGTTCAGATCAAATGCCTCGACAATATTATTAAAGAGAAGATCGGGATCCTGAAAATTGACATTGAAGGGCACGAATTGAGCGCTCTAAAGGGTGCCGCGGCATTGATTGACAAATGCTACCTACGCGACATCGTTTTTGAAGAACATCGAGAGTATCCCACGCCCGTGACCAGATTTCTTGAGGAGCGGGGATACGCCTTGTTTGACCTCAGCGCGAGCCTCCTCGGTCCGAAGATAAGTTGGATTGGAAAGAAGCCTCAACATCGTCGTTGGGAAACGCGCAGTTGTCTGGCCACGCTTAATCCTTCTCGCGCACTAAGACGATTCGAAAGACGCGGCTGGCACTGTTTGCGGAGTAAAAGCTATCACTTAAGGGTGGATGCAAAGCAAAGCACCGGCGACAACTCTGCGGTAGACCCGGCCGGAGAGGATTGAGGCTGAGCCGACTCTAGCGACCAAATATGTCTAACGTTGCTGCAAAACCCTCCCTGCCCGTGCGACGGGATTTCAAGGGGACTCTCTCGCGAATGGCATGGCTCTCGACTCCCGCGACCGTAAGCATTGGAGCAATTGCTGCCCTTTTTACGTCTTACCTACTAGTGAATCAGCGCTGGTCTTGGCTATTGCTTATTGGCGGGGTTGTCGCAGTCTTGTTATTGATTGCGATGCGCCCCAGCACGGCTCTGGTTATTGTTTTTGCGTTTCTGCCGTTTCACTCTTTGCTTACTGACGTTTTCTCTCGAACCAGTCCGTTAGTGGCCATTATTAAGGATGTCCTAATGGTCGCTATAATTCTTTCTTTGCTCCTCTATCATCTCGGGCAGCGTCGCAAGTTGTACCTGAACCCCACCCTCATCATGTTCCTGGCTCTTGCGGCAATCAGCTCGATCTATGTCGCTGTTTCGCCTTCCTGGCTGCGAGCACTCCTCGATCTCCGTTTCCTTACTCTCTATCCGCTAATCGCCCTCGTGGCCGCTAATAGCCTAGAGACACCCATTGATCTGAGAAGAATTCTCCGGGTGGTTGCGGCGGTCTCGCTTTTGGTCATTGCTTATGGAATTCTGCAGTTTCTTTACCCGTTTGATATTCCTTTGCGGGCCGCGGCGGACATTTTCAATATTAGAATGACCCGCTTCGGCGAGCTTGGCATTATATCTACCTTCGCCAGCCGACCTTCATTTGGTGGTTATCTGATTCCTATCTTCCTATTATTTTTTCAGGTAAGGCTTTGGGAGTCGCGGCGATCGAGTTGGTTGTTCAGAATACTCGCGCTTGGCGCCACGCTGTTATGTCTGATGCTCACGTTTAGTCGCACTTCCTGGATCGCCTTCCTGGTGGGACTCTTTGTGTTGATGTTTTTTCGCCATAAACTAAAAGCTTCGATCGCATTGGTGGCTCTGAGCAGTTGTCTTGTCATTTTTTATGCGACGCAGTTTTACAAAATCTCCCCGGCGCTGACAGAAGCATTCACGAGCAGCGAATCTTTCGGCGTGCGCCTTGATTATTGGCCTCGAGTTTTTCGTCTCGTGGCCACACGGCCTTTTGGAACCGGTCTGGGTAACGTCGGAGGCCCACACATATTCGAGGATACCGCAGGACAACCGACGGATGTGGACTATAATCCCAGCAGCGAAACAATCCAGGTGACGGATAACACTTATCTTAAGTTGTTCGTGCAGGGCGGATTTCCTTTGCTATTGGTGTTTCTCGGCCTAATAGCTACAGTACTTCACCTCGCTTACAGCGTTCTTAAACGCGTGCGCGACCCCTGGTTGCGCGACGTCGCGATCTGGGCGGTCGCAAGCTTCGCGGCCCTGTTGACGATCTTTACTTCTGTTGATTACATGGAGGCGGCGCCCTCAATTTCAGTTTACTGGCTGGCCGTGGGCGCCTTGTGCTGTGTGCAAAGGTTGATTGACGAAAAACGTACCCGGAACGTTGCCGCACCGATCACAGTCCAAGCGATTTAACTCTCGCCAATGTCCACTCCAATCATCTTCTCATGTCAGTTTTCCACCGCCTATGGCGGCGTGATGCACACTCTAATGGACATCGTGACGCACATTGACCGGAAGAAATTCAGGCCGATTGTGCTTTGTGCGCCGGATGGAGAACTTACGGCTCTGCTTGCGAAGGAAAATATCGACGTCCGAACTGCGGGGAAAGGCAAGTACTGGGAATACAGTCTGAAGCATCCGTTTGGCGCGGTGCGTGATGTGCTTACCGTGGCGGTTGAAATCGTGAGGCTCGCACAATCTGAAAAAGTCCGCATCGTCCATACATTCGATGGGATGGTATTCACTGCCGCTTGTCTGGCAAAGCTTTACCTGCCGGATTTGAAAGTCATCTGGCTCGACAGTGGCTTCAATCTCTATCGGCTGCACTTTCGCATGGTGATGTGGTGGTGCTTCAGGCGTGCTGCTCGCGTGGCGACTCTGTCCAACGCTCGTTTGCAGCAACTGCTGGCGGAGGGTCTGGATCCCTCCAAAGCGCAGGTAGTGCCATGCGGAACTGATTTCCATTTCAGGAATCAATATCTTCCGTTCTCACAGCAGCAAACAAACGGCACGATTCAGGTAGGAATCGTTGGCCGGATTGTGCCGATCAAGAACTTCGAGATGTTTCTGCACGCAGCTCGAATAGTCGCCGACGCTCATCCAAATGTCCGCTTTATGATTGTTGGTAGTCAGGGACTTTTCGAAGATGAAATTGACTATTACCATCGCGTGCTCCGCCTGACCGAGTCTTTGAAGTTGAATGATCGCGTAACGTTTCAATCTCCGGTAGCTGATCTGGCGCAGCTAATGAAGAGCTTCGACATGCTGGTATGCTCTTCGCACATGGAGACCTTTGGCAGAACGTTAGTCGAAGCAATGTCCCTGTCAAAGCCCGTCGTAGCGACGGCTGTCGGCGCCTTGCCCGAAGTGATTCCGGACGGTGAAGTGGGCTTCCTGGTTCCGGACGGTGACGCCACAGCTTTGGCAGAAGGAATCTCCCGACTGGTCGCAGATGCTAATCTGCGAAAGACGATGGGGCAGAATGCTCACCAACGAGTGCTCGATCGATATGACATCCGCGTGGTCGTCAAACAATGGGAGAGCCTGTACAACGAGCTTCTCGTCGATCAGCTTGACGAGTCGGGGGAGCCAGCGCGCCAATGACTCGACTTGCATACCTGACGGTGGCCTGCGACACCGATCCCGACATCAATCCGCCCTATAGAGAACCTCCGGGCGATCATCAGGATATCTGGCAGGGTATTCTAGTCGGTCTGCCCGCCTTGCGGCGGCGCCTGAACGAATTGTCATTCTTGTCCGGATACAGTCAATTCCCGATCACCTGGCTGTTGCGATCTGACAGACAGATCTATGAACTTTATCAAGACGCGGCTTTCTGTTTCAAGAGATTTGAGAAGACATGGAGACGCGAACAGGAGCAGCATGGCAGCGAAATTGGCTGGCATCCGCATTTGTACCGGTGGAATGAGCGCAAGGAAAAATGGACGGAGTATCTGGGCGAGGACGAGGACATCGAGATATTAAAGCATTGCCTGGAATCGCTGCGGCGGTGCATCGATATATCCGCGGTGCGAACGGGTTGGGTCTATCATTCAAACAGACTCATGAACTTCTTCGACAACGAGGGATTGCTGGTTGATGTTTCAGCAATTCCCGGCACGGCTCAGAGCAAGTTTTGGTACCACGGTCGCTTCTTGAACTGTTATCACGACTGGCGAGGCGCGCCGCGAATGCCGTTTTTCCCGTCCAAGGTTGATTACCGCCGCCGGGCGAAGCCCGATGAAAGCAGCTTGAGCATTCTTGAAATGCCAGTGATTGTTAGAAGGCTTAATGTCTGCCTTCAGCTATCCCGTTACGGATTACATAAGCTGAGGATGTTACGCAGCAATTCTGTCAACTACAGCGATTGGGGGAGCTTGGGCTATCAGGGTGTGTTGCTTTCTGGAAAGACCAGACCGTTCAACGAAGCTGTGAAGCAGACTCTGACGGCGGCTATCCACCACCAGACAGTGTTCGTTAACACTTACTTTCATACCGACGACCTATTGTCGGCGACGCTGGTTGAAAACTTCATGAGAAACCTGGAGAGCATTTTTCACTTAAGCGAGCAGATGGGATGGACTGTCGTGCCGACAACGCTGAGTAAGGCCGCCTCCATAATAAAGGCAGAGATGATTTCGCGGCAAACTGTGTCAGGCCTTGTTAATGTGGCCGAATCTAAATGAGTATCTGAACCATTTTTGCAGATCAACTGGAGTTTGTCGCTGATTGGAAAATAGATTCGAGTCGGTGGTTATGGACAAGGGAGAGCAACCGGTTCAGATTAAAACTGCTGCCGAGATACCCGTCGCGGCGCTTGAAGACTTTTACGATCAGATGTTTCCTGACCGAGCCGCTTTCCTCAAGCTTCATTGGCGATGGCTCTATAGAGTTGGAACTTATGACTCTGTTCCCGCACCTCTTGTTGTAACCAGTGGTGATCAGGTTATCGGGCATGCCGCGTTGCTACCCGCGCTTCTGCGCCATGGCCACGAAGAGCGCGTCGGCGCCTGGCTTGTAGATTTTGCTATCCTCCCAGGATGTCAACGTAAAGGTCTCGGCTCTCTGCTTACACAGGAAGCAATGCGACGCTGTCCGTTGCTCCTAGGTTTTTGTAACGAGCGCTCACTGGGTACGCTGTTAAGGTGTGGCTGGAAAACCAGAACCCACACGCGCAGTTTCCAAACGAGTTTTCGGCCTGAATATCACCCTTCAATTCTCAACAGCCCTTGGAGATTTGTGGGCCTTCTGGCGGGCAAGGCAACGCGCATTGTCTACCAAGCACGTACGCGAAGACGATCGCCGATTGAAGTGACGAAAGCCAAAGGGGAGACTTGGCAGCCTTCTCTGATGAAGAGTTGTCCGAGACTCTTCACGTTTCGCGCTCTCCTGATTTTCTCCAATGGCGTATATCACTAAATCCTTTCGCCGACGAGCATTTCGTGCTGAAGTTATCCTCTACTGATGCGGGCAGGTGTATGGGCATTGCGCGAGTGGTTGATGCGGGTGGATACCAGCGACTTCACCTGCTTACCTTAAAGATAAACGGGGCGAAGAAGAGCCTTCTCCAAGCCTTTTTCGCCAGCCTGGTTTGGTGGGCGCTGAACGCCGATATTGATCATATTTTATTGTTGGCGAGCGATCCGAGAGTTGTTAGAGCGGCGAGATTATGGTTTCCCGTATCCAAACCGCTTCGCTTCATTTACCATTCGACTGATCCAGATTGGGGCCAGGCTCTGGATATTGCCGCTCACAGCTGGGAATTGATTGATAACGATTTTGATTTGACCTTTGTATCCCACCAAGCAGGGCCGCAAGTCAGTTAAGGGAAATCTCGATGGGGAGAAACGAAGTTAGCGGTTTGAGGGACCACGCTTTGGCGATGCGCGCGCGTCTCGAGCGCATGGCAGGAGACGCGCGAATCCTCCCTGCGACCGAAATTTCTGTGACGGCGCTGGAGGAGTTTTATGATCAAATGTATCCAGGCAGAGCGGAATTCCTAAAGAGCAATTGGCGATGGCTGTATAGAGTTGGGGAGTATAAGTCCATCCCCTCACCCCTGGTCGCGATGACTGCCGACCGGATAGTCGGTCACGGGGGATTGATACCTGTAACATTACGGCGCGGCGACGAAGAGCGGACCGCTATCTGGATGCTGGATTTTGGGATTCTGCCTGAGTATCAACGTAAAGCCGTTGGCGGACTGCTGGTGCATACAGGAATGTCTCTGTGTCCTCTCCAAGTGGCCTTTCTCAACGAGCGATCGTGGAGCATGGTTGCAAAACTGGGTTGGGAGACTTCCTTCCAAACGACCGCCTTCAGATTGTTGTTGCGGCCCGACCAGCATCCAAGACTCCAACAGGCATCAACGAGCGTGCGCACAATCCAGACGCTTGCCGGCCTGGCAGCTCGTACTGTGTGGCGGGCGCGAACATTTCCCTGTCGAGAGCCTTCAGTTTCACCAATAACAGCAAGTAGTCTGGCCGTGTTCTCTGCAAGAAATCCCGGTTCTGTCCTGCATGTGCCTCGTTCCGATCAGTTCTTGCGCTGGCGCATTTCAACGAATCCTTTCTTTGACGAGCATATCGTCTTCAATTTTCAGAGCGGCCGCAATGTTGGTTACTCAGCAGTTGCGCGCCTGGTTAATGATCGCGGATATCGCCGCCTCCACTTACTCGCGCTAGGCGGAGACTCGTCGAATCGGGATGCTCTATCCGACTTCTTCGCCTGTATTGTTCGCTGGGCGATTAAAGAGGACGTTCACCACATTCTGTTTATCACGAGTGACGCTGCGGTTGCCGGCACCGCGCGCTGGTGGTTCCCATTCTCTAAACGCCTCCGCTTTGCTTACCACGCAAATGATTTTTCGGGCGCCGAGTTCCTGCGCGGCACAGATCAGCTCTGGGAGGCCATTGATTGCGACTTTGATTTAACCTATGGATGAAAGGGACAAATAGGTATGGAATCGCTTTACGAGTACCGCGCGCATACAAGATCAACACTGGGCTGCTTAACTGAGAGAACGGTTCTGTTTCCGTCATCACTTCCTCGTTATGTGTAGTGGCGCACAGACCGCTATTCGCGTGAGCTGTATGCTCGCTTTAGTCGTTTGTTTGATAATTCACTCTAGACACCCTGGAGCAAGCCAGCAACTTCCTTCTTATGCGGTCTGATGTTTCTCGGAGACGACTAAGTTTAAGTTAACTCGCGCGCGCTTCTTGGCGGACGTGCCAATCAGCGCAAACATGCACAGGTTACTCGGAGACAAGGACGATCATCGATCGTGCTGACAAGCGAATTCGGCAGAAGGTTTCTCGAATTGGTCGGAGAATAACTTAACTATAGGAGGTCTCATGATGATTCCAACGTTGAGAAATAGTATTACCGTGGCTGGTTTGTTCACTATCTTTTGTGCGTCGCAGGTCCACGCGCAGACGCCAGACGCGTCCACAACGACCAAAGGCATTACCAAACTGAGCACGGCGCCGGTCGTGTCCACTAATCCAATAGCGGTTGGAGATAACGATCCTCGCGCGAACGTATATCAAAACATCAACTCCTTCGGTGCGATCGGGGATGGTACAACGGATAACTCAACGGCGCTTCAAAACGCAATTAATGCGGGATACGCGGTGATCGTACCCAGTGGTACTTTTAATTTTTCGACCACTCTGACGCTTAAGAAGGATAGCATCATTGTGGGCACAGGGAAGAAGTCTGTTCTCCAATACACCGGGCTCGGCGTGGCGCTGCGGGAGGCCGTGGGCAGCTTCACCGGTGGATACGATAACCTCAAGTTGATGAACTTTACACTATCTACCAATAATCACGCGACTACCGGAATTGAACTAACCAACACCTACCAAGTCACGATTCAAGGCTTGTACGTTGATGGCACGACAAATGGATTTAGCACGGCCGGAATCCATGTCAGCGCAGCGGGCGCCCCCGCCGGGGCCTGCACTACGGGTTCGCTCTACTCAAGAACTGATGGGGGAGTTAACTCGACTTTGTATGTATGTCAGGCCGGAGCGTGGACGGCGAAATGAGATGTTGAACTTAAAAACGAAAGCGAGCGAATTCATCACTGCGGCAGAGCCGGTAGTCTCCATGCGCCTGGGAATTGACGCTTCGAATATTCGTGATGGTGGCGGCCTTGGTCATCTGCGCGAGCTGCTGGCCGCGGCCGAGCCGCATAAGTATGGAATAAAGCGTGTCGTTGTTTGGGCTGGGAGGGACACGCTCAGAGAGCTTACTGCAAAACCATGGTTGGACTGCAATCATGACCCGATGCTCGACGGACCCTTACCGCTGCGCGTTTACTGGCAGAGGGTGAAACTCGCTCGGCTGGCAGAACAATGCTGCGATTATCTGTTTGTTCCCGGAGGATCCTACAGTGGAAACTTCAAGCCGTTCGTTACGATGTCTCAAAATCTGCTGCCGTATGAGGGTACCGAGCTTCGTCGCTACGGTTTTTCGTGGATGACGCTTAAGCTGGCAATGCTGAGGATGTCGCAAACCAGGACCTTTCGACGGGCAGACGCCGTCACATTTCTAACTGAATACGCCCGATCCACAATAAAACAGGCGGCCAAGCTTTGCGGACATCAGCCCATCATACCTTACGGACTCAGCAGCCGATTCGATATGTCGCCGAGATCACAAAGACCAATGAGTTCCTATTCCAACACCGAGCCTTTCAGGCTTTTATACGTTTCAAAGCTTGAGCCGTATAAACATCAGTGGCACGTGGCCGAGGCCGTGGCCGAGCTAAGAGGAGAAGGATTGCCGGTCGTGTTGGAGTTAATCGGTGGAGCGTACCGGCCATCCTTGCGACGCTTGCGACGAACGATGGAGCTGGTTGACCCCGCAAATGAGTTTATCCATTACCTCGGACCGATACCACATGCGGATCTGGTTAAGCATTATCACCAGGCGGATGGCTTTGTCTTCGCATCAAGTTGTGAGAGTCTCCCAAATATCCTGCTCGAAGCGATGGCCTCGGGGCTTCCGATCGCTTGCTCGAACCGTGGACCGATGCCTGAAGTCTTGGGGGACGCCGGGGTCTATTTCAACCCAGAGAAACCGGCTGAGATAGCCGATGCGCTCCGCTTACTGCTCACCGATCCTGGGCTGCGGGAGCGCTGTTCGCGTGCGGCGTTTGAGCGGGCTCAAGCTTATTCCTGGCAGCGTTGTGCCAACGAAACCTTTGCCTATATTTCCAAGCTGGCGCAAGCAGAGGCTGGCCGTACCTTATCTTGAAGTGAGCTTAAAGGAATTGCTATGACCGTACTGGTGTTGGGAGGTACAGGCATGCTCGGCCACAAAATGTTTCAGTTTCTGAGCAAGCGTTTTCCGGATACGATCTGCACGATTCGCGGTCGAGTTGATGATGAGCCCTTAAGACATATTGACCTATTCCAAACGGGTCGGGTTATCGAAAACGTAAACGCGTCGGACTATGGGTCGCTGGAGAGAACTTTGCGCGAGCTCAGACCCCAGGTGATAGTCAACTGCACTGGCATTATTAAGCAACGAAAGGAGGCGAAGGCAGCGATACCGAGCATCGCGCTAAATGCTCTTCTGCCGCACAGGCTCGCGGAAACCTGCGCCGGCTGGGGAGGACGGCTCGTCCACTTCAGCACAGATTGTGTCTTCAGCGGCAAGCGAGGATGCTATCAGGAGAGCGACCTGCCGGATGCCGAGGATCTTTACGGCAGGACAAAGTTTCTGGGTGAGGTGGTCACCGAGAACGCCTTGACGCTGCGAACCTCGATGGTTGGCAGGGAACTCATGCATCACGAGTCGCTGTTAGAGTGGTTTTTGGCCCAAAATCTCGAGAAAATCAAAGGGTTTAAGCATGTCTTCTTTTCAGGAGTCACGACAAATCACTTGGCGGAGGTTGTTGGTTGGTTAATCGAGCATTACCCAAAACTGTGGGGACTATATCAGGTAGCGAGCCAGACTATCTCAAAGTATGAACTGCTCTGCCTGTTTCGCGCTGCGTATGGACTCGACATCGAAATTGTGCCAGACGAGACGTGTTTTTCTGATCGAAGCATTGATGGCGAAAAGTTTCGGCAGGCGACGGGCTACGTCAGCCCGCCGTGGTCGATTCTAGCCGATCAGCTGGCGAATGACCACACACCCTACGACAGTTGGAGAAGCTGAGGTGAAGCCCTTCGAAGATAAACGCATCTTGATCACCGGCGGCACAGGATCGCTGGGAAAGGTGCTGGTGCGTCGGCTGCTGAGCGGGGAGATGGGAAATCCGGCCAGCATTATCGTCTTTTCACGTGACGAAGCGAAACAGCATTTCATGCGGCTGGAGTACCAACACAAATCGGCCGCGACAGATGAGATTATCTATCGGAACTTTCAGGAGAAACTGGGATTTCGGATCGGCGATGTGCGCGACTTTCACACGGTGACCGCTGCATTACGAGAAGCCGATGTCGTTTTCAATGCTGCCGCACTCAAGCAGGTCCCTACCTGCGAGTATTTCCCTTATGAGGCGGTGCAGACAAACATACTGGGCGCCGAAAATATCGTCCGAGCCATTCAGGAACATAGTCTCCCTATCGATACCGTGATTGGTATTTCCACTGATAAAGCTTGCAAGCCCATCAATGTCATGGGCATGACAAAGGCAATTCAAGAACGTGTATTCATTCAGGCCAACATTCGCTGCCCGGGCACTCGATTTCTGTGCGCTCGTTACGGCAATGTTTTGGCCTCGCGCGGTTCGGTTATTCCTCTGTTCAGAGATCAAATCCGCAACGGCGGGCCAGTCACGATCACCACGGCCGAGATGACCCGTTTTCTGCTGAGCCTGAACGAGGCGGTTGATACTGTCTTCGCTGCGTACGCTCATGGAGAGCCGGGTGAAACCTACGTCCCCAGAGCGGTAGCGGCAAGAGTTACAGATATTGCGAGGGCGCTTATCGGCGGCCGGAAGATAGAGATCACCTTCACGGGCATTCGGCCCGGAGAGAAAGTGCATGAGATCCTTGTGAGCGACGAGGAGGCTTACCGCAGTATTATACGCGACAAATGGTTCGCAGTCCGGCCCATGCTACCCGAGCTCAGCGGTCGTGGAGCGGGTGACGGCGTCCTGCTCAAGGAGTATAGCTCCGCCGACGCCATCATGACCATGGAAGAGACCACCAGCATGTTGCGCGAGCACGGGCTGATGCCTGAAGATCTTGAAGAAGAGCCGGTGGAGATGTTGAGATGAAGGTGATGACAATCCTCGGCACGCGGCCCGAGATTATTCGTCTGAGTTTGATTATTCCACTGCTCGACAAGTATGCCGACCACGTTTTGGTACACAGCGGGCAGAACTACCAGGACTGTCTGAATGGACTGTTTTTCAGGGAGCTAGGTCTCAGGGAGCCCGACGTACATATGGGTATTCGCGGGGAAGGATTTGCTGATCAGATCGGCCAGATCCTGGCTCGCAGCGAGCGACTGTTTCGGGAATACCAGCCCGATCGCATACTAATTTTAGGTGACACCAACAGCGGCTTGACCTCCTTCGTGGCCTGCCGACTTGGCATCCCCGTCTATCACGCCGAGGCTGGCAATCGCTGCTATGACGACCGCGTTCCGGAAGAAGTCAACCGCCGCGTCATTGACCAGTGCAGTAGCATCCTTATGCCTTACACGCAGCGCAGTCGGGAAAACCTGCTGCGGGAAGGCTTTGCAGGAGAAAAAGTTTTTGTCATCGGCAACCCGATTAAGGAAGTCATTGATCACTACGTCGAAAGCATTCGGTTGAGCACCGCCCTGGAGGCTTTCGGCCTCGAGGAGCGCCAGTTTTTTCTGGTAACAATGCACCGGGCCGAGAATGTTGATGTCGAGGCGCGTCTGCGCGCGATTGTTGAGGCCTTGGCAGCATTGCACGCGCGGTTTGGCTTTCCGATTCTATGCTCATTTCATCCGCGCACACGCGCGAAGGTCCAGGATTTTAACGTCAACATCGATCGCGCGGGATTGCGTTTTGTTGAGCCACTGGGTTTCTTCGATTTCGTCCGACTCGAGCAGAAGGCATTCTGTCTCTTGTCTGATAGCGGCACAGTGCAGGAGGAAGCATGTATCTTTGGCGTGCCCAATGTGACGATTCGCGATGTTACCGAGCGGCCCGAAACAATCGAGTGCGGCTCTAACGTGCTGGCCAGTTGTGAGGTTTCTAGAATCTTAGAATTGGTTGATCTGGTCACCGCCGAACGCTGCCAATGGCAGCCCCCGGCTGAATACCTTGCCCGGAATGTATCGGCCACGGTATGCCGCATAGTGCTGGGGTTTCGCAGTTTTAGCCCGGCCGGACTCGACGAAGGCAGCCCGGAACTGAACTACTTGCGGGATCGCCAGAGAGCCACTCTCGCATGATGATCGGAACCGCGAATCATCTCGGCATATATATCAACATATAGAAGGAGTCTGAATGGCGGGTGCTGAAGCTCAGCTGGCAGCAAGCGGCAAAAGCTCCGGCAAAGGCAGCAGCGTCGGCTCGAGACAGGCTTGGCTTGCCCGCGCTGGCCGAGCGCTAGATCGGGCAGTCTTCTTTTCCCTGCTCGGGCTCATAGTGTTGACTGCTGTGCCTTATGGGACGGTCGAGCCGTGGTGGATCGCGCTTTTTGAATGTGCTGTCTTTGTGCTGACAGCCTGCTGGCTGGTTGAGGGATGGTTGAGTGGCTCGTGGCATTTGGGAGATTCGCTAATTCTTTTTCCCCTGCTTTGTCTGGCGGCCTTTGCGTATATCCAAACGCTGCCGGTGTTGGGCACGGACCAGGAGGCCGGCGGCATTACCAGCACTCTGTGGCGAGCCATCAGCGCCGATCCATACAGCACGCGGCAGTTTGTCGTGAAGCTGCTCGCCTTCGTGCTAGTGGGCCAACTGTTGATGCGTTACGTTTCCAACAAGGGCCGGGTAAGGACACTCATTTACGTAATTATCGGAGTAGGCGTCGTAAGCGCTATATACGGACTTCTACGCCAAACGATGCAACATACGCCCGGCTTCATACTTCCTCATGTTTGGCCGGGAGTTGGCTACGGACAATTCATTAATCGCAATCACTTCGCCTATCTCATGGAGATGTCTCTCGGTTTAGTTCTGGGATTGATCTTTGGCGGGCGCACTTCCTTGGCCCGAACACTAATATGCGTGGCGGTCGGCCTGCCGATGTGGACGGCACTGATACTCTCTAACTCCCGAGGGGGAATCTTCAGCATGAGCAGCCAAGTGCTCTTTGTCTTTTTGATAAAAGGCTTCTGGCCCGGAAGAGGATCATTACGCGAACCCCGTGAAACGGTGAAGCGGCAGCCGAGAGTTTCCCGATCCCGTGTCTTGATTGCTTCCTGCCTCGTTGTGTTTCTGTTAATCGGAGTATTCTTGGTCGGAGGTGACTCGCTGGTCGAACGTTTGGAATCTCTTCCCGGAGAGGTTGGCAAAGAGGCACAGGTTACTGACGGCGGGATCCATCGCGCGGCACTATGGCGGGCTACTTGGCAACTAATCAAAGACCACCCAGTCACCGGCATCGGTTTTGCCGGTTACTGGGTGGCCATTCCCGGGTACGATCATGCCTCGGGCCGGTTAATGCCGCAGCAGGCTCATAATGACTATCTGGAATTCGCTGCCAGCGGCGGGGTGATCGGAATCGCACTCGCCATCTGGTTTATGGTCATGCTTATCGCGCGTGTGCGCCGCCGTTTACTTTTTGCGAATAATACCTTTTCCAGGGTCGCCAGCTTGGGCGCATTGGTCGGGCTTTTGGGAGTAGGGCTCCACAGCTTTGTTGATTTTGGGCTTCATATTACTATTAACGCACTAGTTTTCACCGGACTTATCGCAATTGCCATTGGGAAGGGAAGGTTCGACCAAGAACCTGATAAAGGCCGGGATTTGTGGCCGCGGGAACGAAGCGCACCCCAAGTAGTTACCCGAAGTCGGGCCTAAGTCAATTTCAACAGGGAGATCCTAACAATATCATGCCAACAACAATACGGTTAGCCGCTGCACTCTTGCTTGCCCTCTTGTTTTGCTCGCCGATGGGATCCGCCGCAAACAAGCACAAGAGAACCAAGCTCAACTTTGGCCGCATCGAGATCAAAACAACACCGGGTGGATTTCCACTCCTAGTTGATGGCGTTCAGCGCGTGACCTACGAGACCGCGCGGCCAATTGAGGTTTCGCCGGGTAGACATCTGGTCGAGGTGGTCTTTTCGCCGACGAAAAGATTTACGAAAGAATTTGATGTTCTCGCGGGCAGACGATACTGCATGTGCCTGAAATACAGCAAGAGCGTAATTGCCACGCCTTGTCCTTTTCCGGTGAGCGTTACCGATCCGGCAACTGTCAACGACGGCGATCTTTTAACGTTTGCCACCGATGTGGCGTACGGCGGAAGTTCGGCACTGAACTAGACGTGGACGGTCAGTCCATCAGAAGCGAAAATCACAAGCGGAGCGGGCACGCCGGCAATCATCGTCGATTCGACCGGATTGGGGAAAAGACGCGTCACTGCGGCGGTAGTGGTAGATGATGGTTCGGGCGATCCGAGGTGCAGGCAGAGGGCTGAAGCCGCAACAGACATCATTGCCCAGCCTCCACCCCCGGTGCAGAGGCGAAGTTTTGATGAGTTTCAGTCAATCTCGTTCGACGAAAAGGCTCGTCTTGATAACTTCGCGATCCAGTTGCAAAACGACCCGGGGGCCCAGGGATACATGATTGTCTACGGTGGGCGCACCAGCCGCCTGGAGCAGGCGGATCGCCTCATCGCACGTGGAAGAGATTGCTTGATGAGCCAACGCGGAATCGATGCCAGTAGGCTGATCAGTATTAATGGTGGTTTTCGCGAGCAGGATTACTTCGAACTGTGGATCGTGCCGCAGGGGGCCGAGCCTCCGCAGCCAAGACCCACAGTGAATCCGAGCCAAGTTCGCCCCGCCCCAGCCCCGCCCGCGCGACGCCGGCACCGCTGAAGGTCTGGGGGTGAAATTGCCGTCGAGCCCGTGGTCGAGGCCTAATCGGCTTATCTGCGGAGGGGGTAGACACGTGCGACGCTATCTCACTGAGCAGGAATCTGGGAGGGCCACTGGATTAGAGCTTTCCCGGTAATACCGGGACTAACTGAGCCGCTTGGTGCCCCTGCCCGACTGGCGGCGCTAGGCAGTGGAGACACGCACCTCGCGGGACCGCGCGCGCGAGGCCCTACTCGACGGGGGGTTCGGTTTCCCCCCATGTTCGGTTTTCCCCCATTGACTTGAAAGCGCGATCCGGCTAAAATGCCAAGCACCTAATGGTTGTAGTGCTCAACCTGGAGCGTTTCGCCTTTACGAAAGGAGATGTCTATGATTTGCAAGCGACCCTTAAAAGCAATCGCTTTGGCGCTGGTCATGTGCGTGGCGGATGTCTACGTGCTCGGAGGGCCTGCGCGATCCGCAGCACCCAACCAACCGGACCAAATGACCAGCAGTTTTGGCCATTTCTTGGCTGGCAGGTTGATGGTAGACGCCGATAAAGTTGCACTCGTGAATGGCAACGTTTCAAGCGTCGGCACTACGATCCTAACCGGAACGCGGATCGACACTCCCGCCGGAGTTACCGCCACTGTGCAACTGCCATCCCTGGGATCCCTGACGATGGCGCCCAAGACGAGTTTGAAGCTCGACTTCAGTGACGACAGTATTAATGTCGATTTGCTTGCCGGCCATGTCATTCTTCAGACAGATCAGAAGATCAATGGACAGGTGGACGCCAATGGCCGAATGGCTTGGCGCAACGACCCGTCCAAGCCGGATTCAGGGGCTGTCTACTTTGCGCTGGGCAATACGGACGCCGTAGTCGGAGAGGGCGGGAGCCAATGGCATGGCGCCAAAGGCGGACGTCAGGATCTGCTTCTTCCACTTCTTGCCGTAGCGGCAGGAACTACCTTTTTACTAGGCTGGCTTCGACACCGCCACTGTCCGGTTTGCTGTCCGGGTTGTCCGCCGAATCCGAGTCCCTGCTCACCAACAAGGTAATTGCTAGAGCCGGGCTGCGCATCAGCCCGGCTCTCTATGTCTGGCATCTCTAACTCCTTCCCGCTGTGAATGTCGTTCAGCATTGAGGCGCTTCCGCAATGTGTCGGTCGATCAGCCGTTTTATCCTAACATCCGCTGGCCTACTCGCTTGCTTTTGGGGCGTCTGGTTCTCTGGCCGCTGCGGCATGGCTGAGCTACTCTCATATTACGGGAGTGTTTCCACTTCGCTCCCTGCGGTTGACAAAGCTGTTGCGCTAACTCCCGATAATCCTCTGGTCCATCGCGATCGCGCCCTCGTTCTCTTACAGAGCGGCCATCTGCATGAAGCTAAGCTCGAGTTTGAGAGGGCTATTGAACGCCAGCCGCGCAACTATTATCTCTGGCTCGAGTTGGGACGGGCTCGTGACCAGACAAACGATCAAGGAGCACTCACGGCTTTTCAAGAGGCAGTGCGGCTGGCACCCTACTACGCGGAACCACATTGGCAGTTGGGAAACCTTATGTTGCGATTGGGCCAGCGAGATGAAGGCTTTGCCGAGATGCGCCAGGCAGCAGAAATCGATGTAGCGTTGTTTCCCAGCCTCGTCGATCTTGCGTGGGGAGCTTACGGCGGTAATGACAGCTTAGTCGCCAAGATCGTTAACCCGCGAATTGACTCCTCCCGTACTGTCCTGGCTCGTTATTTCGCAATCAAGGGGAGGCCGTCAGCAGCCATAGCGTTATTTCGCGCAGCTCACACGGTGCCTGAGACGGAACGCCGCGGGCTGCTGTCCGATTTCCTCGCCGCAAAACAGTTCGCGGAGGCCCATGAAGTGTGGGCTGGAAAATCAAGGGTTCAGCCAGATCCCACCGGTGCTGCCATTACCGATGCCGGCTTTGAGAGTCAAATCAGTTTCGACGAACTTGGTTTTGGATGGCATCTCCCTTCCTCTTTGCAGGGTGTGCGCATCGCTGTTGATTCGGCAAATCCTCACTCCGGCACGCGTAGCCTGGAGATTCAGTTGGATGGAAACGTTACGCCGGCGGCTGCCATCGTGTCACAGCTGACCCTTGTTGCCCCAAACTCACAATACAGGTTGCATTTTGCAGCGCGCACTAGAGAACTGATAACAGAAAGTCCGCTCCTTATCATGGTTACGGATGCAGGCGGCCGCGACGCTAGAGAATTGGGGCACTCAGAATCTTTCACAAAGACCAGCGACGGCTGGCAAGATTACAGTCTCGATTTCGCAACCGGTCAAGACACAACGGCTGTAGTGGTCGCCTTGCTGCGACGCGATTGTCAAGTCTCGCATTGCCCGGTGTATGGCCGGATTTGGCTGGATGATTTCTCAATAGAGAAATTGCCTGGCGCGATAATTGCGGCAGACCAATGAATGCATCGCATGTAAGAACGTTACGAGGGCCTCGGTTTGGCACCCCTGAGTTCTGCACCAAGTCTGTTTGGATATAGTCAAGACCTTGTTACAGCGGCTCACGGATTTGCTTGTGAAAGTGATTCGGAATTCAAACCAGACGGTATCGATGCCTTCACCTTCGCCGATTGCTTAGGACTTCAACACTTGTTACACTTTGCCGCCGTTACAGAGCACTGCAACCCTGCACGATTTGACATGCTTTGACACCCATTTTCATTGTTCCAGCACGCTAGTTGAAACTATGCGCTTTGAGCGCAAGACTTTCAGTTGCTACACACTTCCACAGCGTGGTAGAAGTGGCGCCCGTGAGAGAGAACCGACACAGCGGGCACAC
>Ga0136614_10000406_pt1 | contig 21053 bp, 18 predicted proteins | sample AntDrymUQ2792106_2_FD_106643 | JGI IMG/M metagenome (GOLD analysis project Ga0136614, IMG submission 106643) | Polar desert sand microbial communities from Dry Valleys, Antarctica - metaG UQ279 (21.06) | ecosystem: Environmental > Terrestrial > Soil > Desert | place: Antarctica: Dry Valley... | reverse complement strand
TTGTCATCCGCTCCGCTGCCGGCACTACGGTCATTTTGTTTTCTATTGTCACGTAGCCGCTCGGATCGTTGACCTTCACCAGTGGAGATGTTTCGGATTTATCCGGCGGAAGTACGTTAACGGCCACTTCATTCTTGTTTATTGAAAGCGCGCTCGCCTCAGCGCCGAAGTACCATTGGACGTCGTTCCACTGCCAACCATCTCCGAGCGTCTCGCCCCGAAAATAGCTTTCATCACCAACAACACTGCCGTTGATGCGTCGCACGCCGCGGTCGTAGAGATCGTTAGCGAGTTGAGTTAAAGAGTTACTGTCTTCGGCATTTGCGCTGGGCGATGCGACAAGGTCAGGCGCCCCTCGCCCGTAAAGAACAAGATCCCCCGCTACAATTCCAGTAGCATCTGGTGGTGCGGCCGCGTAGACAGACGTGCGCCAACGATAATCGGCGCCCAGAAGTTCGAGGCCAACAGAAGTTGGGAAGAGCTTCATGTTTGACGCGGGAGTAAAGAGTCTGTCGGCATTACGAGCGTAGACGTTCCGGCCATCTCTCAAAGAGATAACGCTCACGCCCCAACGTGCCGAGGCCAGCTCATCCTCGTCGATAAGCCGATCGATTTCGCGCGCAAGCGGGGCGTCAGCCGCCGAACCGGACGCCGATGCTTCGGATTTGGCTGCCTCGCTGCCCGGGTCAGACTGGGGCTGATCGTTTTCTTGACTGTTACTCGGCGAGGCTGCGGGAAGGCATCCGTTAGAGAAGAGTAAGAATATCGCAAGCAGGATAACCAATCGGATCCGGATCGGTCCGAATACGCTATTGAATAAGGAATTGCTCTTACTACGCATTACTCTTTTGCCCTGGCGAGGATGTTTGACATGCGATTGCGAGTCAGCAATTCGCGAGCTACTGCATAAACTTCGTCCGTCGTGATCTCTTTGATGGTGCGGCCGTACATCACACGATGATGATCTTCGATTGGCACGAAACTATTAGGATTCGGCCGATCAAGCAGGGCCACCACCGGAGTGCCGACAGCAACTGCTATGTGCATGGGACCCGTGTCGTTGGAAACGAAAACTGCGAGCCGCGCCAGGGCGGCAGCCAGTTGTGGAATAGTGAGTTTGTCAAAAATCAGCGCAGTCGAAGGAAAGCCCGAACGTATTTCATGAACCAGCGGCCGCTCCTCAGGTCCCGCAAAAACCAGGACTCGTACGCCATCGTTTCGTATCAGGTAATCGGCAAGGTCAGCAAATTTCTCCAGGGGCCAGCGGCGGCCCGGATGGCCGGCCCCGGGAAAGAGTCCCACCAACGGCGTGCCCGGCGCAACGCGCGCCTTGCGGAGAATCTCTTCAATGGTAGCGTCATCCACCTTCACCGTCTTGAGATGTGGAATCCGATCTGCCTCCTTGATTCCCAGGGGAATCAATACGTCCAGATAGCGATCGACCAAATGTCTTTCAGAGTTTTCGGCTTCGGCAGGCGGACGCGGTTGAAAATTTGCGAGGTATTCGAGCGAACGCCCGTGCCGGCGGGAATAGAGTCGTTTTGGCGCGCCTGAGAGGAAGCCGAGCAAATTTGTTTCCGAGAGACTGTGCAGGTCGATAACGAAGTCAAACTTCCGCCGCCGGACCTCCTTCACTAACTCAAACACGCGGAAAAGCGACAGCGGCTTAAACCCATCGCGCAGCGCTACGCGATCTACGACCAGAGTATCGTTCGCATAACCGGAGAGTTTGATCACATCAGCGCCCGGCTTTCCGAGGGCGATCGTTATTTTCGCCCGGGAAAACTTTTTGCGAATAGCTCGCAATGCGGGCAGGCTGAGCACCACATCGCCAAGCTGGCCGAAGTCGATCACCAGAATGTTTTGTGGATTAAAACTCACGCAGTTCGATAAATCAGGACGGACTTTTATAACTCGCGCAGGTCGCGGCCAGTCATCTGCGACGGCAGTTCGATTCCCTGAAGACCGAGAATGGTTGGCGCTATGTCTTCGAGCGCGCCACCTTCGCGCAGCTTTGCCCCCCGCGAAGCTTCATCAATCAAATGAAACGGAACCGGGTTTGAGGTGTGCGCCGTATGCGGCTGGCCGGTGAGAGGGTGAATCATTTGCTCGGCATTCCCATGATCGGCTGTGATCATGGTAATGCCGCCGGCATGTTGCATCGCCTTGGTGATCCAAGCCAGGCAAGTATCAACGTATTGACAGGCCTGGATCGTCTTGTCGAGTTTACCGGTGTGTCCGACCATGTCCGGGTTGGCAAAGTTGATGACGAACAAGTCCGTTTGGCGTTCCTCGATGGCGCCCAACAATTCTTTGGTGACCTTGAATGCCGACATCTGCGGCTCCAGGTCATAAGTCGCAATCCTGGGTGAGGGAACGAGCAAGCGGCGTTCGCAGGGATACTCCTTTTCGACACCGCCATTGAAGAAGTAAGTGACGTGCGCATATTTCTCCGTCTCGGCAAGGCGAAAGTTGTGCACACCCTGTGTTCCCCAAACCTCAGCGAGAACATTCTTGTGGTCGGAAGGACCGAAAGCGATTGGCAAACCAAAGGTCCGGTCGTAGAGCGTGAAGCAAACAAACTCAATCTTTTGCCGGCGATCTACAGGAAACTCGTTAAACCCCGTGACTGCCAAAGCACGTGTAAGCTGCCGCGCGCGGTCTGGCCTAAAGTTGAAGAAGACGACCGCGTCGCCATCCTGGATCGTCGCCACTGGTTCGCCTGACTCGCCAACCATCACTATTGGCTCCACAAATTCATCGGTCACGCCTCGTTCATAAGAGCGTTGCACGGCGGCGAGGAGATCGTACGCCCTTTCCCCTTGAGCGGAGACCAACAGATCAAACGCGCGCCTGGTTCTTTCCCAACGCTTGTCGCGATCCATCGCGTAGTAACGACCGACGACCGAAGCAATTCTTCCACACCCGATCTCGCTAATTTTCTTCTGCAGTTCGCCAAGGTAGTAAACTGCGGAAGCAGGCGGTGTGTCTCGTCCATCGAGAAAGCAGTGAATGAAAACTCGTTCAAGTCCGTGGGACTTTGCCAGACGCAACAGCGCGTAGAGGTGTTCCAGGGATGAATGCACCTGGCCGTCAGAAATGAGTCCCATTAGATGGAGTGCTTTGTCTCGCCGTTTCACACCTTCCACGGTGGCAATCAGGATCGGGTTTCTGAAAAACTCTCCAGTGGCAATCTCATAGTCCACACGCGAAACGTCCATGCGAATCACGCGACCTGAACCGATGTTCAAATGTCCAACCTCGGAATTGCCCATGATCCCAGGCGGCAGACCGACTCGTGTGCCCGAGGCTTCCAGCAGAGTGTGTGGATAAATTTCCAGTAGCTGGTCGTAGCAAGGCGTCTCGGCGAGCGCAATCGCGTTTCCTTCCCGAACCGGCGAGTAGCCCCAGCCGTCGATGACGATTAATGCCAGCGGTTCGTTAGGTCTCTTCGGATTGTTCATTAACTAGTTGTCAGGACGTGCCTAATTTCTATTCACGGTTTTTCCGCCAGTAGTCAGGGCTTTCCTGCATTTTAGGATCGGGGCGTTCCATCCAGCGCTCCGGTCGTTTCAGTTCATCAAAACCAAAATTACGATAAAGCTCATGAGCATCTTTCGTCGCGAGGGCCCAGCGGCGAAAGCCCTGAAGCCGAGGATGAGACAAAATTACCTCAATCAGCCATTTGCCCAAACCATGTCCGCGATGCTCTTCGAGCACAAAAACATCGGCAAGCCAGGCGAAGGTTGCGTAGTCAGTTACCACTCGAGCAAAGCCGACTTGCCGGCCTTTTTGATAGATACCGAAGTTTAGGGAGTTTTCGATGCCGCGCTTGATAACTTCAAGGTCTCGGCCCTGCGCCCAATATGACCTGTGCGACAGGAAGTTGTGGATGACTTCTAGATCAAGTCGTAGTTTATCGGTGCTGATTGAATACTCACCTTTTTGCCATTCCTCAGTCATCGATCTCGCCGCGGTTGCAGTTGCAGGATTAACGTCGTGCCGCGCGTGTCTTTCTTGCCCGGTTCGTGATTTCCGCTGGACGCGAAATCTGGTAGAACGCAGCGCTCCCAGGATAGCGCGCAGCTGCTCGCAAATCTTCTTCGATGCGCAATAACTGATTGTATTTGGCAATCCGATCTGTTCGCGACAGCGAGCCGGTTTTGATTTGCCCGGCATTGGTGGCCACAGCAAGGTCGGCAATAAAGGGATCTTCAGTTTCACCTGAGCGATGAGAAATGACTGCAGTGCGGCCGCTGGTCTTCGCCAACTCGATGCAATCAAGTGTCTCAGTCAATGTGCCAATTTGATTTACTTTGATCAGGATGGAATTTGCCACCCCTCGTTCAATACCCTTGCGCAGGAATTCGGTGTTGGTTACGAACAGGTCGTCACCCACCAGCTGCACATTCTTCCCGATCTCGTCAGTCAGAGTCTTCCAGCCTTTCCAGTCGTTTTCCGCCATCCCGTCTTCGATCGAAATGATTGGGTACTGTTCGGTCCAACTTTTCCAGTAGGCTACCATCTCATCGCTCGTCAGCTTTCGCTTGTCACTCTTCTTGAAGACGTACGATTTGCCGTCGTAAAACTCACTTGCAGCCGGATCGAGCGCCAGTAAGCAATCAACGCCTGCCACGTATCCCGCGTGGGGAATCGACTCGAGAATCGTCTCAACTGCTTCTTCATTCGAGCGCAAGTTTGGCGCAAATCCTCCTTCGTCTCCGACGCTCGTGGCGTAGCCCTTCCGCTTTAGAACTGATTTCAAGGCGTGAAAGATCTCTGCTCCCATGCGCAGCGCCTCACGAAAAGTCGAGGCGCCCACCGGAACAATCATAAACTCCTGAAAGTCCACATTATTGTCTGCATGGGCCCCGCCATTAATAATGTTCATCATCGGAACGGGAAGGGTTCTGGCGTTGGGGCCACCCAGGTATTTGTATAACGGAACTTCCAGGTGTTCAGCAGCAGCGCGCGCCGTTGCGAGTGAAACCGCCAGCAGCGCATTTGCCCCTAACCTTGCTTTCGTCTTTGTGCCATCGAGCGCCAGCAAAGCGGCATCAACTTCCGCTTGATCGAGTGCGTCCATGCCTTCGAGTTCGTTGGCAATGATCTCGTTGACGTTCCGTACTGCCTTGAGCACCCCCTTGCCCAGATAGCGTTTCTTATCGCCGTCACGAAGCTCCACGGCCTCGTGTTCGCCTGTCGAAGCTCCCGACGGCACTGCCGCTCTACCGACCTCGCCGCCGACGAGCGTGACTTCAGCTTCCACGGTCGGGTTACCACGCGAATCCAAAATTTCTCGCGCTTGGACCTGATCAATCCAGCTCATGTTTAAGTTAGCTCCTCGGAAGTAAAGTGAATGACAGACTGCGTGCCAGCAACTTTAACATCGTGGCTCGGGGAATCGAAGGGAAGGGTTAAGAGTGGTTAATCGGCAATTGGCAATTGGCAATCGGCAATCGAGGCCCGCGTGGTTGTACTGACTCATGGACACACGGGCAGCTACTCATCCGGCCGCGCGAGCGCCTTCGACTGTGGGAACGGAGGCAGCCACAGGTTCCTGCGGGAGGAAAAGGTGGACACGTACTACTCGCCGGCGCTCCACGCGTTCAACTTTAAAAACCAAACCGTTGTATTCCACAACCTCGCCGGGCTTGAGTACGTGGCCGGCCGCCGTCATCAGGAATCCGCCGATGGTCGTGTACGACTCCGATTCCGGCACTGAAAGTTTCAAGCGGCGGTTTAAATCGCGAACTGCAAGTCCACCGTCAAGCAGATATTCACGGTCGTTGACGGGATTGATCTGTTCATTGACTTCTTCGTCGTGCTCATCGGAAATCTCACCAACGATCTCCTCGAGCAGGTCTTCGAGCGTGATAATTCCTTCAAGCCCGCCGTGTTCGTCGACGACAAAGCCAAAGTGAGACTTGCTTTTTTGCATCTGGCGCAAAACATCCTCGAGACGCGCCGTGTCCACTACATACAACGGTGGCTGGATGGCCTCTTCAAGTTTAAACGACTCCGGATTCAGCAAGTACGGCATGATGTCTTTGCTATGAACAAAGCCGATTACATCATCAATAGACTCACGATAAACGGGCAGCCGCGAGTAGTGGTTCTGTTCGAACGCCTTCGTGATTTCTTTTAAATCGCAGTCGCTGGAAATAGCCGCGATCTGCGTGCGCGGGACCATTGCTTCACGCACAAGCGTATCTGAAAATTCAAAAACTCTGTGGATCAACCGCCGCTCCTCAGCTCGAAGGTGACCGCTCTGACGTGAGATGTCGATCAGCGTTCGCAGTTCGGCTTCGGTGTAACTCGAAGCATGTTCTGAGGACGCCTCCAACCCCAGGAGTCTTACTGATCGCGCACTCGCCCAATCAAGCGCGCGAATGGGCCATTGGAAGACTCGATAAAACGTCAGCATCGGAAGCGATGTGGCAAGTGCAACTTTCTCGGCGCGTTCGAGGCCCAGCAACTTGGGCGCCTGTTCGCCCAGGACAATGTGAAGCGCCGTGATGATCGCGAAGGCAATAGTAAAAGCAATGTAGTGCTGCCATGCATCCGGAAATACCGAGAGAGGTGTTTCTAACAGCCTGGCGATTACGGGTTCGCCAGCCCGGCCGAGCCCCAGAGAAGCGAGCGTTATCCCTAACTGGGAGGCGGAGAGATAAGCGTTCAGATTGTCGAGAAGACCTAGCAGACGCTTGGCTGAACTCTTGCCGGCTGCCGCCAAAGTTTCGATGCGGGAACGGCGTACACCCACCAGGGCAAACTCAGCAGCCACAAAGAATCCATTAAGGGCAACCAGGAGCAGCACGGCGCCCAATCTTAGAACGATGATCAATACTCCGATGGATGAGCTCGAATCACCGTCGGCAAGAAGTAGGTTAAAGAGATAACTTGGTGGTTCGGACATTCTTCAAATGGGGGTGGGTTCACCGGACATGCACTCAGCCGACTGGGGCGGATTATAGCATGAGGGGTTGAGCGAAGGGCACGCCACGGAAATGGGTTCCGGAACAGTCTTGAAGCAAATGCACACCGTTTTCGGAAAGTCGGATGTGGTGTACCGGACGGTTGGGTTTAGCCCAGCATTTCGCGCTGGGTGAGGGTAACTTACACCTTGAGGTAGCCCGGGTTACGCTTCCGCAGGAAGCTGAGCCATCGGGCTGGGGACCCACGGTTAGGATTAACGAAGTGTCAGTGACCGGCAGCAGCAGCCGCGTGGGCCCTTGCCGGACGCCGATCATGTTTAGTGCAGGCGCGCATCAGCGCTTGTTCTACGCGGGGTTGGATATTGCATTCAGGTTGCCGACAAACAGCGGCCAACTCCGAGACTACAAGGTAATGAGAGCGTTCGAGCATGCGTTGTTCGCGGAATGAGAGAGGCTTGATGTGACTTAAGTAGGTCAAATGCTTTAGTACGTCGGCCACTTCAAAAATGTCGCCGGTTCGCATTTTCTCGGAAAATTCCTTGAACCGATCTTTCCAATCATTTGCAGGTGAAGAGAAGTCGTCAGCAAGAGTCTTGAGGAGCATCTCACATTCGCCTGAGGTAATTGGCGCTCGAAGACCGACTTCCGAAGCATTTGAAACAGGAACCAGCACCAGCGAGTTATTAGCAGCGAGGCGAAGCGTATAGAACGGAAGCGCTGTGGCTCCAATTTGCTTATTCTCTATTTGCTCGATTATTCCGATTCCGTGGTTAGGGTAAACGACTTTCTGGCCGATTTTGAAGCCCACCGAAGCACCTCCATCGATTTGAAAATCAGACAGCGCCGCACGCGCGGGTCTGGGGGAACCCTTCTGAGCGACGCCAGGGCGTCGGGCTCCTACGTTAGGTAAGTGAATGGAGTTTACAAGCCATCACGCGAAGCGTCAAGGCTCTCAATCAGGACTCGTTAAGTGAAATTCGGGGCAAGCAAGGCTACTGATCCGTAATTACTCTTTATCGCTTTCCCGAAACTCGCGCAAGAAAAAATTTTCGCATTCGTACTTCAGGGGTTTTGGTGGCGCACTCTCTGTTGCTCGGGCTGTGAGGCAAGCCTAAGTTCCTACCAGTTGTAGAATGTCTTCTTCCTGCAAAACCCCCGACGCGCGCTTGGCATGTTCGTAGATGCGATTAACGCGCTCATCGCTCGGCTCAATGCCGCGTTTCTCCAGCCAGTAAATTACGTTCGACTTTCCGCTCATCGGTCCGATCTCGATCACCTGTTCCAAACCAAACTGGCCGGCCGGCACACCGGAGTAAACCAGATCTGCCAGGGCGCGATCCCCTTTTTTGTAGCTCTTGATCACCGCAGCGGCATGCACACCGGTGCCGGTGCGAAACGCATCGCGACCGAAAACCGGATAGTTATGGGGAATCGTCCAATCACAAGCGCCGGAGGCAACCTTACAATACTTGCCGAGTCGCGACAGGTCATTATCAATCCAACCCATGAGCTTGAGATTTACCAGCAACTGATCCATGGGAGTGTTTCCCACACGCTCGCCCATCCCCAGCGCCGAACCGTGAACTTGATCAGCACCGCCCTCGATGGCGGCAATGGAATTAATAACTCCCAGTCCGCGATCCTGATGACCATGCCAGTCGAGCCTGACGTTGCCGCCCTGCTCTTCAATAATGCCTTTTACAAACCGCACTACGGCGCGCGCTCCGTCAGGTGTTGAATGCCCCACTGTATCGCAGACGCAGACAGCCTTCGCACCGCAGCGAATCGCAGTCGTATAAAGCGCACGAAGAGTTTCCGGTTCAGCGCGTGTTGTGTCTTCAGTGACGTACATGACCGGTACTCCCTCGCTCACAGCGAAAGTAACGGCGTCCTCCGTCAGTTGCAGGAGTTTGTCGAGCGTCCAGTCTTCCGCGTAGAACCGAACCGCAGAAGAACCGATGAAAGTGCATGCTTCGATCAGAATTCCGGCACGCTGCGAGATCTCGACAACGGGAAGGATATCGCTCCGATGAGTGCGTGCTGCACAGTTTGGTCGAATCTTCAGTTTCTGTTCGACAATTTCTCGCGCCAATCTCTCGACACCTGCTGCGTGAGTACCTCCCGCGCCAGGAAGACCGATGTCGGCGGTATCGATGCTCAACGCTTCCATCAAGTGCAGCAATTCGATCTTCTTTTCGATCGTCGGCTCACGAACGGAAGGCGACTGCAATCCATCGCGTAACGTCTCGTCATCAAAACCAATATGACGTTGGGGTGCACGAATGGTGGGCTCGATGTTATTCCAGTCGTAAACCAGCTCATCAATTGACACTTGGTAGAACCTCCGGCAAAAACTCGGTGGGATGCTTTGGTTGAGTTTGATTACAACAACGGCTCAATTTAATGTCAAGCACGTCAAAACTTCGGACTTTGTACTTTGAACTCTGAACTTATTCCTTTCGATCTTGTCGCACGGCTTTGCCGCCTGGTGCGCGGTAAGTCTCTGACTTACCGTCGTGCGGTTTTCTTGTTCTGGGCGCGAGGCTGAGCCTCGCGCCGATAAAGTTTTGAGGCTTGCCGGTAAGTCGGAGACTTACCGCTGACCAAGTGTCTAAGTCAGCCGGTTGCGTGAGATCACGCATCACACTCTTCGTCCAAAGACCAAAGACCGAAGTACAAAGCTCAACGTCCAAACTTGGTTTTGACGTTACATAGTGCTCTGTTATAGCCTCTGACGCGTTTTGAAGATGAGCATTCTTGTGAGCATCAACCTTTGAATCGGTCGCAATCCCAGCTACAAATTAGAACAATTGCAGTAGGCTCGGAACGAGCTGCCAAGGTTTTGGCGGTTCGTGCCAGCATCGCGCGCATCGCAGGTATTGATTCCTCATGGAAGGATATCAACGTGGTCGCCCGCGCTGTGGAGACGAACATTCCGGCTATGCCCTTAACGGATTGGCAACTGATGCAGGGCGCCCGCGAACGAGCGCTCGCGGTACGCGATCTGTTACAGGCACGCCGCCTGGAAGCTGAACTTTATGTCGGCCTTGAAGGCGGATTTCATTCGATCTCGATTGAGGGTGAATGGCATACGTTCTTGCGGGGCTGGGCCTACGCCACCGACGGGAAGAAGGGACACTTCGGATCTTCACCTTCGATTAGCGTGCCTGATCTCCTCGTTAAAAGAGTGATTGAAGGCCGCAGCGAACTGGGACTGGTGATCGACGAAGTTTCCGGCAAGCGCGACGTGCGTAGTCGCGAGGGAGCGTGGGGCGTGCTCTCTCGCGATCTGGTAACGCGGTCAATGAGTTTTGAGCTAGCGCTGATTGCCGCCTTCGCCCCGTTTTATAACGCCCAACTGTATACTGATGAATCTGACAGCTGAGTTAATCCGAATGGATCAGGAACCGCTACCACATTTGCGCACCATGCCCGGCTGGGTAGAAGTGATTGCCGGGTCGATGTTCTCCGGAAAATCGGAAGAGTTGATTCGGCGTTTGCGCCGGGCCAAAATCGCTCGGCAGAAGGTGCAGGTCTTCAAACCTGAAGTCGATTCGCGCTTTTCCAATGACCACATAGTCTCTCATTCCGAGATGCGCCACGAATCATCAAACATTCGCTCGTCCAGCGAGCTTCTCGCGCGAATTGAACCCGATACTGAAGTCGTGGGTATCGATGAAGGACAGTTTTTCGACAATGGACTGGTGGACGTTGTTAACGAACTGGCCAAGCGTGGAATGCGTGTGATTGTGGCCGGTCTCGACCAGGACTACACCGGCAAACCCTGGGAACCGATGCCGCAACTGCTAGCCATCGCCGAGTACATCACCAAGACGCATGCCATCTGCATGAAGTGTGGGCAGCCGGCAAATTACTCGCAGCGCACTTTTGAATCAGAAGAACGAGTCGCCGTCGGTGCGATGGGGATGTATGAGGCACGCTGCCGGAGGTGCTTTGTGCCCCATGCCGACGCGCCGACGATGCATGAGGGGTGAGGCGGGGTTTGTGGCTCGAATCAGTAAATCCGATGTGAGTCTATCTCTTGCAAACGCTCTTACCGCGCTTATAATGCGACCCAGCCTCGTACGTCCTCTGTAGTTGGATAGCCTTCCCCTTTCTGCCGTTATCGTGTTGCAGGCGATCCTTAACTAACTGAACAGATGCCAGCAAACCACAACGAGATAGAGAAACGCCTGTGGCAGGCCGCTGATGAGCTGCGCGCTAATTCAAAACTGAAATCGGCGGAGTATGCGATTCCCGTTCTGGGGCTTATCTTCCTGCGTTATGCCAGTGAGAAGTTCGCTGACACTGAACGGCAGCTTCAGGAGAAACGAGGGAAGCGGCGTGAGATTGGGCCTACTGACTATCAGGCAAGAGGTGCGATCTACCTGCCGGAGGCCAGCCGCTTTGAAAACCTGCTCAAGCTGCCCGAGGGTTCAAATCTAGGCGGAGCAATCAATCTTGCCATGACGTTGATTGCGAACAACAACCCCAAGCTCGATGGCGTTCTTCCTAAGAATTATCAATCACTTGAAAATGACTTGCTTGCCACGCTGCTGAAGACTTTCTCCACGATTCCGATGATGGAGGGCGACGTCTTCGGGAAGATCTATGAGTACTTTCTCGGTGAATTCGCCAAAGCGGAGGGCTCAAAAGGCGGTGAGGTTTTTACCCCCACGTCTCTGGTGAAGCTGATTGTCGAAGTGATTGAACCTTTTCACGGACGTATCTTTGATCCAGCCTGTGGTTCGGGCGGCATGTTTGTGCAAAGCGCCCACTTCGTCGAAAACCATCACAAGAACCCCAACGCTGAAATCATGGTCTATGGCCAGGAGGAGACTGAAGAGACGGTCCGGCTCTGCAAGATGAACCTCGCCGTGCACGGACTCGAAGGGGATATTCGCCAGGGCAACTCCTACTACGAAGACATTCACGACTCCGTCGGCAAGTTTGATTTCGTAATGGCGAATCCGCCCTTCAACGTCGATCGCATTGACAAAGAGCGCCTCAAAGATGACAAGGCTCGGTTTCCTTTCGGCATGCCGCGCACCGACAACGGAAACTACATCTGGATTCAGAAGTTTTTCAGTGCGCTAAACGAATCGGGTCGCGCCGGCTTCGTCATGGCCAACTCTGCTAGCGATGCGCGAGCTTCGGAGCTGGAGATTCGGACAAAGTTGATCGAGTCGGGTGCAGTAGACGTGATGATCTCTATTGGCTCTAACTTCTTTTACACAGTCACGCTTCCATGCACACTCTGGTTTTTCGACAAGGCAAAGACGACCTCGCCACGCAAAGACAAGGTGCTCTTCATCGATGCGCGTCATCTTTACCGCCAGGTTGATCGCGCGCATCGCGATTTCTCACCCGACCAGATCGAATTCATCGCCAACGTCGCGCGTCTCTATCGCGGCGAGAAACCCGAGTTTGAAAACGGCAGCGAAGCGATGCTGAAAGAGATGTTCCCTAAGGTGAAATATCGGGACGTTGCAGGACTCTGCAAGCTGGCAGCGATTAAAGACATCGAAGGACAAGGCTGGAGTCTTAATGCTGGGCGCTATGTAGGAGTGACTGAACGTGCACCTGATGAATTTGATTTTTACGAGCGGCTCGAAGAGATGAACGAAGAGCTTGAGCTGCTCAATGTGGAAGCTCGTGAATTGGAAGCTCGAATTGCGGAGAACGTCGCCAGCGTTCTCGAGCGGGAGTGATTCTTGGATGAGAGGGGCCGGAAACCAACTTAGCGAGAGTCGAGGCAGACGCGAACACTGGGATATTGTCCCATTAGGTTCACTGGCGGAATTTAGAAATGGTGTCAACTTCACAAAAGAAAGCTTTGGAAAGGGAATCAAGGTAATCAACGTTAAGGACTTTCACGATCGATTCCGACCAGATTTTGGGGACTTAGGTGAAATTAACCCTGAGGGTGTTATTCGGGATGCAGATCTTCTCCACGAAGGAGACATTATTTTCGTTCGTTCGAATGGAAACCGTGAGTTGATCGGGAGAAGCCTGTTCATCACAAAAGCTGCTGATCCCGTGACTCACTCGGCGTTCACGATACGCGCGAGGCTTTTAGGGACAGATGTTTTTCCATTGTTCTATGCTTACCTATTGCGCTCGCAAATTGTGCGACAAGCACTTTCGGCGTACGGCGGGGGGACAAACATAAATAACCTCAATCAAACTATCCTTGCGTCGCTTCCAGTTCCAAAGCCTCCATTGGAAGTTCAACAAAGAATTGCATCTACACTTTCAGCCTTTGACGAACTAATTGATAACAACACGCGGCGGATCAAGATTCTGGAAGAGATGGCGCAGGCACTTTACCGCGAGTGGTTCGTCTACTTCCGCTTCCCCGGCCACGAAAAAGTCAGACTCGTCGACTCTCCAGTCGCCAACGTTCCGAAGGGCTGGGAGATTCGTAATATCGGCGAGGTTGTCGAGACTCTTGGTGGAGGTACTCCTTCGACGAGGAACCCGGAATATTGGAATAGCAGCGACGTAATCTGGTTCACTCCGTCCGACTTAACTGCCGCTGGAACAATGTTCATCCAAACTTCGGGCAAGAAGATCAGTAATCTTGGTTTGGAAAAAAGTTCAGCTCGTCTATTTCCGCCGTACTCTGTCATGATGACGAGCCGGGCCACCATCGGAGTTGTAGCAATCAATACGAAAGAGGCTTGCACGAATCAAGGTTTTATCACTTGCATCCCAAATGAGAACGTTTCGGCTTACCAAATATACTTCTGGATGTTGGAGAACAAAGAGAAGATCATTGGCATCGCTTCTGGCGCAACCTACAAAGAGATCAATCGGACGGAATTTCGCGAGTTGCCCATTGTGGTTGCCGATAAGAATACTAACGGCAGTTTCACCGCCAACTTGTCCCCGATTTGCAAGCAGATTGAAGTTCTGCAAATGAAAACCGACAATCTGCGCCGGACGCGCGACCTGCTATTGCCAAAGCTCGTGTCCGGCGAAATCGATGTTGAAGCGGCGAGCGAATGACGTCAAAAAATGCCCGAAAAATACGAAATCCAAAGAACATCACTTCAGTCGGCCGCTGTTTCGGATAAGGTGCTCACCGAGACGAACACCACGAGGCTAATTCTTCGACCTGAAATTGTTGGGAATCCCAGAAACCCTGACGCTCGTGTCAGCATTTCGTTAATCCATCAACGCAAGTCTCCGAAGGGCGATTGGGAAGATGCGCCCACTGAGCCATTGACCAAGTTAAAGGCCGGAGAGTAGGTAAACTTCAACTTGCATAGCGAGCCAACACTGGAACTCTTTCATCAACTGGATAATCTGTTTACGATTGCGACGAAGGGGAAGATTGGGTTTTGGCAAGACTAGTTTAATTGTAGGCCGGGAGGAAGAGGTTATTCAGGTTGATGCTAGCCGCGCGAAAGTCATCAAGCTTCTATTGGCTAAAGGATATTCCGATGATATCTGGACCGAACTTGTCCACAGCGATCCGGACTTAGCAACGCGATTGTCCTACGCGCAGATCCACGCCCAAAGAAAAACTGCTCTTGAGGAATTCCAAAGAAATCTTACGGCGGGCAAGAGCGAAGCATGGTGGCAGGAATTCTTTGAGAGAAACACTTGGATCTTTGGCTATGGACTCAACTACAAATTCATGAACACCCTCCAATCCCAGCCAAGCTATGGAGGGGTAAAAGTAAGCGGCGCAGGCATGCAGAAGGGAGACTTTTTGCAAAGGACTGAGGCTTATATCAAATTCACAGCGCTGGTCGAGATTAAGAGGCCGAGCACGCAAGTCTTAGGAAAGAAACAGTATAGGAATGGCGCGTGGGAGTTGAATGAAGAACTAAGCGGTGCTGTGTCGCAGCTTCACGCAAACTGCCGCACTTGGGAGATGGAAGGGGCGCAGTCGGTGCCGAACATCGAGGTTCTTTTAGAAGAGAGAACTTTCACAGTCCAACCCAAAGGAATTCTAGTAATCGGTAACACGAACCAACTGACCGACGCTTCAAAAAGGAATACGTTTGAGTTGTTCAGAAGAAACATCGTCAGCCCGGAAATCCTCACATTTGATGAACTGTATGAGCGAGCGAGATTCATCGTCGAGTCGACCAAGCACGATAGCGAACCGGAGCCGAGCGATAACGAGAATGACGCGCCACTGGGTGACGACGATATTCCGTTTTGAAACTCTTAAGAGATGAGTCAAGTCTTTAACATTTACTGCGACGAGAGTTGTCATCTGGAGAATGATCACCAGAAGGCGATGGTCCTTGGTGCGGTTTGGTGTCCCCTCGAAAAGACCAAAGAGATCGCTGTTCGTATTCGCGAGATCAAAGAGAGTCACGGACTGAAGCCTGAATTTGAGATCAAGTGGTCAAAGGTTTCACCCGCCAAGAAGCAATTCTACCTCGACATCCTGGATTACTTTTTCGACGATGACGATCTGCACTTTCGCGCCCTGATCGTTCCTGACAAGTCCAAGTTGGATCACGCGTCCTTCGGACAGAGTCACGACGACTTCTACTACAAGATGTACTTCGACCTGCTGAAGGTGATTCTCAGCCCCGACGCTTGTTACAAAATCTACATCGACATCAAAGACACACAGGGCGCGGTCAAGGTGAGGAAGCTCCATGATGTTCTGTGCAACAGCATTTACGATTTCTCCAAGGAGATTATCGACAGGGTCCAGCTTATCCGTTCACACGAAGTCGAACAGTTGCAATTGACCGACCTCTTAACGGGCGTTATCTCATACGTCAATCGGGAATTGAGCGGGAACGCTGCTAAGGAAGCCCTCGTTCGTCGCATGATGAAAAGGTCGCACTACAGCCTGAAGCGGACAACGCTGTTGCGCGAAAACAAAGTGAATCTGTTCAGTTGGCGGGCATCCGAGGCGCAGGCATGACAGCCCCTCACTGGCTGCCTGATGTTGTTCTTTTCAGCGACTATGGCAGCGATTGGAATTCCTATGTCGAGGCCCTCTATGGCACTTTCAGAAGAGACTTTAAAGACCGTAGCCGTCAGCTCACATTTGAGGGCAAACCCGTTCGTACAAGCTATCATCCCGCGTATGACGACAAGGACTATTCTTTCTGGCATCTCATCCAGGAAGGCGAAGTCGAGGATGAAAGGACGCCTGACTTTCGGAGGTGTGAACGGATAGGTTGGATACGACCCATCATCGAGAACGCTAATGACGCAAGCATTAATGTTTGGGAGAACGTTCGTGTCAGAAGACGCGGAAACGAACGCCGCGTTCTACTTTGGCTTAATGAAGAATATCTAGTCGTACTAGGCGATAGAAGCAGCTATTGGTCGTTGGTCACGGCTTACATGACCGAACGGGCAAATCGCAAAGATAAACTGAGAAGGGAATATGAGGCCTATAAAAACGCCGGCCCCGCCACCTTGCGATGACGAGGGCCGAATACTCCTTCCACACGTGGTGGATGAGATGATGCCATTGTTAGGCGATTTGCCTATAGAGTCAAGACAACAAGTAGGCCACTTGAAGCCATTCGTGGGATGCACCGTAGCTATTCCGAAGATTCGCTCGTCGAACAACTAGCTATTGAGTTATTCAAAAACTCGGTTGGAAGGCTGAACTGATACAACGGGATATTCAGCTGACACAGGCAGTGGCGCGACGGAGCCGCTAGACGCTAAGTCAAGTCATCGCTATCATTGCTCGCATGAAGATTCGCCTGATAGTCGAAAAAGATCCTGAGACTGGCCGGTATTCCTCCGTCTTTCCCGAATTACCTGGCTGTGCGTCGGCGGGCGATACTGAAGAAGAAGCCATCACCAACGCCAGGGAAGCGCTGGAACTGTGGTTTGAACCGAGCGACATTTCAGTGCCCGCAACCGCCACGTTGGTCGAAGTCACGGTCTGATGGGCCAGGGTCTTCCCATTTGCAACGCGAAAGATGTCATTCGTGTTTTGCGCCGTCACGACTTCGCGAAGGTGGGACAAAGGGTAGTCATCAGAAATGGCGTCACTCAGATGTTCGGCAAGTGATCGTGGCTGATCACGGCAGCAAACCTATTCCAATCGGCACACTGAAGAGCATCATCGAAGGCGCCAAGCTGAGCGCCGACGATTTCCGCTGAAACCTCTCTTCCATAATTTGCAGTGAATTCTCGCTATTCAGAAGACACTCTCGTCGAACAGCCAGCCATTGAGCTATTCAAAGAACTGGGCTGGGAGGTGGCAAACTGCTACCAAGAGACGTTTGGTCCGAACGGAAGTCTCGGTCGCGAGACGGCTGCTGAAGTTGTCCTGGTCTCTCGCTTGCGGCCAGCACTTGAAAGACTCAATCCTGATCTTCCCGCTGAAGCGATAACCATCGCCATCGAAGCTCTCACTCGCCACCGCAGTGCGATGAGCAGCACTGAGGCAAACCGCCAAATCTATAAGCTGCTGAAAGACGGCGTCAGAGCTGACTTGGCGGGTATGCAAGCAAGCTCCGCACCCTCAGCTTTCACCCCCTCTCGCCCGGCCCCTCTCCCAAGGGGAGAGGGGAGACAAGAGGAACAAGTGGTGAGGGTCAAAGTTATTGATTGGGATAGCCCGAAGAATAACGACTTCTTCCTGGCGTCGCAGTTCTGGATCACTGGCGACACCTACAAACGCCGCGCTGACCTTATTGGTTTTGTGAACGGGCTGCCGCTGGTTTTCATTGAACTCAAAAAGCTGCGAACAGAAGATGCGTTCCACCATAACCTGCGCGATTACAAGAACACGGTTCCGAAGCTTTTCTGTTACAACGCATTCATCATCCTCTCCCACGGAAGTAAGAGCCTCATCGGCAGCCTGACGGCAGACCTCGATCATTTCGTTGAATGGAAGAAGATTAACGACGAAGGCGATGAAGGAATCGTCAGTCTCGAGACGATGATTCGCGGCACGTGCGAACCTGCCAGGCTGCTCGACTTGGTTGAGAACTTCACTCTGTTCATTGAGAGCGAGGGAGGCTTGCTTAAGCTGCTGGCGAAAAACCACCAGTACCTGGGCGTTAGCCGGGCCATCAAAGCCGTCGAAGAGATTCGAAAGAACCAGGGAAAGCTTGGCGTGTTTTGGCACACACAGGGTAGCGGCAAAAGCTATTCGATGGTCTTCTTCTCGCAAAGGATTCTGCGGAAGTTGCCGGGAAACTGGACTTTCCTTGTAGTTACTGACCGCGAGGATCTCGACGATCAAATCTACAAAAATTTCGCTGGGGCCGGAGCGGTCGCTGAACCGGAAAATCAAGTGCGAGCCAACAGCGGCGAGCATTTGAAGCAACTGCTGCGGGAGGACCACCGCCACGTTTTCACTCTCGTACAAAAGTTCCGCACTGATAAAGGCGAGACATACTCGAAGCTATCAGACCGCTCGGACATCATCGTCATTACCGACGAAGCTCATCGCAGCCAGTATGACCAGTTGGCTTTGAACATGCGCAACGCTCTGCCAAATGCCGCTTTCATCGCCTTTACCGGAACGCCTTTGATGGCTGGTGAAGAACGCACGAAAGAGGTGTTTGGCGATTACATCAGCGTTTACAACTTCAGGCAGTCAGTGGATGACCACGCGACCGTTCCACTCTTTTACGAGAACCGCATTCCTGAGCTGCAACTTGTCAATGAAAAGCTAAATGAAGACATGGCGCGCGTAATCGAAGAGGCAGACCTTAGCGAAGAGCAGGAAGAGAAGCTTGAGCGAGAGTTTGCGCGCGAATATCAGTTGATCACGCGCGACGATAGACTGGAAAAGGTCGCGGAAGATATTGTCAGGCATTTTGCCGGTCGCGGCTTTCAAGGCAAGGCGATGGTGATTTCACTCGACAAGGCCACGGCCGTGCGGATGTTCGACAAGGTTCACAAGTACTGGCACAAACATCTGCGAGAGCTTGAAGCGAAGCTTTCATCCTGCGCGGAAGACGAACGCGCAGAACTGGAACAAAATCGCTCTGATGCGCAAGACGGATATGGCAGTCGTAGTTTCGCAATCACAAAACGAAGTTGAAGATTTGGCTACGAAAGGCGCGAACATTGTTCCCCATCGAAAGCGCATGCTGAAGGAGGACCTTGATACTAAATTCAAAGATTCGAACGATCCCCTGCGGCTCGTGTTTGTCTGCGCGATGTGGATTACCGGCTTTGATGTTCCCAGTTGCTCGACAATCTATCTCGACAAGCCCATGCGTAATCACACCTTAATGCAAACGATTGCCCGGGCGAATCGCGTGTTTCGAAATAAGCTGAACGGTTTGATTGTCGACTATGTGGGTGTCTTCCGGAATCTGCAAAAGGCGCTGGCCATCTATGGCGCCGGCGGTGGCATCGACCCGGGCGAGACGCCGGTTAAAGACAAGCAGCAGCTGGTTGAATTGTTGCGAGGTGCAATCAATTCCGCTGAGGAGTTCTGTGCCGATCGTTGGGTTGACCTGCCGGCCATTCGCGATGCTGGAGGCTTTACAAGAGTGAAGCTGCTTGACGACGCAGTGGAAGCGATCGTTGAAAGTGACGAATCGAAAGAACAGTATCGCTCGCTTACAAACAACGTGACCAGATTGTACAAGGCCATCTTGCCTGATCCGCTTGCTAACGAATTCGGTCAAATAAATCTCCTGCTTTCCGTGATTCAAGACAAGATTCAGGCCTTGGCGCCGATACCGGATATTTCTGATGTGCTCTCAAGGGTTGAGACTCTGCTGGATACCTCGATTGCCTCCGAAGGCTATGTCATCCACGAGACGGATCGCATTGTCGATCTGAGCAGGATAGATTTCGACGCCCTCCAAAAACAATTTGCGAGGGGAAGGAAGCACACCGAGGTCGAACGATTGCGCAACGCGTTGGCGGCGAAGTTGGCGGAAATGGTTATCCTCAACCGCACTCGGATGGACTACCTCGAACATTTCCAGGAGATGATTGACGACTATAATTCGGGAGCGGTGAACGTCGAAGTAATGTTTGAGCGTCTGGTGAAGTTTACAAAAGAACTTAACGCCGAAGAGCAACGGCACATGGCGGAGCAGTTGAGCCTTGAAGAACTGGCAGTCTTTGATTTGCTGACGAAACCTGAAATCTCCTTGACTGACAAAGAACGAACTGAAGTCAAGAAAGTAGCGAGAGAACTCCTGGACATACTGAAGCGCGAGAAGCTTGTCCTCGATTGGCGAGCCAGACAGCAGGCACGCGCTGCTGTACGTCTAACGATTGAAGAGCGACTGGATCACCTGCCGCGTGTCTTTTCAAAAGAGGTTTACGGTCAGAAATGCGATTTGATTTACCAACATGTATTTGATTCCTACTTTGGGTCGGGGAACAGCATTTACCCACGCGCAGCGTGAGGCCGCGCGTATTTGGAAATGAAAGATGGATAAAGCATGAAGCAGATAAAATTACTCAGCGCACATTTGACTCTGAGGAGCGCGTCGCCGTTGGTGGCGAAGGCACGAGGCCCGTTGCCGGAGATGCTTCGTGCCCCATGCGGATGCTCCTACGTCGGTGACCGACTGAATTCTTTTCATCACGAAAAAGAATTGAGGCACGATGGTGGGAGTTATTCGTGCCTCAAGCAGTGCACCGACAGTGCACGGGGGGTGAGGTATCAATCCCTGGTGATCGCTAATTCCAGGGGCGAAAATCGATACAAAGCCCAAGATTTCAAAGTTCAAATCAAGCAAAAAAACTTGCCAGGGATTTTGGCTTCTTGTTTCAACGACTCTGTCTAATGTGACGAGCAGGCAAGAAACATTTCATACCGGCCCATTGGCTGAACCGGCGCGCTGGAGATTTTCAACTTCGGGTTCCACCTAAGCTGCCTCCATCACTTGCCAGCTTGAAATCACTGAAAGGATTGCGGGAGTGCGAGGCCTATTAAGGAAATCTCTGAAGGGGAGTTTGTATTGAACCCGCGGTAGGAGCACTCGCGAGCACTCGAAAAGGGTAGTCCTCGACACTTTCGAGCGCGCCGGATGCGGTCATTCCTTGAACGTTGACATTGTAATCGGAAGGACGAAGAAGATTGGCAGGGACCAAAGCAACAAGAACTTGACCAGCACCCGTCTTGCGAGGTTTAAGTCCTTTCCGACTGAAAACAACCTGGTCGTCGTCTATGCGCTTTATTGT
>Ga0136614_10000403_pt1 | contig 21094 bp, 12 predicted proteins | sample AntDrymUQ2792106_2_FD_106643 | JGI IMG/M metagenome (GOLD analysis project Ga0136614, IMG submission 106643) | Polar desert sand microbial communities from Dry Valleys, Antarctica - metaG UQ279 (21.06) | ecosystem: Environmental > Terrestrial > Soil > Desert | place: Antarctica: Dry Valley... | reverse complement strand
TCTCGCCACCATCGCTTCCGAAATCAACGACCGACCCCGTAAGATTCACAACTGGAAGAAGCCCTCCGAACTATTCACCGAACTCGTCGAAGCGCATGCTTCCACTGCCTGAGCCTGCCGGGTGCTGTGGCGGCCGAAGTCCGAGCGCAGCCATGAGCGTTGCAGCCCCGGCCCACGCGACCGGCTCTGGACGCAGGCTGGACGGTCCGTACGCGTGTCGGCTCTTGTGCAGCCGCGGTGTTGCTCGGAGGGCGTCCGGGACCCACCGAACTAGACGAACTGAAGAGGACGACGTAACGAACGAGGTACAGCGGACCGATCCATCAAGTAGGGTCAGGCTTGAAGCGGAGCGTGGCGTTGCGAGCTTCGCTGGTCGGCAGGGGGCGTCTATGGGTGGGTCTCAACCGTGGACCTAACAGAATGGAACGAGGCGCTGTTCCAAGAGGTGGTCCAGCCCGGGAGGCGGGGAGTGCCACTCTACTTCTACGTTGACCGTGAGGTCCTCGCTTCTGCAGCTGGTATGGCGGACGGGGATGCTGCAAGGGATGACCTGTGCGCCGCGTACGTCCAGCGCATGTCCCCAGCGCGCCCCTTTGGCCGGCAGGCGGTGTTGGCAGCTCATTGGCGTCCCAACGGGACGCATCCCGTGCCGCCGTTTCTACCCGGATTGGCTATGTCGGTCCTCGCAGTCACAGAGGAACCTTTAGGGGCGCCGCACGGCGTGTACCGCCGTCAGAACCAGCTTCTTGGACTGCCCGCGGTTGCGGTCGAGCCGCCCGGGTATGGGGATGATGTGCCACGGCTGTGGCAGGCCTGGATCCGATGGCTCGACGGGTCGGGAGCGCGTTTTGGTGTCGGCACCGCACGTACCCACCCGCACTGGACACGTCAGGGCTGGGCGCGTAGCCAGGCGCTGGTCCGGCACCGAGACCGCGAGCTCATGTGGCGCTGGTTTGACCAGCAGGGTCTGCGGCCGGACGACGTCGTTCCACCGGCCAAGCTACTCGCGGACTTCCGCTCTTGGCTGACGTACCGTGGCGCGATTGCCGCACGCCTTCTGCACATTCTCACGGATCATGACGTTGCCGAAGTGCTTACCGAGATCCTGGCCGCGGAGCTTCGGTCCTGGGACGGCACTGTCCGTGACCGGCACGGTCATCGATCACTGCACGGCCTCGTGGTCTGGGACGCGTGGACCGATCGGTTCTCAGCGGCCCTTAGAGCGACCGCGGATCTCGCGGGCGCCAGGGTCGACGACGGGTACGGCTGCCGGACGCTCGATGAGCACGATGACCTCGTACTAGTTGACGTCGAGGACGAGGGCGCCACCCTGCTCGGTCGGGGTAGCTCGGTACGCCTCTCATCCGAGCTGGTCCTCCGCGTCGGGGGCGACCCGGGGTACCTGTTCGCCGAGGACGACACGGTCGCCGGCCTCGTGCAGCAACGCGCCCCTGCCCTTGGATTCCCATACCGTGCACTCATTCGGAACGACACCGTGTCCCGCGCCACCGAGGCGTTTGAGGCCGCCGGGGCGGGCCGTCTCGCATCACGAGCCGGGCCGATCCCGGGTTGGTCCGTCCTCGAGCCCGTTCGGATGTTCCGTGCCGTGGAGGACCCCAGCCTGGCGGGGCTCGGTTCGATCACCCCCCGTCCGCCTACGCGTCTCGAGTTGAGTGGCGGCCTCCGGATCGGCGGACGGACGTGGATGGCCGCCGGGCCACCCGATGTCATAGTTCCGCTGGATCAGGGACCCAGGCAGCTCGTCGTCAATGGGCGGAACGCGATGACGTTGCCCATGTCAATCCCGCCAGTCAGCCTGCGGCAGCTGGTGACCGACCCGGGAGAACATGAGGTTGCCGTTAGCGGTCAACGGACCCGGCTCCGGCTCGTCCGCGCCGTTCACGAGTTCCCGAGTCCGTGCGATTACGGCTACACGGTTGAGAACGTGGACGGGACCTGCCGTGTCGGTCCCTTCGCCGCCGCGGCTCGCACGGAAAGCGCCGTAAGGGGGGCGCTTGTCTGCGGGGGCGCAGCTGAGGAGGACTTCCCGCTCGCCCGAACATTGGGCAGTGTCGAGACGTTTGTCCTTACTGACCAAGGCCGTTGCGTGCAGGTCGACATCCGTCGGCCGCGATGGCTCGCCGACATCGACCTAGACGTCCACTACGTGGAGGTGATGCAAGCCGCCGGTGGCCTCGATGGCACTCCGGCGTTCTTCCTGCACAGGAACCGACCGGGACAACCGCTGCACGTTCTCGAGATCCTACGCACGGCTAACGGCCCGTCCCGGGAGGTGGCCGAACGTCCAGATATCCTGGCTGAGCTCGTAGAGCAGCTTGCCCTCGACCAGGTGGTCGAGGAAGGTTCGGTCGACAGCCGTCGCCTCAGACGGACGGCCTGGGCCGCGGTGGGCCGGGGACCTGGATACCGCAGGAGCGGACCGCTGCGGGGCATCCCTACAGGCCCGCGATCCTCAGCTGCGCGCATTCCCGGCCTCCGTGATCATGTTGCTGGCCGACATGATCATGTCCTGGCCTGGGCGTCCGAGCTGGAGGGCGGAGAGGCAGACACGGGCCGTTTCCGTGAGACATGGGAGTGGTTGTGCCGCCGGGACAGGCGAGTCGACGAGGCGAACCGCAGCATGTTGGTGCTCTACAATCTGGAGGTTCTAGGGCACGTGGAGCAGGATCGCTGCCGCCGGCGCTTTGGCGTCGCACCGGGGGTCGCCAATGTGCTCGCTGGTGGTGGCGGGTATGCCTTGCTTTGTGGTGCTCGCCCTCCGCGCCTTCTCGAGCGGCTGCGGGAGTCCGACCGGGATGCCGATCCACGCGTACGGCAAGCGGGAGTCCATTGGGACGTTCACCTGCGCGACCAACGGGATGGCGAAGGCGGCGAAGGCCACACGATCGGGCCGTCTGCCGCATACCTGGAGTGGGATCCCGACCATCACGACAAGGCTCTGGAGGGTTTGCGTGCGCTGGGAGTGCAGGTCGTGTTTCGTGCCGGTGACCGGCTGCTCGACCTGCTGGTCTCACTCCGTATCATCCTAGAGACCGCTCCCGCGCTCACGATGTCACCGTCGGCTCGGTTCGAACGGTGGGAGTCGTCGGGCGGGAGGCACGCGTGGGCGTCCAAGACCGAAGACCGCACGCCCGGCCTGTACAGGTACCCGTGCTGGGGTGGCCCGATGCTCGCGTGGCGAAATCAGCCGGATGCCGCGCTACGTGTCGTCGACAAACGGGTCGGCTACTACTTGCAACACGCCAGGGACGGGCGGACGGACCTACTGCACCATGACCCGTTTGAGCATCGGTTGGTGGCACCCCGCTCAGCACCATTGCCGCCGTTGATTGCCCGGGCAATCGTGTTGCGGAGCGGGCTGCTGCCGCAGCTTCTCCATGGCTTCCGGCCCAACCGCATGGGAGCTCCACAGGACGTGTTCGTCTACCGCAACGTCGACCGCGACACCGCTGGCCGGGTCGCCCGGCTACTGGGCCAAAGTATCCAGCCGCTTGGCCAGCGCATCGAGGAGTGCCGATGAGCAGCGCAGGCGCCGACCCCCACCCGACGACGCCTCTTGGCCTGCGGGACTACCTACGGGATGCCTTCCTGCGCTACTACCAGACGGCTTACGCGCTACGTGACCCCGGGCTTACCGCAGAACGGCGGGCCCTGCTTCAGGACGACGGCGTCTTCGCCGAGCCGTACCTGGAGCTGATGCCTACCTACGCCCCGTCGACCGCGACCGTGACGGAGATGTTCGCTGCCTGCGGCGTCGGGGAGGCGGCCGGATTCGTCAGCTCCGGGTTGATGCCCTACGAGCGTGCGTTCACCCACCAGGAGCAGTCGTTGCGTCACGCACTCGCCGGGCGCGATGTAGTGGTGACCTCCGGCACAGGATCTGGCAAGACCGAAGCCTTCCTGCTCCCCATCATCACCCGACTGGTGCGCGAGTCCCGGACGTGGAGCCGGCCGCAGGCGGCCCCAACCCCGTGGTGGCGCCAGCGTCGCTCTGGCTTTGTTCCGCAGCGGGCTGCCCAGGAAGGGCGCCAACCGGGCATGCGGGCCTTGGTGCTGTACCCGATGAACGCGTTGGTCGAGGACCAGCTCGTCCGGCTACGTCGGGCTTTGGACTCCTCGGCCGCCAGGAACTGGCTGGACGAACACCGACCCGGGCACCGGTTCTACTTTGGTCGCTATACCGGCCGAACACCCGTACCCGGTGCTTCCGGCGACGGTAACCAGGCTCGGGAGGCGAAGCTGCGCGCGGTGATGACTGCACTGGAGCGTCGGCGCGGCTCGCTGCTAGCTCGGCTGGCCGACCCGTCCTCGGGCCTCCCGGAGGACGCCCGGTACTTCCTGCCCACCCTGGACGGAGCGGAGATGCGCTCCCGGTGGGATATGCAAGCCGCCGCACCAGATGTTCTCGTCACCAACTACAGCATGCTGTCGATCGCCCTCTCTCGACCGGAGGAGCAGTCCCTACTTGAGACGACGGCGGCGTGGCTCGAGGCTTCCCCTGAGCATGTGTTCACGCTCGTTGTTGACGAGCTGCACATGTACCGGGGTACCGCCGGGACAGAGGTTGGCTACCTGCTGCGCCGGTTGCTGCGTCGGCTCGGCTTGGACAAGCGGCCGGACCAGCTCTCGATCGTCGCGACCTCGGCCAGCCTCGCGGATGACACGGACGGTCGTACGTTCTTGCGTGAGTTCTTCGGCCGCGACAGGTTCGCCTTCGTCACTACACCTCCGACACGACCCGAGGCATCCGGCAACCTTGGGCACCTCACCGACGCCCTCGCCGCTGGCACGGCAACCCCCTCCGACGTTCCCGCCGCCGCGACCGTCCAGGCCGCCCTGTACGACGGGCTGACCGAGAACGCGGAGATCCGTCCGCGTCCGGTCAGCAGTGTCGCCCGTCGGCTGTTCCCGGGCCGCGATGACGCGCCGCAGCTTCTGGATCGGCTGATCGGGCTGCTCGGCGGCCAGGCTTCGCCAGCCGCCAGGCTGCGCGGGCACCTTTTCTTCCGGACGCTCCAAGGGTTGTGGGCCTGCGCTGACCCGGCGTGCCCAGAGGTAGCTGACGAGCACCGCGGCGTCGAGCGGAGGGTGGGGAAGGTCTACGAGCGTCCGCTTTTCTCTTGCACCTGCGGCAGCCGGGTCCTCGAACTCCTTTACTGCCAGTCCTGCGGCGAGACGATGCTCGGCGGCTATGTTGCCCGGACTAGCGGCAGGGAGTTCTTGGTCTCGGCCATGGCCGCCCTCGACGAGCTGCCCGACCGGGCTGTCATGAACCGCAACGCCGCGTCGTACCGGGTGTACTGGCCCACCGACCGGTCCCCGGTCGTCCGGCCTTGGCAACGCACAGGTCTACGTCGGGCGGATGATGCGGCGGCCCCCCGGTACGAGATGTCGTTCCAGAAGAGCGTGTTGAGGACCGCTACCGGGATGCTCGAACCGGCGACAGGGGGCAAGCAGCACGCTGGGCTCGTCTTTCGGGTGCGGGCTACTGGTGTGCCGAGTGCCGCTGACCGGATGCCAGCCTACCCGACGAGGTGCCCCGCGTGCGGCGACGACTGGGAGATTCGGCGCGCTGGTGCACCAGAGAGCGAGGCCAGGTCAAGGTCGCCCATCCGTACCCAAGGTGTCGGTTTCGACCGAGCTAACCAGGTGCTGACCGGTGCACTCAAGCGGCACCTACACAGCAACCTCGTCGCCTTCACTGACAGTCGGCAAGGCGCAGCCCGCGTCGCCGCCAACCTGGAACTCGCGCACTACCTCGATCTCGTCCGTGCGCTGGCCGTAACGGTCCTGGGTAAGACCGGCAACGGACTCGACCTAGCGCGCACCTATGCCGCCGGAACAGACCGAGGGCCCGAGGCGAAAAGCGCACTGGCGCAGCTTCAGCAAGCAAGCCCACCTGCATTCATGGCGCTGATGAAACAGATCACCGGCGTCGACCTGGATCGCGCCGACCTGACCGCGCTTGCAGCGGTTGAGGCGGAGCACTCGGTCGGCCCAACCCTGGTCGACCTCATCCACGGCGTCGAGCCTCAGCTCCTGCAGATCGGCGTCAACCCAGCGGGCCCCGGCCCTAGCTTCCAGCGCGCCAAAGGGAACCGGGACGACGGACCCCGATGGACCAGTTTGTACGACTGGACTACCCAGCCCGTGCGGGACCGCGGCACCGCTCTGACGCCCGAACAACGCGACCTGCTTGCCGCGATCCGTGCCGAACTCGGCAAGCAGCTTGTCCGGACCCTGTTCTCCGGCGGCGACCGCGATGCCGAGTCAATCGGTGTCGGCTTCGCCGGCACCTCCACTGATCCGACGCCCCACGCCCCGTCCGGAATTGCCGAGGGCAGCTTCCAGGAGGTGGCTTGGTCGCTGCTGCGCATCCTCGGGCGTCGTCGACGCTTCCCGTGGTTCTCCGACGCAGATACCACATGGCCCCGTCCAGCGCGTGACTATGTTCAGGCCGTCGCCGCCTATCAGGGCGTCGATGAAGGCGCGCTGGCCGACGGGCTTGAACGTGCCATCGGCTCCGGAGCGCACAATGGCTATCGGCTTGATCCCGGGTCGGTGCGTCTGCGCCGGCCCGGCGTACGTCGGTGGCGGTGTGCCACCTGCCGGGCGCGTCACCTGCACCGTAGTGCCGGTGTGTGCGTGTCCTGCGCTCGCACACTGCCCGCCGAGCCCGAGCCGTTCTCAGTTGAGCACGACTACTATGCTTGGCTCGCAACCACCGAGGATGGCGTGTACCGCCTACATTGCGAGGAGCTGACCGGGCAGACGGACCTGCTCGAAGCGCAGGAACGTCAGGCGCAGTTCCAGAACGTCTTCCTCGACGGCGAGGAAGAGCCACTGGTCGACGGTGTCGACGTCTTGTCTGTTACCACCACGATGGAGGCGGGAGTTGATATCGGTGCGCTGAAAGCCGTCGTGCTGGCCAACATGCCTCCACAGCGCTTCAACTATCAGCAACGGGTCGGCCGCGCTGGACGGCGCGCCGAGCATCTCGCCGTCGCCCTCACCGTCTGCCGCGGCGCGCGCAGCCATGACGAGCATTACTTCAGCCACCCTGCGGCCATCACCGGTGACCCCCCGCCCTCGCCCTACGTCGACACCCGCTCTCCAGACATCCTGTACCGCTCCTACGCAGCCGACGTTCTAGCTGCGGCATTCGGCGCCGCCAGCGCCACTGTGGACACCTTCCTTCCTGGACACAACGTGCATGGCGGGTTCGGCGCAGCTGAAGCGTGGCTGGCGGACGATCTAACCCGCGCCGCCGTTCTCGACTGGATCGAGACAAGGACTGAAGCACTGACCGATGCGGCCGCGGCCTTGCTGACGGAGACCGCGAGTGGACTGACCCCGGCCGACTTGGTGCGTTGGGTCCGACACGATCTCCCCCGGAGACTTGACGAGGTCGCTCAAGGCGCCCGAGCCGCTGACCTGTCAGAAGCCCTCGCGGAGGCCGGCGTCTTGCCCATGTTCGGCTTCCCCACCCAAGTCCGCACGATGCACCTGACTCGGCCCCTGATCGGCAAGGAGTCGACACTTGACCGAGACGCTCCTCTCGCGATCTCGGAGTTCGCCCCGGGTGCCGAGCAGGTCAAGGACAAGGCGGTGCACGTGGCCGTCGGAATTGCGGACTACTACCAGACCGCGAGCGGCCGATGGGTCGAGGGCGATGACCCACTCGGACACGTCGAGGCGCGCGGGATCTGCGGCCGCTGTCTAGGCGTCCATGACGACTCCGCGCTGCAGACTTGCCCAACGTGCGGGGCCGGCGAGCCAGACTTCGCCATCCGGCAGCTCGCCGAACCGCGCGGCTACCGGTCGTCATTCCGGCCACGGGACTACGAACAGCTCGGTGAGCCAACTGCGCGGGCGGGCCAACCCCGCCTCGCGCTACCAGCTAACGTCAGCATGGAGCAACACGAGAACGGCCGCATCCGCGCCGCCAAAGCGGAGGTCGTCGCCGTCAATGACAACGGCGGACAGCTCTACCAGTTCGTCAAGGCCGAACACCATTGGATGCAAGAGACCCGCCCCGTCGGGGGGCTACTTGAGCGTGCGGCAGTCGACGACGACACCCTGCGCGCCCGTGCCCGGCTCCAAGGCCTTTCGATCATCGACCCAGGGGGCCCGCCAGTCGCCCTAGCGGCTCGCCGCACCACTGACGTTCTCACCCTCGGTCTGCAACAGATCCCGACTGGCGTCGTAATTAACCCCACTACCGCATCCGGTCGTGCCGCATGGGGTTCACTCGGATTCCTGCTGCGCGACTCTGCCGCGCGCCGGCTCGATATCGGCACCGACGAGATCCAGGTCGGCATCCACGCCGTTGGCACCGGGGAGCCAACCACCGTTCACGGCGAGGTCTTCCTCGCCGACACCCTGCAGAACGGTGCAGGTTACGCCGTGTGGCTCCGAGACCACCTCGCCGAATGGCTCGACTACGCCGACGAGCTCGCCGCGGACTATCGCACGCACGCGACCGACGAGCAGCCATGCGACTCGAGCTGCTACCGGTGCCTGCGCGACTATTCCAATCGCAGCTGGCACCCATTGCTCGACTGGCGAATGTCGACCGACCTGCTCAACCTGGTCCGCGGTCGAACGGTCGACGTCGAACGAGACGAAGACCGCGTGCACCAGCACGTCAAGCGGTTCGCCGAGGACTTTGGCTTAGCTACTGCTGACGTCAACGGCGTCCCTGCTGTGGCCTCGCAGCGCAACATCCTCGTCGTCCTGCACCCCTTTGAGGACCCCTCACCAAACTCCCCCGCACCTCGGGTGCGGAGCGTCCGCGAGGCACGGCCAGATGCACTACTCACGTCGGTGTTCGAGGTCGTGCGCCGTCCAGGCCGCGTAGTGGGTAACTTGCTCCAGGCGTGACACCGACCGGCCTACCGTCGCGTGAGCGACCCCTGATCTAGCGGCGTGCATACCGTCGGGCTGGTCATGCAGGCTGTGCGCGCCCCGCCAAGCACCGCCCGTACTCCAGACAGCCACGACGAGGACTGAACTTGTGCGTCCACGTCGTTGGCGGCGCGTTCACCGCGAAGCCGCGCCAGTTCTTGACGTTGCTCGCGGGATCACGGCAGATGGAGATCATGGACTCGACGGCATTGGTGGAACGGAGGGTCCGCGCGAGGGTGGGCGGCAGGTTGAGGCGCAGCACGGTCAGTGTCTCGGCCATGCCCTCGCGCAGGCTCGCCGCGGCACCGGGGTGGGTGCGGTCGAGCTCGGCGGCCAGCGCGCACAGTTCGGCCTCGGCGGCCAGCGCGGAGCCGGCGTGAGACGACCGGCGCATCCTGGAGGTGACGGTGCAGCGCATCTTCTCCGGGAGGTGATCTTGCACGTTTCTGATCTTGTGGAGTTGGCAGCGACCGAGCACCGGGCGGTCGAACACGTCGCGCTCACCCGGTCGGGTCGGGGCTCAACGACTACTGGCGCGACACGGTTCTGGGGAACGAGCCGCACGTCGGCCCTGCACTCCTGGCGGGCCAAGAACGGCTGCGGGACGCGGTCGACTACTTCGACGGCAAGCTCGCTGCCTTAGCAGCAGGGGTCGATGACCAGCAGCAGTTCGAGCGCCTCAAGGAACTCCAGCGAAGGATCACGGCCGCGCTCGGGTTCCTCGTCTACGAGGTGCAGTCGCTCGCCGAGGTCGGGATCATCTTCGAAACCCTGAATGAGCGGGGCCGCCCGTTGACCGATCTCGAGAAGACCAAGAACTATCTGCTCTACCTCGCCAGATCCATCCCGGACGGGCGCAGCGAGCAGCTCGCCGAGATCATCAACTCGGCATGGGCGGCCATTTTCACCAACCTCGCTGGGCAGCCGCGGGGGATGGACGACCAGCTCCTGCGCGCGCACTGGCTCGCAACCCAGAACCCGGACACACGAGACTGGAAGCGGATCGAGTCCATCAAGAAACGATTCGACCGCAGCAACTACGTTTCGGCGGCCACGCGGCTCATCCCGCCGGACCGCCCCGCGGCCGATCAGGACGAGGCCTGGAACCGGCTGTTCTCCGACGTGCGGTCGTACGTCGTGACGTTGCGGCACTGCTCCTGGTTCCTCGCTGAGATGTTCGACCCGACCGCCCCATTCGAGGCCTTCCCGCGGGATCGGAATCGAGTGGTGCGCCGGAGTGCCGCGCTCCGCAGATCCGGGGTCGTCGCGCTGTATCGGCCGCTGCTCTTCGCCGCGCGGCTCGCGCACGCCACCGATGCCGACTTGTACGTGAAGCTCGTGGAGGCGTGCGAGCGTTATAGCGCGCGGGTGTTCGTGATCGAACGCCGCAGGGCAAACGCGGGTGAGCCACGGCTGCTTCGGCTGGCCCACGATCTCTACATCGGCAAGGACCCGGAGTACGTCCTCGAGGAGGTCGACGCCGTGCTCTGGCGCTACGCTCCGGACGCGCGGATCCGAGCCACGCTCGCGAGCCTCGCCGAGAACTGGTACGTCCGCCGCGGGCACAAGTACTTCCTGTACGAGTACGAGCTCAGCCTGAAGGACCCGAGGACGAACTTCCTCCGCTCGGCTACTTCACGGAGTCGGCGCGGGAACAGCGCACGACCGAGCACATCCTCCCGCAGCGTCCGGCCGACGACGCCCGCTGTTGGTGGGACCTGTTCAGCGCCGCGCAGCACGACGCACTCGTCCACTCCTTGGGCAACCTCGCCCTCACCTACGACAACTCTGCCTACTCGAATAAGTGCTTCGAGGAGAAGAAGGGCGCCGCGCGCAGCCTGGACGACGGGCGGGTCACCTGCTACGCGCAGGGCAGGCTGCACCAGGAGCGCGAGCTGGCTCTGTACGAGGCGTGGACTCCACAGACCGTTCGTGATCGGCAACAGAGGCTGGCCGAGTGGGCGCTTAGCCACTGGGCTGTGGAGCGCCCGGGAGACGAGGAGGTCGATGATGAGCCCGAGATGGAGCCGGACGGCACCATCGAGGACGAGGAGTCGCTCGCCATGCGCGTTCCGCCTGGGGCAAACTGGCCGGTGTCCTACCCCTGACGACTGACGCGGGCGCGCGTGGGGGTTCTCGCCTGTCCGCGGAGGGCGTCGCGAATCTGGGCGTTAGATGTCGGCCTGGACTCCATCTCGACAGAGGCGACGAGGCCGAAGCACTCGCACCCGGCGTGTCGCCTCGGCACCCTCAACCGCTCCCGGTTCAGCGCGTAGAGCCGGATTGCTCGCTCCTTCGAGGTCACGTTGACCTTCGCGGCCGCCGGGGGAACGTCGCGGTCATGCTGGCGCTCCGTGTGACGTGCCACCCCCGAGCCATTCGCCCGTGGCGAGCCACAGCTCATAATGCAGGAGCCATTCGGCGGTCCAGGGAACCACGGTGGTGGCGAGTAACTGGCTGTCGTTCCATTCGCCGCCGTAGTACAGACATAGTTCGTCGCCGGGGTAGACGTGCGGGAGACCGGGGGCTTCGGGGTGCACTTGCAGAATCGGGTCGCTGATCGTGATCTTCGGTTGCCGCCCGTGGCGGTGGGCCAGGCGAATCGTGTAGGTCCGGCTGGCCTCGGTGGGCTGGAGCGGCATGGCGCAGACCAGCTCGCCGTGCTGGACCCGACCTTCGGCGTCGGGGAAGCCGCGCTGGATCGCTACCAGCTGCAGGGCGAGATTAGCTGCGCGGACGTGGGTCGGCGCCATGAAAGGTGTGGTCCCGGAGGCGGGTGCCAGCTGTGGTCGTGATCAGGCCGGTTGGGGCGACGTGGAGCAGCCCGTCGGTGCGCTGCTGGCGAATGTGCTCGCCGTACTTCTTCGCGGACTGGTGGATCGGGTCGCCGGGGAATGCCTTCTCCAGCCGGGACGCGACGACGTCCAGGCCAGCGCCGCGCAGCTCTGTCAGCTCGTCCAGAACCGAGCTGATCTCAGCGTGCCACCGCAGGAAGGCATAGCGCCGTTCGGGGTGTTCGTTCCACTTGTCGGCGAAGTTCTCGTCTGGGTGCGCCGGGTTGGGCACCCACCACCGGTGGTTACGCTGTTCGATGTACTCCGGCATCGTGGCGAGGCACGCACACGTCGCGGCGAACAGATCGGTCTGACCGCGGTACGCCTTCGCGGCGAGCGTGGTGATGAGAATCGACGGAGGCTTGGCATCGGAGTCGGCGGTGAAGAACAGCATCGCATGCCACTTGAGGATCTGCACGACCCGCTGCAGCGTGCTCCGGACCTGCCACGTGGGCACGTCGTCGACGTTGATGTTCTTGGCGAAGGACGCCTCGCGGAGCTTGGTCTGGAGCTCCGCGGATCGGCCGCGGAACCAGTCGGCGTAGCCGATCGGGTTGCTGTGCTGCCACGCCCTCAGCTGCCGATCGGTGAGGAGGATGCCGGTCGGCGGGAGGGTGACGTCCGGGATAGACGGCAGGACGTCGAGGTGAAACCCGAGTTCGGGGTAACCGAGTGTCCAGCAGCGGCGCCGCGGCTCGCAGGTTGCGGGACCGTCGCCTTGCCCGGATGAGATCTTCCACCGCCGGTAGGCATGCAGCTCGTTACCCACGAGCTGCTTGAGCTCGGCCTGGGTGGTGTTCTCCTTGCGGACCGGCATCAGGCACACGAGATCGATGTCGTATTCGCCGGCTCGCGTGGTGGGCCGGACGACGGTGCCGAGTCGAAACGAGCCCTGCGGGTAGATGCGCCACTCGAAGCCCTGGTCGGCCAGCCAGAGACCGACCTCCTCGTAGCGTTCGACGGCGACGTGCTGCAGGTGCGGGGAGATGTCCAAGGTCTCCACGGCGCCGTCGAACAGCATCGACAGCATCTTCTCGAGCGAGTCCACGTCAACGGTCCTCTCTGGTGCGGTGCGGGGTATAGGGAGCGGCGCGGTGGTCGGCGAAGCAGTGCGCGAACTCGGGGGTGGCGATGCGGCTGGCGTGCGCGGCCCGCCCGACGAGGTCGTCGGCGTCGACGCGGTCGAGAGCGAGCAGCCCGGCCGGAACGGTCGGGTCGATGCGCAGCACGCCGTGGTCGCCGAGGAAGTGCCGGACCTGTTTGGTGACGCTGTTGCTCTGGGCGCGCATCAGCACCTCGACGGCGTCGGACGCCCACGGCACCAGGCCGCCACGGTCGAGTCGGCGGTGGCGGTGCCGGACGTCGATGGTGGTGCCCAGGCTGAACACCCGGATCGCGTCCAGGGGCACGCCGAGTGGCCCGATCGCCTCGGTCAGCGCCACCATCGCCGGGTTGTTCGCCCACACGCCGCCGTCGACGAGCCGGATCCCGCCGAGTCGGACAACGGGCAGATATGTGGGCGCGGCAGCCGTGGCCATCGCCACGTCGACGGCGAGTTCGCGCCAGTCCCGGGTCAGGTGCGCGAGGTGCGGAGTGCGGAAGAGATAGACGTCATCCTCGCCCAGGTTGTAGGAAGTGATCACGAGGCGCTTGGTGCTCTCGCCGAACGTCCTTGGGCCCAACATCTCGGTGAGTGCATCCTGGAGTGGCTCGGCGTGGTACTTCGCGTGCAAGAGACGGCGGACACCTCGCATCCGACTGCGGTCGTAGAAGATCCGCGGACCGTGCTCGGCGTAGAACTCGACGATCTCCCGAGGGGTCAGGCCCAGGCCGAGACCGAGGGCGATGATGCCGCCGGTGGAGGTGCCTGCGATCAGGTCAAAGTGGTCGGTGATCCGCAACTGGAGGTCCTCCTCCAGCCGAGCGAGCACAGCCGCGCTGAACATCCCCCGCAGGCCGCCGCCGTCGAGGGACAGGATCTGAAACCGCGCGCCACTCACGCGTACTTAATATCACAACGTAGAGTTCGGTGCGTAGTGCTGAACGACTTGCGCAATGTTTCGGGTCGTCCTGCGCGCCGAGGCCGGCCCCAGGCCATGATGCGGAGTCGAGCGAGGGAGGGTTGTTGGAGAGACAGGAGTTCGTCGGCGGGCGGCTGCGGATCGCCCGGGAGTTGGCCGGGCTGACCCAAGCCGCGCTGGCGCGCGGAGCCGGGGTATCCGCTGCGGCGATTAGCCAGTTCGAGAGCGGTGCAGCGCGGCCCAGCACATCAACCCTTGAGGCTCTCGGCGGTGTGCTCAACGTCCCGACCCCGTTCTTCGCGCGGTCCCTTGTGGAGACACACGAGGGGTTCTTCCGGTCGCTCCGGCGGACGGCGGTAGCTGCGCGGCGGCACGCCCGCGCCGTCGCGCATGTCGCTCACGACGTTGCGCTCCACGCTGCCACTGTCGGCCGCCTCCCGCAGCACTCGGTACCCGCATTCAACGTGGCGCTCCCAGCGACGGCCACCGAGATCGAGGATGCCGCAGCCCACCTACGGGCCGCGTGGGACATACCGCTCGGCCCTCTCGTCGATCTCGTCGGCTTGCTTGAACGCCACGGTGTGGTTGTCATCCGGCTTCCGTTGAGTACAGCTACCGTCGACGCGTTCTCGCTGCCGTTTCCCGACCACCCCGTCGTTGTCCTCGGGGCCGACAAGGACGACCGAGCGCGATCGCGCTTCGACGGGGCGCACGAACTCGGTCACCTCGTACTGCACGGCGAGCAGATCTGGGGGCTCAAGGAGGTCGAGGATCAGGCGCACGCCTTCGCCGCTGCCCTGCTCATGCCGGCCGACGAGATCGGCCACCAGCTGCCCACGTTCGCGGACTGGCCCCGGCTGTTCGAGCTCAAGCGGTACTGGCAGGTGTCCCTCGCGGCGCTGTTGCGGCGCGCGAGAGACCTGGGGCGCATGACCCCCGCCGCGTACCTGACGGCGGTTAAGGCCGCGTCAGCCCGAGGATGGCGCCGTGTCGAACCCGTCCCGTTGGGCTCACCGGAGTCTCCCCAGTTCGTCGCCGATTTCCTCCGCTCACAGGATGGGCTCCAGACCCGGGAGTTTCTCCCGGCCGACGTCCTGATGGAGATCGTGCACGCAACGGCATGAGCGATCTGTTCGACGCCGGACGAGACGCACGCGCTGCTGCCCGAACACGAGCTCGGCTCGCAACGGTTCTTGAACGACACCCGGCTACGACGCGCTGCACACGTCAGCACTTGCGGAGGGGCAACCGGACGACCGACGTGCGCATCGTCGCGGTAGCGGATGACGATGGCCGGTTGTGGTCACGAAGGACCGGGACTTCCGCGACGGTCACCTCCTGGCCGGAGCGCCGCGCCGGTGCTGGCCGTCGCGACCGGCAATATCACCAACGCCGCGCTGCTGGCGCTGTTCGAGTCGAACTTCGATGAGATCGTCGTCGCGCTCGATGAGGCTGATTTCGTCGAGCCGGGGCCCGAGGCCATGGTTGTGCACCGGCGACGTGGCGATGGGTCGCAGAGTTGATCTCTGGCCACGGTCTTGGCCACGAACTGCGGTCCACCGGTGCCGACGATGCCCGATCCGGCGCCTGCTGATCCCGTGATGCGCCTGGTCACCAGGCATGTGGGCACCAGCGTCCCGACTACGGATCAGAAGGTTAGAGGTTCGAGGTCTCGGCGCGCCTGACCACGGGCCGGTTTCGACCGGTCCGTGGTCAGGCGCCGGTGTCGCCGGATGGAGTATGCAGCGACGGCTGTACTGTTTAGAGTTGCACAAGATCAGAAACGTGCGGGACGAGCTGCCCGACAAGCTGCTCCGCGTCGTCGAGCGCCGGATGCGCGAGGCCCACCACGCCGACTCGGCGCTGGCCGCCCAGTCGCAGCTGGAGACTCTCGCCGGTGCTCGACAAGACCCCACCCCAACCCGCCACCGGCCTCCGCGAAGGCTGGACTAGACGCTGACCGTGCTGCGGTTCGACGTGCCGCCGACGCTGGCTCGAACGTTGCGCTCCAACGCATCGAATCAATGATCTCGACCTGCGGAGACCCACAGCGCGAATGTGAAGCACTAGCGCGACGGGAAGATGGAGCTGCGCTGGGGTGCCGCCGGTATGATCGAAGGCCGGCAAGCAGTTCCGCCGGATCAACGGCCACTTGCGCCTGCCTGCCCTGCACGACACCCTGGAGCCCTGGAGCACGTCACCGAAACTGTCGGCACCACCCGACAGAATCAGACCGCCAACGCAGCCTATGATCGCTGGGCCGTCACCGAAGTTCCACGGAAGTCGGGACATCCTCCCCGGGCGGTGGACCGTCTGAATTATTCGCAGGTGCCGACGACTCTGAGGTTGGTGATCTGGGTGAGCGGGACGGTGGTGGGCTCCTGATTGCCTGTCACGGTCAGCCGGATCTGCCCGTTGTCCGCTGAGCGCAATGTTCCACAGGCGCTGGTGTTGCGGTAAGTGACCTTCAGATAAGCGGGCGGATCAGTCGGGGCCGGCGGCGCCCACCAGCTCACACCAACGCCGATCAGCAACAACACCAGCGCAGTGATCACCAGGCGGCGGCCGGCGTCGAGGTCGTCGGTGGCCCGGTCGGCAACCGCGACCTGATATGCCTCGACCGTGCCGTAGGCGCGACGAATGTCCTGGCGGGTGCTCAGGCGGTAGTGCGTGCCAGCTTGCGCGGCCAGCACCCGCCACAGCCCGACCACCGCGAGCGCGAGCCCACCGCCGATGAGCACGGTGACCAGGACTCGCCACAAGGTGGGGAGCCCCGCGGTGGTGTCACGGCCTTTGATGATCACTCCGGTGGTGACCAGGGTGAGGAATGCGGTCAGGCCGTTGCGCCAGGCCTCCGCGCTGGTCCGGACCTCGGGCAGGGATTGCCGGGCCAGGGTGGTGAAGGCGTCGCGTTCGGTCAGGCTGCCCTGGCTGGGTGCACCGCTTGGTTTGCGGGGCCGGTAGGCCGGCCCGCGGTCGGCCATTACGAGTCCCCCGCCGCAGCGTCAATATCCGGGATGGGTTCGAGTTCGATCCGGAAGCTGACTCCGCAACCGGTGGTGTCGTCCGGTGCCCCGGGATGGGTCGTACCGCATCCACAGTCAACGTCGACCGGTTCGACGTCTACGTTGTTACGGGCGGCGGAATCTGGGCGGCGGACGCCGACTAGACCAGTCACTGCCGACAGCGGTTGCCAGTCATCGATGTGATGCCCGCAGCGGGGACATTCGCCCCACACGTGGGACCAGCGCACGCCCGGGCGGAACTCCTGGATCTTCGCCTGCAGCTTCCCGGTTTGGAGGAGTTCAAAGGCACGCTCAGTCCACACGAATGCGGTGCTCTTCTCATAACGGTCCTCTGATCCGGTTCCCGCGTCCCCGCTCATCGCCATCCCCTTCCCGCCCGGCCCTTGATTCTCTGGCGCTACTGAGGTTCCGTGGGTGGATTCATGCATGATCACGAGCTCGTTCGCTCTAGATGCTTTGACTTGCGGATACAGTCGGGATGCGATCATCTGTCGAGGTCAGCGTGTCTTCGGTGGTGCCGCGCGTTGTGGAGGGCAGGCTCCTGCCCTCCACAACGCTGCCCGGAGGGGCCGTGGAGGCTCGCAGGTCCAGGGTAGCGCGTGCGCCATCGCGTAGCGACGCCGAAGGCGCCCTTGACCTGGGAGGGACGGCCCCGCAAGTTGCGCGGCGCCGTCGGAGGCACCCACAGAAACGACACAAGAGCCTGCTCTGCGGCCGACCGTAACGATCGCGATCGAACCACCGATGGTGTGACCATGCTGACTTTGAGGCCACGCGTCGTCCATCGAGTTGAAGGTGGGTCACGTTACGGGGACACCACGACGGCAAGGGGATCGATGCCGGAGGTATCGTCGCCGCGCTACGGGAGTGGACACGCCGAGCACAGCCTGCGCCTATCAGGATCGGCGCCGCGATGACTGCTCAAGCTGCGGACCTGTTCGGCGACTACCAGCGGACCGGTCGGCTCGACCTGCTCAACGCCGCGATCGACCTGTTCCGCGACGCGGTGGCCAGCGCCCCACCCAACCACCCTGACCGCCCCGAATATCTGTCCAACCTCGGGGCCGCGCTCGCGACCCGGTTCCGGCGCACAGGTCAGCAGGCCGACCTGGACGAGGCCACCACCGTTGGGCGCGACGCGGTGGCCACCACCCCACCCCATCACCCTGACCGCCCCGGGCGCCTGTCCAACCTTGCGGCCACGCTGCACGCTCGGTTCAAGCGCACCGGTCAGCAGGCCGACCTGGACGAGGCCACCACCGTTGGGCGCGACGCGGTGGCCACCACCCCACCCCATCACCCTGACCGCCCCCTCTACCTGTCCAACCTTGCGACCACGCTGCGGGCCCGGTTCGAGCGCACCGGTCAGCAGGCCGACCTTGACGAGGCCATCACGGTTGGGCGCGACGCGGTGGCCGCCCTCCCCACCGACCACTCCGACCGCCCCCGGCTCTTGTCCAACCTCGGGGCCACGCTATGGGCCCGGTTTGGGCGCACCGGTCAGCAGGCCGACCTTGACGAGGCCATTACCGCCGCTCGCGACGCGGTGGCCGCCCTCCCCACCCACCACTCCGACCGCCCCGGGCGCCTGTCCAACCTTGAGATCGCGCTATTGGCCCGGTTCGGGCGCACCGGCCAGCAGGCCGACTTCGATGAGGCCATTACCGCCGGGCGCGACGCGGTGGCCGCCCTCCCCATCGACCACCCCGACCGCCCCGGGTACCTGTCCAACCTCGGGGCCACGCTATTGGCCCGGTTCGGGCACACCGGCCAGCAGGCCTACCTGGACGAGGCCATTACCGCCGCTTTTGACGCCGTGGTTACCACTCCCACCGACCATCCTGACCGCCCCCGGCGCCTGTCCAACCTCGAGGCCGCGCTGGGGACCCGGTTCGAGCGCACCGGCCAGCAGGTCGACTTGGACGCCGTGATCGCCGTCGGTCGTGACGCCGTGGCCGCCCTCCCCACCGACCACCCTGACCACCTGTACAACCTCGAGGCCACGCTGCACGCTCGGTTTGCGTGCACCGGCCACCTGGCCGACCTGGACGACGCCATCACCGTCGGGCGCGACGTGGTGGCGGCGACCGGACCCGATCACCTCCACTACCCCAGTTGTCTGTCCAGTCTCGCTAATGCGCTGCGCGACCGGTTCGAGCGCACCGGCCACCTGGCCGACCTGGACGAGGCCATCACCGTCGGGCGGGACGCGGTGGCCGCCACCCCGCCCGATCTCCCTGCCCGCCCCGGGCGTCTGTCCAACTTCGGGGTCACGCTGGCGGCTCGGTTCGGGCGCACCGGTCAGCAGGCCGACCTGGACGAGGCCGTCAATGCGTTCAGGGAAGCGGTGGACACCACCCCCAGTGAACACCCCCACCGCCCCAGGTGTCTGTCCAATCTCGCTAATGCGCTGCAGACCCGGTTCGGGCGTACTGGTGAGCTGGCCGACCTGGACGGCGCGGTTACTGCCGGTCGTGACGCGGTGGCCACTACCCCATCCAGCCACCAAACGCGCGCCGCGTGCCTGTCCAACCTCGGGACCACTCTGCGCGACCGGTTCGAGCGCACCGGCCAGCAGGCCGACCTCGACGAGGCAATCACCCTGGAGCGCGACGCGGTGGCAGCCATTCCGCCCGGCCATCCCCGCCGCCCCGCGTGCCTGTCCAACCTCGGAGCCACGCTGCTGACCCGGTTCGAGCACACCGGCCACCTAACCGACTTGGACGAGGCCATTACCGCGTTCAGGGAAGCGGCGCTTACCACCCCCGCCGATCACCCCCACCGCCCCGGGTACCTGTCCAACCTCGGAGCCACGCTGCTGACCCGGTTCGAGCACACCGGCCAGCAGGCCAACCTCGACGAGGCCATCACCGCCGGGCGCGACGCGGTGGCCGCCACTCCGCCCGATCACCCCCACCGCCCGAGGTGTCTATCCAACCTCGGTAATGCGCTGCAGGCCCGGTTCCGGCGCACCGGGCAGCAGGCCGACCTGGAGGAGGCCATCACCGCGTTCAGGGAAGCGGTGGGTGTCGACTCGGGGTCGCCTTTGTCCCGGATGCGGGCTGGTCTGGCGTGGGGGAATGCCGCGATCGACGCCGGCTGGGTTGACTCGGCGGTTGACGGGTTTGCCTCCGCGGTGGAGCTGTTGCCGCTATTGGCCTGGCACGGACTGTCCCGAACCACCCGGGAGCAACACCTAGCTCAGTGGAGCGGCCTAGCCGGTACCGCCGCGGCGTGCGCGATCCGCGCCGGGCGCCACGAGCGAGCGGTGGAACTGCTCGAAGCCGGTCGGTCGGTGCTATGGGCGCAGACCCTCAACCTGCGCACCGACCTCACCGACCTCACCCAGCAGGCACCCGATCTGGCAACCCGCTTGGACAAGATCCGTACCCTGCTGGACATCCCGCTACCCGTCACGACAACCGAGGCCATCTCAGTCGGTGTCGGTGACCAGGTCGAACAGCTGCGTGCTACGAACAACCGTGCCGTCGAGGACCGCATGCGCCTGGCCCGCGAGTTCGATGACCTCCTCACCCAGGTCCGCGCACTGGACGGGTTCGAACACTTCCTGGCCCCCGCCCCATTCACCCAACTGCGTACCGTAGGCACCAGGGGGCCGGTGGTGATCGTCAACACCAGCCGTCACGGCTGCCACGCCCTTCTGGTCACCACCAGCGTGCAGGTGGTGGAGCTACCCGACCTCACCGATGATCAGGCAATCGAGCAGGCCAACACCCTCTTGGGTGTCCTGGCCCGCGCCACCCACCCCGACCGGCCGTTCCGCGACCGGGAGAAGGATCGGCACACCGTCTTAGACATCCTCGGCTGGCTTTGGGACACCGTCACGGAACCGGTCCTGAGCAGCCTCGGCCACACCAGCCCGCCCGCACCCGACGCGACCTGGCCAAGGATCTGGTGGTGCCCCACCGGGCCCCTCACCGTGCTCCCCCTGCACGCCGCTGGGCACCATCACCGCCACCAGCGACCCCACAACCCGGCCAGCACCGACACCGTGCCCGACCGGGTGATCTCCTCCTACACCCCCACCCTGACCGCGCTGCGACGCGCCCGGGCCGCACCAGACCCCATCGGGCCGCCTCGGCTGCTGGCGATCGGCATGCCCACCACCCCTGGCGCCAGCGATCTACCAGCCGTACCGGCCGAACTGGACCGCGTCCACATGCGCCACCCGATCACCACGCGCCTCCAGTCCCCCGCCCACGGCCACGGCCACGATCACGATCACGATCACAGCCTGCCACCAGCCCCCGCCACCCAGCCGACC
>Ga0136614_10000401_pt1 | contig 21125 bp, 21 predicted proteins | sample AntDrymUQ2792106_2_FD_106643 | JGI IMG/M metagenome (GOLD analysis project Ga0136614, IMG submission 106643) | Polar desert sand microbial communities from Dry Valleys, Antarctica - metaG UQ279 (21.06) | ecosystem: Environmental > Terrestrial > Soil > Desert | place: Antarctica: Dry Valley... | reverse complement strand
TGCTGGAACTACTCTCCCGGGATCCGTCCCAGGACGACGAGCCGAAACCCGAGGAGACCGCGACAGAGTCGAGCGAGTAGCGCCACGGCGGTTGAGCTGAACATTGACAACTAGGGGTCAAGCTTGACTATGTAGCCATGGCTACGCCCTCTAGCCGATCTCCGGAGCGCGCCGTACCGCGCCTTGATCGCCGGCAGCGTCAGCGGGCTCGGACGATTGACGAGGCTCTCGAGCACGCCCTCGAGATCATGACCGAGCACGGGGTCGGTGCTCTGACCGTGTCAGAGATGGCTCGACGCATGGGAATTCGCGGTCCGTCGCTCTACAAGTACTTTCCCTCGTTGCATGCCGTGTACGACCTTGCTTTCGCACGCGGGCTTGCCGCACACCATCAAGCCATCTGGACGGCGATCGAGCAACTGCCTCGCGGGGTGCAACGGCTCCGCGCCGCGACAAGGGCAACGGTGGCCTGGTGCGTGTCCAACCCGGCGTTGGCCCAACTGATGTTCTGGCGGCCGGTGCCGGGGTTTGCACCCTCCCCGACCACGTTTCAGGCCAGTGAGAGCGATATGGGCGACATGCGCGCCGAGTTGGCCGAAGCTGTCAGGCTCGGCCAGCTGGACGAGGCAGCCGACAGTTCGGACGCCGTTCGCCTGCTCACGGTCGTCATGAGTGGCCTGGTCTCGCAACAGATGGCCAACGAGCCAGGTATGCCGTACGTGACCGGTGCCTTCACCCGGCTCACCGACGAAGCTTTCGAAATGTTCCTAGCCCACTACCAACGCCGAGGAGGCGACCATGCAAACCCTCGATCGTGACGAGGTGTCCGTAACCATCGATGCGCGACCCGATGTCGTCTACGCACTCATTTCCGACGTCACCCGGACACCGGAGTTCAGCCCGGAGATCATCAGCTGCTCATGGCTCGACGGCGCTACCGGGCCGGCGGTCGGCGCGCGGTTCAAGGCGACGAACAAGACCAACCCCCGGCGGCCGTCGTGGAACAACACTCCCGTCGTGACCGTCGCCGACCCAGGACGGGAGTTCGCCTTCAGCCGTACCGAGAAGTTCGCCGGCACCATCATCTGGCGCTACCTGCTCGAGCCCGAAGGCAGCCGAACGCGGCTGACGGAGTCCTACACGGTCCTGGAACCGGTGAGTCGGCTCGGCTGGTTCGTCATCGAGAAGCTGTTCGGCAACCGCGACCGCCGCGGCGATCTTCGTCGCGGCATGATGGAGACATTGCGCCGAGTCAGTGCGGCCGCCGAAAGTGACCAGCGCGCCCTGGATTCCCGGATCGCCGAGCCGCAAGCAGGTTAGGTCGGCGGCGGGTGGTGCATAGGGTTGAGCAGGGCTTTCGTTGTGGGTCGATTCAGACTGGTGGCCGGAACCGGGCTCGGCTATCGCGGATGAAGACCTGCCAACCACCGTGTTCGATCTCGCGGTGGTGATAGCCGCAGAGGAGCACACCGTTGCTCTGGTCAGTCCGCCCGCCCTGGTGCCAGCCGAGGATGTGATGCGGATGTGATGGGCCTCGCACCAGGACAGCGGCTGGTCCGAGCCAGCCGCTCGCTGCGGCGCGGGTTTGCTGCCACCTCGGTGGCGATGGCAGCTGGTGATGTATCGCTGACTCAGGCGCGGGTCATCATCCGCAGTGTCGAAGACCTGCCCGATGTCTCGGTCCCGGTGTGGCCGCCTCAGGGGAGGCGATGATGATCGGGCACTGCGAGACCTTCGCCCAACAACCTTCACTCTCGCACCACTGGAAACACGGTTAGGAATGCGGCAATCTATCGTCCACCATGACCGATCGCTGGCGCCACGACGGAGTCCACGTCGTACCTGCGGATTCCCTCGACACGAACACTCCGCAGACAGCGGGAATGCTGCGCGCGGCGGCGATCTCGTACACACGTACCGGAGCCACCGCACTGTGGGCCGGCACCGTGACCATCGAACCGAACGCCAAAACCGGTGCGCACCATCACGGTGAGGTGGAAAGTGTCATCTACGTCGTCAGCGGCCGGGCCCGCATGCGATGGGGTGAGCGGCTCGAGTACACAGCCGAGGCTGGTCCAGGTGCCTTCATCCACGTATCACCGCAGGTTCCGCACCAGGAGATCAACGCCTCAGCCGACGAGCCCTTGGTCTGTGTGCTGACTCGCAGCGGTCAGGAACCGGTGGTGGTCAACCTGGACATCGCCAGCATCCAGGATCCTACCGTAGTGCTCTGGCGTGACCCGTTACACGAAGGCGCACCGAGAGAGCCTTCGCGCTCAGGAAGGTAGCGCGGCCGTACGGCGACGGGACGAAGCGCGAATCAGGGCACTCACCCCGACCACGATGAACCACAACGACATCAGGATTCCACCGACGCCGAACAAGACGGCGAGCGAATCGATGCCGGCGGGTCCGACCAATGCCGGGGCAACACCGAAGGCGATTGCGCCAATAGCGCCGAGGACTCCGACCACCGGGTGCGTCAACGTGCGCCCGCTGAGCAACGCGAGCGCGGCCAGGGCGAGGGTGAACAGCGGATAGATGATCAGGCTCATCACCATGTGAGTACTCAGCACCGGGGTGGCCGCACCGGACCGCGCGGCGTCTTCGTCGACGAAAGCAGCCAGGTGGAAGGCGCCCTCGACGACGAGCAGCACCGCCGCGAGAGCCGCCACCCACGCCGCCCGTCGGGCAGCAGGGGACGACGGCATCGAGCTTCGAGCCAGGGCGAAGAGGCCGATCATGAAGCCGATCGTGCCGGCGACGATCAAGGCGTGGGCCGGGACCCAGGTGCCCGCGCCGATGAACTCGGCGGTCGCCTCCTCTTCGGGCAAGCTGGAGTCCTCCCCGGGATGCAGCGCCCCGCCTATGAGGAACAGCACGCCGCCTGCGATGAACGCCCAGGGCCATACCGCTGTCGCGGATTGCCGGGACGCTGTTATGTCCGCTCTGGTGGCCACGCCCTGCATGGTGCCGAATGGTCGCCAGGCTGGGAAGGCTGCGCCCCGGTGACACGTAGCAGAGGCCCCCGAACCATCGGGTCCGGGGGCCTTCGCCGTGGTAGCGGGGGCAGGATTTGAACCTGCGACCTCTGGGTTATGAGCCCAGCGAGCTACCGAGCTGCTCCACCCCGCGTCGGTAGTACCCAGTCTAGGCACCCCGCGACACTTCGCCACAACCGGGGTACGAGCCTCACTTGATCATCGGCAAACAGCGGATTATCCAGCCAGAAAACCCCTCGTTTGCCGATGATCAACTTCTCCGGCGGCTGCCGTCGCTAGCCGCCGCCGTCGGCCCCTCCGCATGCTTCGTAGGCCGCTGTATAGGCGTCGGTGGCTGCAGCCAGTGCCGACTGCGCCGTACCGATCCCGGCGAAGTCCCCGGACTGCTGCGCTGCGGCCAGGGCATCCAGAGCGGCACTGATGTCGGCTGCCGCCGCTGCCACGGATGCCTGGTCGCACTCGACGGGCGTCCCCGGATCCGGACTCGGCGTGGGCGATGGCGTTGGCGCACCCGGATCCGTGGGAGCCGGGTCCGCGCCGCCGTCGGCGGCCCCCTCCCCCGCGCCGGGTCCGAAGACTTCGTCCAAGGCCTCAGCCAGGGTGTCGGCGTAGCCCACATCGCCGGCGAAATTGACCAGGACCTTCTGCAACAACGGGAACCCGTTCTCCCCGGTGCCCTGCACATACAGCGGCTCGATGTAGAGCAATCCGCCATCTCCGATCGGCAAGGTCAGCAGATTGCCGAACACGGCATTGGACTCATCGGAGTCGAACAGGGTCAGGTCCGGTCTGACCTCGTTGTTGGTGATGAAGGCCTGCTGCACCTGTTGCGGCCCTCGATAGGGCGTATCGCCCGGTAATCGCAGGACCTGGAGCTCCCCGTAGTTCTCCGGATCGGAGGATGCCGAGACGAACGCGGACAGGTTCTCCCGTTCCAATGCGTTCAGCGCACTGGTCAGTTGGAAGCTCGCCGCGTCGTCGCCAGGTCGTTGGGCGAGGATGTAGTACGGCGGCTGAACATCAGTCGAGGTGTCATCGGTCGGATCGTCGGGGACCTGCCAGAAGTCGTCGGAGTTGAAGAAGGCCACCGGATCATCCACGTGATACTTGGTCAACAGATCGCGCTGGACCTTGAACAGATCCTCCGGATAGCGGAAATGTTCCCGCAGCTCGTCGCTGATTTCGGTCTCCGGTGAGATCAGATCCGGGAACGCCGACATCCAGGTGGCCAACACCGGATCCTCGGTGTCGAACTGGTAGAGCGTCACCGTGCCGTCGAAGGCGTCCACGGTGGCCTTGACCGAGTTCCTGATGTAGTTGACCTGGTCGTTGGCCAGCGCAGTGGTGCCCTGACCGGTCAGCGAGTCCTGAGTCACCTCTCCGAGCTCTTGCTCGAACGAGTACGGGTAGCTGTTCAGCGTGGTGTACCCATCCAGGATCCACACGATCCGGCCGTCGATCACCGCCGGATACGGATCACCGTCCATCTCCAGGAACGGGGCCGCCTTCTCGACGCGGTCGCGCGGATCGCGGATGTACATCACCCGGGACTCGTCGTTGAGCTCACCCGACAGCAGGAAGTTGCGTTCGCGGTACTCGATGGCGAAGACGAGTTGGCGGAACAGACTGCCCACCGTCACCCCGCCTTCACCGTCGTAGGTGGAGTTGGTCGGGTCCTCCGAGCTGCCGCCACCCTCGGGCCGGTCGAACTCCCGCGGCTCTGAGCCTTCCGGAGCCCCGACGACCGAGTAGGTCTCGTCGAACAACTCGCCGTAGTAGATCCGGGACTGCTCCACCTCGATGTTGCCGCGGACCGGCAGGTCGAGGGTGGTGAAGTCCGGTTCGCCACCCTCCGCCCCGGCAACCACCGTGTTGGCCGGCGCGGCGACGAAACCGTTCCCATGCGTGAAGACCGTGTGCTGGTTGATCCAGTTGGTCTGGCTTCCGGTCAGCGCATTGATGTCAAGTTCACGTACGGCGACCACATAGTCCTGGGTGACCCCGTCGATCGTGTACCGGTCGATGTCCAGCTTTTCCGGGAAGCCATAGACATTGCGGATCTGCTGACGCGCAGTGAAGGTCGCCGAGAGCACGTTCGGGTCCAGGAGCCGGGCATTGGGGATGGTCTCGGTGTCGTTGCGCAGTTCCTCGGGTGTGGCCGCGGTTCCAGGGTCCTGGGTGTAATCCACGTAGTCCACATCGGAGATCCCGTACGCCTCGCGGGTCGCTTCGATGGCACGCTCGATGAAGTCCGCCTCGCGCTGGTTGGCGCTGGGCTGGACGAAGAACTGCTGCATGATCGCCGGGAACGCGACCCCGATGACCAGGCTGGTCAGCATGAGCAGGACCAGCGCGACGGCCGGGAGAACGAAGTTCTTCACCAGGATGTTGGCCAGCATCGCCACCGCGCAGATGACGGCGACGAACATCAGGATGGTCTTGGCCGGCAGCAGGGCATTGACGTCGGTATAGGAGGCTCCGGTGAACACTTCGCCCCGGTCGGAGTAGACCAGGCCGTAGCGGTCGAGGTAGTACGCAATTGCCTTGAGCAGAACGAAGATTCCGAGCAGCACCGACAGGTGCACCCGCGCAGCCACCGACAACTTCTGCCCTGGGGTCTGCAACCGGATCCCACCGAAGAGGTAGTGCGTGCCGGCCGCCGCGATCAGGGACAGCAGCACTATCGCAAAGGCGAATCCGAGCAGGAATCGGTAAAACGGGTAGTCAAAGGCGAAGAAGGAGATGTCGCGGCCGAACTGCGCATCCGTGGTGCCGAACTGTTGCCCGTTGCGCCACAGCAGCCAGGTCTGCCAGCTGCCCTGCGCGGTGAAGCCGGCGAACAGCGCCAGGACCAAGCTGCCAGTGATGATGGCCAGCTTGCGCCGCGGCTCGACGCTGCGCCGGTAACGCTCGAGGTTTTGCTGCTCCAAGGACATCGGACGGAAGGCGGGCTTGAACCGATAGGCCAGATAGAGGTTCAGCGCGACGATGGCACCCATGGCGATCGCCGCCAGCGCGAACAGCAGTGCCCGGGTCTGGATCTCGGTCCAGAACACATCGGTGAACCCGGTCTCCTCGAACCACAGGAAGTCGACGTAGACACCGGTGAGCGTGCCGACGACGACGAACAAGGCGATGAGCACCCCGGCCGCGCCGAGCACGACCTTCGCACGTCGAGAAAGGGTCGGCACCGGAAGGGGAGACCGCATCGTCACGGGTAAGGCTCCTGGGAGAGGGTCGTGCACATGGACAACGGCGCTGCTGGGAACGCCTCACAAGGCGGCCCGCTAAGAGAACTACAGGAACGGGTACGGGGTTCCCGGCCACACCCGATCGTGACCTGAGAGTGCGCCATCGACCTCAGCACGACGGTGGTGCCCGTCCCGCGCGGACGTCGGCCAGTGCGCTGAGCGCTTCGTCGAGCGTTGCAACGCTGGCCAGGCCGAGTCCCTCGGGCACCTGGAGCAGCGCCTCTGCGCAGTTCGCTTCGGGCACGAGGAAGATCTCGGCGTCGAGGTCGTCGGCCGCGATCATCTTCAATCTGATGCCACCGATCGGACCGACCACACCCTCATTGTCGATCGTGCCGGTTCCGAAGATCGGGTCCCCGCCGGTGAGGTCGTCATCCCCGACGAGATCGAGAATGCCGAGGGTGAGCATCAGCCCGGCCGAGGGACCGCCGACCTCGTCGACCCGGATCTCCACGTCGAACGGTGCCGAGCGCGCGTCGGACACGAGGACCCCGAGCACCGACCCCTCCCGGTCGGTCGCCTCGCCGGTGGTGATCGAGACGGTGGACTCGCGGTCGAGGCGGGTCCGTACCACGTCCACGGTGCTACCAGGGGGGATGGCGGTCAGGACATCGGCCACGGCGGCCAGATCCGGGGTGGCCCGGCCGTCGATCGATTCGATGGCGTCCCCGGCTCGCAGCCGGCCCTGGGACGGCGAATCGGCGCTGAGTTCCTGCACGACGACTTTGCGCGGGAAGCCGAGTTCGTCGAAGGCTGCCTGTTCGGCGGACTGCTGGGAGTTCAGGAAGTCGGCCCGGTTGGCTTCGTCGACCTCGTCCTCGGACTGATCGGGCGGGTAGATCTCCTCGCGCGGCACGATCGCGACCTCGTCGTCGAACCAACCCTGCAGGGCGGTGAAGAAGTCGATCCGGTCATACACGGCCACCGTTGTCAGGCTCAACAACCCGCTGGTGTCGTTGGTCTCGGTCCCGGTGACGGTGATGATCGGGTTTCCGCTGGGGCCTTCGCCCAAGGTGTCGTAGGTCGGACCTGGAGTCAGCGCGACGTACGGCACGGGTAGCAGCGCTCCGAGGCCGCCGAGGGTGAGCAGCAGAGCGGCGCCCACCACCAGGGTGCCAAGTCGACGGCTCACGGCTCGCCCGCAATGCTGACTCGCTCTCGCCTCACCGGTCCGAGCGTAGGTGACGACATCGCGGAACGACTGGCCAGGACATCGCGTTGGATCGTGATATGAGCAGTGATCTCCCGTTCGGTTTCGGAGCAAGCGGGCGTGAGCCCGAGCGTCGCGAACCCGGTGGCGGCCCCCCCGGCGGCAGTGGCGGTGGCGGGCCCGAGGACCTGATGGGCAAGATTCCGCTCTTCGCCGAACTACAGAAGCTCTTCACCTACAGCGGCGGCCCGGTCAACTGGGACCTTGCCCGCCAAGGGGCGATCGGCGCAGTGGCAGGGGGACATCGACCCGTCAGCGACGACGAGCGCCAGGCCGTACGCGCCGCGCTGGACCTGGCCGACCTCTGGCTCGGGGAAGTGACCGAACTGCCCTCCGGCATCACCACCGCCACCGCCTGGTCGCGGGTGGAATGGATCGAGAAGACCCTGCCGGTGTGGTCCAACCTCTGCGATCCGGTGGCCGCACAGATCGCCTCCACGATGACCGCCGTGATCCCGCCCGAGGCGGCGCAGGCAGCAGGCCAGATGGGTGGGATGCTCAAGGCGTTGGGCGGGATGATGTTCGGCGCGCAGGTAGGTCAGGCGATGGCCAGCCTGTCCAGTGAAGTCTTGACCGGTACCGATGTCGGGCTTCCGCTGGCCCCACCCGGCACGGCCGTGCTGCTCCCACAGAACGTCACCGAGTTCGGCACTGGCCTCGGGCTTCCTGAAGACGAGATCCGGCTCTTCCTTGCGCTGCGGGAGGCAGCTCATCAGCGGCTGTTCGGGCATGTTTCGTGGCTGCGCCAGCGGCTGCTGGACGCCGTCGAGTCCTATGCCCGCGGGATCACTGTCGATGTGGACGCGATGCGTTCGAAGATGGAGGAGGCGATGGGCTCGGTCGACCCGACCAATCCAGAAAGTCTCCAGGCGGCCCTGCAGTCGGGCATGTTCACCCCCCAGGAGAGTCCTGAGCAGCAGCGCGCCCTGGCGCGGCTGGAGACCCTGCTCGCCCTGACCGAGGGCTGGGTGGACGCGGTGGTGTACCAGGCCTGCGCGGAGCGGCTGCCCGGGGCAGTCAAGCTGACCGAGACGATCCGGCGACGCCGGGCCAGCGGCGGACCGGCCGAACAGACCTTCGCCACCCTGGTCGGGCTGGAGTTGCGTCCCCGGCGGTTGCGCGATGCGGCAACGCTGTGGGCGGCGCTGCACAAGGAGCACGGCATCGAGGGCCGTGACCGGCTGTGGAATCACCCGGATCTGCTGCCCAGTGCCGAGGACCTCGACGACCCGGAGGCCTTCGCCCGCGGTCACGGTGCTGGCCCTGCCACGGAGTGGTCGGTCGCAGCCCTGGACGAGGCCGGTCCGGCACCCACCGATCCCGAGCGCGACGATCCCTCCGACGGCAAGTCCGCCTGACCCCGGGCACCGGCGTGCCCAGCCGGAATCCCCCATCCGTCCACAGCGAAGGTGGGTGCGTCCCCAGCCAATCCACAACCCTGTCCACAGGCGTGCATAACTGTCCTTGACCCCGGCGGCCCTTGACCCTGGGGCGCCGGCACACGGGTTTCGATGGTCGAACCGGGGGATTCTGTGCTCAGCGGCCGGTGAAGCGCGGACTGCGCCGCTGCTTGGCGGCCGCAATGCCCTCGACCAGATCCTCGGTTGCCATGGTCAGTGGCTGGGCGATCGCCTCCCACTTCAGCGCTGCCTCGAAGCTCAGGTGACCGCCGTCGGTCAGCGCCTGTCTGGTCAGCCGGGTTGCGATCGGAGCACGGGTGGCAATGGTGGAAGCGATGTCCAACACCTTGGCCAGCAAAGTGTCGGCGGGGAAGATCTGATTGACCAACCCGACAGCCAGCGCGTCGGCGCCGCGGAGCACCCGCCCGGTGAGGAGCATCTCACGCGCAACCCCGAGACCCACGACCTCCGGCAACAGGAACGTCGAGGCCATTCCCGGGTGAATGCCCAGTGAGGTGAATGGCATTGATAACCCGGCTTCAGGTGTGGCATAACGCAAGTCGCAGGCCAAAGCCATCGCCAGGCCAGCTCCGACCGCCGCGCCATTGAGCGCCGCGATGGACGGAACGTCCAAGGTACGGATCCCCAGCCACGCCCGATAGAAGCTCAGCATCCGGGTGCGCAGTTGATCCGGAGTCATCGTTGCGGACTTCTCCAGCCAAGCCAGCTCACCGCCGGCGGAGAAGGCCTTGCCCTCGCCGGTCACGACGACCACGCGCAGGTCAGGATGGGTACGTAGCTGCCCGATCGCGGCCTGCCACGCTTCGGTGAGTTCGTCGGTCATGGCGTTGCGCCGATCCGGAAGATTCAGCCGCAGCAGCACGACTCCGTGATCGAGCCGCTCGATCACAAGCGCGTCGTCACCAGAGGGAACAGTGTCCGGAGCATCGATCTGGGCGTCGGGCATGAGACCTCCGGATAGCAGTGGGCCGGCAAGCTGGCGGTCATCGCAGGCTAACCCCCGAGGCGACGCGCCGCCCTGCGCAGCGTGCGCCCAGCGGATGCCCGCGCCGCGGCGAGTACCGTGTCCCGCGACAGCGTGCCCAAGCTGCGCAAGCCGCAGTGGGGTACGGGACTGCCGACAGCAGGGAGGAACCGTGGCCGAGACCTATAACGGCTACTGCGTTAAGTGCAAGGAGAAGCGCGACTTCGATGGTGAAGTCAGCGTGAGCGAATCGGGGCGGCGGATGGCCAAGGGCATCTGTCCGGTGTGTGGCACCAAGATGAACCGCATTCTCGGTAAGGCCTGAGCAACTCGGCCGACCGATGCCGCCGGTAACGGCGACCTTCTCGAGTCGTCGAGAAGGTCGCCGTCGCCTGTGGATGACCGGCGCGCGACGTTGCCCGGCTTTGCCAGGCTGGCGTCGTGGCCTCTCATCCCCGACCGACGATCAAGCCGTGGCTGCCAAAACTGTGGCGTGACCCAGAAACTCTCCAGATCGGGATAGATCCCGCGGGCGGCGCAGTCGTCTCGGGTGTGGACGCTGGCGCCGCGAGCTGGCTGGTCGGGCTGGACGGCAGCCGAAGCGAAGCCGAGACCCTCGCCGCCGCCGCCGCCGCTGGCCTCGATGTCGCGAACGCAGTCGGCATCCTGTCCGGGCTGCGCCGTAGCGGCGTTCTGCTGTCGGCACCGGTCGACGTCGACGACCTCGGGGACACCGGGCAGTTGTTGCCCGAGTTGGTGAATCTGACCGCTGCCCTGACCTCGCCACTGCATGGCAGCCAGGCACTGACCGCACGTGGCCGACAGCACATCGTCATCGACGGCGCCAATCGGATCGGAGTGCCCTTGGGGGCCCTGCTCGCGGCCAGTGGTGTCGGGCGACTCAGCTTCCTCGACGCCCAGCCCGTACGACGCTGCGATGCCGGCGTGGGTGGTCTCAGCCTTGACGACGAAGGCGAGCCACGCGTCACCGCCGCGCAACGTGCGATCCGCCGGATCTCTGCGTTGGAGCAGGCGCTGACCCAGGCCGCACCACACGAGGCCGACCTGCTCGTCCTGTGCCAACCCTGGACCGTCCATGATCCACTGCAGGCGCGCGGAATGAATGAGCGAACCGCCCATCTGGCAGTCGCCGTATGCCAGGGGACGGTGGTGATCGGTCCCCTCGTGCTGCCCGGCAGGACCAGCTGTCTGCGCTGCGCGGAACTGCATCGCACCGATCGCGATCCGCGGTGGCCGGCCGTGGCGGCCCAGCTGGTGGCCGCTCCGAACCGGGCGATGCACGAACCGACCAGCGTGCTGGCGAGCCTCGCCGCGGCTCTGGCTGCAGCACAGATCTTGGATCACCTGGACGGCATCGGCGTACCCGAGGTGGTCGAAGCCACCCTCGAGCTGTGCCCGCCGGACTGGCAGCTGCATCGGCGTACGTGGCCGGCCCACGCGGACTGTGGTTGCGTCGAACCCGTAGCCGAGCCGATCCGAGCCGCCGGCTGAGCCTCTCCGTCGCTCCGCGCGGCGCTGCCGCTGCCCGGCTGAGCGCCATGTTGTTGGCCAGGAGTGGAGAATGGCACCGGTGAGCCACGACTCAGGCCCCATTCCGCGCCGGAGCGCGTCCCGTACAGCTCGGCTCGCATCGCTGCCGATCAATGCCGCGGGCCGGGCCACACTCGGACTGGGCAAGCGACTCTCGGGCCGGTCCGCCGAAGAGGTGACGCTGGAGTTGCAGCAGCAGACCGCCGAGCAGATCTTCGCCGTCCTAGGTCAGCTCAAGGGCGGGGCGATGAAGTTCGGCCAGGCGATGTCGGTGTTCGAGGCCGCGTTCCCCGAGGAGGTGGCCGCGCCGTACCGCGCTGCGTTGACAAAGCTGCAGGAGGCCGCGCCGCCGATGCCGGTCAGAACGGTGCACGCCGTCCTCGCCCAGCAGCTCGGCAGTCGCTGGCGTGAGCGCTTCCTGAACTTCGACGACCACGCCGCCGCCGCCGCCAGCATCGGCCAGGTCCACCGTGGAACGTGGCGTGACGGGCGCTCGGTCGCCATCAAAGTGCAGTACCCAGGCGCCGGGCCGGCGTTGATGGCTGACCTCAACCAGCTGGCGCGCTTTGCCCGGCTGTTCGGGATGTTGGCGCCCGGCATGGACGTCAAGCCGCTGATCGCCGAGATCAGGGACCGGGTCTCGGAGGAGCTGGACTACGCCCTGGAAGCCAACGCGCAGCGCACCTTTGCTGCGGCCTACGCCGGCGACCGGGAGATCCACGTACCGCGGGTCGTAGCCAGCGCACCCAAGGTGATCGTCTCGGAGTGGATCGATGGCCTGCCGCTGTCGACAATCATCGACAGCGGTACGCAGGAGCAGCGAAACCAGGCCGGGCTGCTGTTGGCCACGCTGCACTTCTCCGGACCGGAGCGGGCCCGGCTCCTGCACTCCGATCCGCACCCGGGCAACTTCCGGCTCATGGCTGACGGCCGGCTCGGGGTCATCGACTTCGGTGCCGTGGCGCGATTGCCGGAAGGTCACCCCGAACCGATCGGGCGGATGGCCCGATTAGCCCTGGACGGACAGGCGGACGCGGTCCTCGCCGAGTTGCGCAAGGAGGGGTTCGTCCGGCCGAACATCAGCGTGGACGCCCAGGCCACCCTGGACTACTTGCAGCCGATCCTGGCCCCGATCGCCGACGACCACTTCCGATTCAGTCGCGACTGGATGCGCCGGGAAGCGGCCAGGATCGCCGACCCGCGATCAGAGGCCAACAAGCTCGCCCGTCAGCTCAACCTTCCGCCCGCCTATCTGATGATCCATCGGGTGACGATCGGCTCGATCGGCGTCTTGTCCCAACTCGGCGCCGAGGGCAACTTCCGGCAGATCCTGGAGCGTTGGATGCCCGGCTTCGGCGGCTGATCGCTCAGATCTTCTTGCGGACAACAACTACGGTGCACGGCGCATGCCGTACGACGTTCTCGGCGACCGAGCCGATGATCGCACCAGCGAAGCCACCTCGCCCTCGGTTGCCCAGGACGACCAGGTCGGCGGTGGCCGCGGCGGTGAGGATCACGTCGGTGGATGCCTCGTGGATGACGTGGGTGTGCACCTGCACGCCTTCTGGATCGCAGGTGGCCAGGGCCCGGTGCAGCTGATCCTCGACCCATGCCCCGGCCTCGTCGAAGCTGGGGACGCCTGCCGACAGCCCGCCGCCCATGTCCCGGATCACTCCCGACAGCACCCAGGCGCGGACCACGTGCACGACCTGCCCACATAGCCGGCCCTGCTGGACCGCCCATCGCATGGCCTCGTGGGCCGCCGCCGAGCCGTCGTGCCCGGCCACGATCCCGCCGGAGATCGGCGGGTCGAAGCTGATGTCCTCTGAACGAGCCACGCGCTAACACCCCTCTGGAGCCAGGCGCCCGTCCTGTGGAACTGGACGCGGACTCCAGCCTCACACACCGCACGCCTCAGGCGATCCGGTGTCCGGCACCGGGGCGAACCCATCCTCGCGATCCGCAATCACCACCGCCACCGCGGAGACGTCCAGCCGGAAAGGTCTCTGTCGATCAGGTCGTCACCCTTGTCGCGTTCCTGATCGTGGCCGTGGTGGCGCTTGTCTTCGACCGCAACATCGGCTTCACCGCAATCACCGCGGCCGTGGTGCTGACCGCCTTGTCCCCCACGGCGCAGAAGGAGCCGTCTCTCAGATCGCCTGGGCCACAGTCTTACTCGTGGCCGGTGTCAGTACGTTCGCCTCGATCCTGGAGGCCACCGGCGTACCCGATTACGTCGGCGGCTGGGCGGCCGGCCTGGGCTCAGCGGCGCTCGGAGCGTTGGTCCTGTGCTACGTCGGTGGCGTGGTCTTGGCCCTCGCCTGCTCGACAGCGCTGCTCCCGATCATCATCCCGCTCATCGTGGCAGGCGACGTGAGTGCGGTTGCCCTGGTGGCCGCGTTGGCCGTCTCCTCGACATCGTCGATGTCAGCCCGTTCTCGACGAACGGTGCGCTGATGGTCGCCAACCGTCCGGACACGATTTCCGAGGGGACCTTCTACCGGCAGATCCTCGGCTACAGCGCCATCGTGGTCGCTGTCGGGCCGCTTCTGGTCTGGGCCCTCGTCGTGGTATCCGGCTGTCTCTGACAGCTGGCGCCGAGCTCGGGCTAGAACATGACCGAGCCCCCGCCGTACATCTTCGTTGAGATGTAGGGCGAGGGCTCGGACTCGGTGATCGGAGAGCGCACTGACTCACGCTCACGCTGTCCGGTCACCAGATGGAGTTGCGCGCCATCTGCGCGCGACGTGCGGCGCGCTCGGCGCGACGCTGCCAGCGCTGGGCGGCGATCAGCCGGCGAGCGCGTGATCCGGCCAGCGCGTCGGCGCGCAGGTCTCGGATGCGGGCTCGGGCCACGTCGTTGGCGATGGAGTTCATGTCGAGGATTCCTTTCTGATCTCGGGTCTGAGTGGCGCTCGGGGCAGACAGGGAGCTCATGCAGCAATCTCCTTGCGCGGACGGCCTCGTGGGCGCTTGCGGGCGATGACGACACCTCGTTCGAAGATCTCGCCGCCCCACACCCCCCATGGCTCGGAGCGAGCCATCGCTCCGCGCAGGCATGCCTGGCGAACCGGGCACGTGGCGCAGAAGTCCTTGGCAATCTCGAGTTCGGCCGGTGTCTCGGCGAACCACAGGTCGGGGTTCTCGACCCGACATGGCAGTTCGTCGTCGGCCAGGGCGAGGTCGGCAACATCCAGGGTGATCGACCAGACGGCGGTGTCGGTCGTGGTGGCCCCGTTCACGGGGTTCACCTCCTTGTTCTTCTTCGGGACGGATCGGCTACTCGGAGCACAGGTTGATGGACGGTGCGCTGGCGGGAAATGAAAGAGGCCGCGAATCCCGGGTGGGATTCGCGGCCTCGAAGGGGACCTGCGTTGATCGTCGGATCAATGCGGTTCTCTTCGAGGCGGAATGCCGCCCTGGACCTGGGCAACCATGCGGAAGACAGACGTCTCCCCCTCGGCAGCGAAATCGGGCGCGACGAGAGGCGCCCCCAGGTACCGGAGCCGGTTGGAGGCAGCCCACGTCATGCCGTCAGCGTTACCGATGGCATTGGTCTTCGTGATCACGGGCTTTCCTCCTCTCAGACGGACCGAGCGCGCGACAGTTGTACGCGCAGGTCGGAGGGTATGCCCGGGGCCGGACAGGCCGCAATCGAATTACCGAGAACTTTCGACGGCTGTCTGAAAATCGGTGGACTCGCCGCTGACGACCGCGAGAACGGCAGGCCCGTACCGTTCCCACTTCGTCGGCCCGACCCCGCTGACCATGCGCAGTTGAGCCTGGGTTCGAGGCCGGCTCTCGGCAATGGCGACCAGCGTGGCATCGGAGAACACCACGTAGGCCGGTATCGATCCCGCCTTGGCCTGATCTGCTCGCCAGGTGCGTAGCCGTTCGAAGACTTCGGCATCGCCAGGCTGCAGGTCGGCCCGGCGCTGTTTGCTGGCCGACTTCCGGCGCCGGTGGTCTCCCAGGTCATGCTCTCCGTCGAGCGTGGTCAGGAAGCGGCTGCGGCGGCGGTTGCCCGACCCGCCGGCCTGCCGGGACCGATGCCAGCTCAGGGCAAGTCGCTGCCGTGCCCGGGTCACCGCGACGTAGAGCAACCGGCGCTCCTCCTCGATCTCCTCATCCCGCTTGGCGTGCGCGATCGGGAGCACCCCGTCGACCAGGCCGACGCAGAACACCGCGTCCCACTCCAGACCCTTGGCGGAGTGCATCGAGGCAAGGGTGACTCCGGGTACGGCGGGAGCGTGCTGCGCGGCGGCACGACCCTCGAGTTCGGTGACCAGATCCGTCAGTCCGGCCTCCGGGGTTGTGGCAGCGATCTGGGCGGCGAGGTCGACCAGGGCGGCAAGTGAGCCCCAGCGCTCCAGTGCGGCACCCGAACTGGGGGCATCGTCGGCGACCCAGCCCATCGACGTCAGGACGTCGCGGACCGAGCCGGGCAGATCTGATGCCGGTGCTGAACCGGCCGGGGACTGCGGCTGATCCGACCGTGCGGCTGCGCGAAGCAGGACCTGCGCCTGGCGTACCTCCGGTCGGTCGAAATAGCGCTGACCGCCGTGCAGCACGTAGGGCACGCCGGCTGCGGCCAGCGCCGCCTCGTAGGCGGCAGATGCGGCATTGATCCGGAACAGCACCGCGATCTCGGCGGGTGCTACTCCCTTGACGATCAACCCCAGGCACTGGTGTGCCACCCAGGCGGCCTCGGCGGGCTCGTCGGCCAGCTCGGTGATCACCGGGACCGGGCCGTCGGGTCGTTGCCCGACCAGCTCCAAGCCCGCGACCCTGGGCTGGCCGGTACGGCTCATCAGCCGGTTTGCCAGGTCCACGATCTGCGGTGTGGATCGGTAGTCGCGGTGCAGTCGGATAACCTGCGCGGCGGGAAAGCGAGCGGTGAACTTCAGTAGGTAGTCGGGATTTGCTCCGGTGAAGGAGTAGATGGTCTGCCGTGGGTCACCGACGACGCAGAGGTCATCACGATCGCCCAGCCACACGTCGAGTAGGCGCTGTTGCAACGGGTTGACGTCCTGGTACTCGTCGACCACGAAATAGCGATACCGGGCGCGCACCTCGTCGCAGGCGTCCCTATGCGATTCCAGGGAGTAGGCCGTCACCAGAAGCAGATCCTCGAAGTCCAGAGCACCCTGATCGGACTTCGCTTGCTCGTAGCGGGCGTACGCGGCAGCCACCTTCGCAAACTCCAGCGGAGCGTGCCGGTCGGCGGCCGCGGCCCGCTCGCGGTAGTCCTCCGGGGCGATCAGGCTGGTCTTGGCCCATTCGATCTCACCGGCCAGATCCCGTACCAAGGCTCGATCCGGATGTCCCCCTACCGCGGAAGCGGCCGCGGCCACCAGCCGGGCCTTGTTCTCGACCAGCGGCGGGATGGGACCGCCGAGCACCCGGGGCGCGAAGTACTTGAGCTGGGCCAGCGCTGCAGCATGGAAGGTCCGGGCGCTGACCCCGTCAGCGCCCAACTGCCGCAGCCGGGAGCGGAGTTCGCCTGCGGCGCGGGCCGTGAAGGTCACCGCCAGCACCTGGCCGGCCACGACGTGCCCGGAGGCGACGGCGTGGGCGATGCGGTGGGTGATGGTCCGGGTCTTCCCGGTGCCCGCCCCGGCGAGGATGCAGACCGGCCCTCGGACGGCCTGCGCGGCCCGCTGCTGCTCCTGATCCAGCCCGGCAATCAGCTCCACGGCCGAATACTCCCAGCCCGCAGCGACTCGGTCCGGTTCAGGGCGGGTCAGGTGAACGGGCAGCCCTGCGCTGTGGACGAGGGGAAGAGATGTCGGCACGACAGCGTTGTCTCCGATGACCACGACTCAACCGGAAGGATTTTCATGAGTTCCCCGCAGGTGACCATGTACACGACCAGCTGGTGCGGCTACTGCGTGCGCCTGAAGCGTCACCTGAACAACGAGGGAATCGAGTTCGCCGAGGTCAACATCGAGAGCGACCCGGCCGCCGCGGATCTCGTGGAGAAGGCCAACGGTGGCAACCAGACCGTGCCGACGCTGATCTTCCCGGACGGCACCGCATTGACAAACCCAACGATCGAGCAGATCAAGTCCCAGCTCGCCGCCGCCTGATACGTCTCGGACGTTATGCGCATAACGTCCCGATCCGGGCCGAATTCCGGGACGTTATGCGCATAACGTTCAGACGGGGCGTCAGGTCCAGGCCGGGGTGGCCGGTTTCTCGCCGAGCCAGTCCGTGATCAGCTGGTAGGCGATCGATACCGGGGGCGGCAGTTTCGGCCGTACCCGGTCCGCTCTGACGAGATCGGCCCGCGAGAACCAGTCGGCCTCGGCAAGTTCCTTCTGGTCGACGACCAGTCGCTGATCACCGTCCACCTGCGCGGTGAAGCCGAGCATCAGCGACTGCGGCAGAGGCCACGGCTGGCTGGTCACGTAGCGGATGTCGGTGACGCTCAGCCCCACCTCTTCGAAGACCTCCCGGGCCACCGCCTGCTCAACTGACTCCCCCGGCTCGACGAAGCCGGCCAGTACCGAGAAGCGGTCGGGTGGCCAGATCGATTGCCGGCCCAGCACACAGCGGTCGGCCCCGTCGTGCACCAGCACGATCATCGCCGGGTCGGTGCGCGGGAAGATCTCGGTCCCGTCGGCCGGGCAGTGCCGTACCCACCCGGCGTCCCGCAGCTCGGTGACCGCGCCGCACAGTGGGCAGTGCAAGGATCGGTCCTGCCACTGGGCCAGACCCACCGCCTCGACCAGCAGCCCAGCGTCCAGGTCGTCGACCTCGGCGCCGATCTCTCGAAGCCCCACCCATCGGTCGGCCCGGATGTCGCGGCTCCCCCGCGCCATCGCGTAGGCGACCCCGTCGTGCCTACCGAGATAGCTCCAACCCGCCGGCTCGGAGTGCACCGTGTCGCCTCTGCGCAGGTCCAGCGCCGGTCCCCGATCTGCCTCGACGGTGGGCACGAGGTAGTCACCGGTGACCATGAGGACGCGCAGATCGGGGTGCCGGTGCAGGGTACCGTTCAGCTCCGCCCGCCGGAGCCCATCCCGATCGTGTACGGCGCGGGACAAAGCCGGCCGTACGGGCTGGGTGTACGGCGGTGCCGCTGGCCGCTCCTGGCTCACTCTGGATTCCGGATCACGGCCAACGAGCGCAGCGAATCCTCGACAACCGTGGCATCCCCGACGACGACGGTGGCCAACGAGCTCACCGCAAGATAACGACGCGCGGCCTCCTGCACATCGGCGATCGTCACACCGGCTACGGCCTTCTGGTGGTCGGCCAGCCAGGAGGCCGAAAGACCCTGTCCAACAAGGCTGGTCAAGGTGGAGGCAAGTCCGGCTTGGGTTGCGGTAGACAATGCCAGCGTGCCCAATGCGTACCGTCGCGCCAGGTCCAGTTCGTCCTGGGTCACCGGCGCCAGCGCCATCCGACCGAGTTCGTACCAGGTTTCGTGTACGGCGCGCGCGGTCACTTCAGTGGCCACGTCGGCGTCGACGATGAAGGTGGAGCCGGCCGCGGCGTTGTCGACCCCGCTGTGCGGGCTGTAGGTGAAGCCGTTGCGCTCCCTGAGATTCTCGGTCAACCGTGAGGAGAAGTAGCCACCGAAGATCAGGTTGGCCAACTTCAGTGCGGCGTACGCCGGATCACGACGGCCCACCGCCGCGCCACCGATCCGGATGTTGGACTGCACGGCACCGGGCCGGTCCACCAGGGTGATCCCGCCCGGCTCGAAGTCCGGCAGCGTCAGGACCCTCGAGCCCCGCGCAGGACCGACCCAGTCCGCAAAGGCAGAACTCGCCTGCTTGGCCACTGTCGCCGGCTGTACGTCGCCGACGACGACAAGCGTTGCACCGTACGGCCGTGCCCGGTCGCGATGGCTGCGCCGCAGCGTGCCTGCGTCCAGCTCGGCCACCATGGACGGGTCAGGCATGGTGTGTGCGTACGGGTGGTCGCCGAACAGCCGCCGGGAACGCGCCATCCGGGCGACGACGCCCGGCTGGGTGAGCGCCATCGCGATCCGTTGACCCAGCCGATCGCGCTCGGCCACCACCTCTGCCGACGGGTAGGACGCCGACGTGAGGATCTCGGCAAGCAGATCGAGCACAGTGGACAGTCCGGTGCGCAGGACCGCCGTCGAGAACAGCAGCCGATCCGCGTCGGCCGAGACGGCCAGGTCCGCGCCCACGGCTGCGAGGTCGTTGGCAAGTTGGCGCTGATCGCGCTGGGCGGTTCCGAACAGCATCGATGACGACATCAAGGAGCCACGCGCGATGGCGGCTGCTGCGGTGCGGCTGTTGGCCATCGGTAGCGGGATGTGCAGTCGCACCTCGACCATCGGAACGGTAGGGCGTCGTACGACCATCGTGTCCAGCCCGTTGGGCAGAGTCGCGGCGGCCGCCCGAGGTGCCCGCGCCGACCGTGCCTCGATCAAAGGCGGCAGGACCATCGCGGACGGATCCTCGCCCAGGAGGCTCACGCTCGCGCCCCTGGAACCAGCTCCAGTACGGCTCGGTGCTGGGTGCCCAGCGCGGACGCCGCCGCGGCTACCGATCCGGCGTCCACCTGCGCCAGCCGACCCGGTAGTTCGGTCGCGAACTCCGCCCGGCCGTGGATCAACTCCCCGGCAGCAAACCCCTGGATACGACCGAGCACCGGGTCGGCCTGACGCAGCAGCTGCGCGGCGATCCGTGCCTGCACCCGGGCGAGCTCGGTTTCACCGACACCCTCCTCGGCCACCGATTTCAGCTCCTCCTTGACGGCGGCCAGAACCTGTCCGGCGCTGACGTCCCGTCCATGGTGGGCCTGGAACATCAGCGCTGTGGCGTCTCGAGCATCGAACGGGTCACCGAACAGCCCGAGGTACATCGCCTGATGCAGCGCCAGGTGATCGCGGTGGATGAGGCGCTGTTCCAGCCGCGAGGCGTCGGAGTCCGACATCAGTTCGCTCAACACGACGTAGGGCAGGAACCCCTCGAAGTCCCCCACCGGGTCGGGAACCCGCCAGCCGATGGCCAGCGCCGGTGTCACGGCGAGCGGATCGACGACTTCGGCGTGCCGGTCCTCGGCCAGGGCGGGCTCGGCGAAGGGTGGACGCTGCGGGGTCGTACGAGCAGGTACTCCCGCGAAGTACCGCTCTACCCACTGCGTCACCTGCTCGACGTCGAAGTCCCCGCCCACGGCTAGCACAGCATTTCCGGGCGCGTAATAGGAGTCGAAGAAAGCAGCGGCATCCTCGGCGGTCGCGCTTTCCAGGTCGACGAAGTCGCCGTAGCCGTTGTGGGTGTTGGCGAAGGAGTCGAACAGCACCTCAGGCAATTGCAACCACGGAAAGGCGCCGTACGGCCGGTTCAGGACGTTGACCCGGATCTCCTCCTTGACCACGTCGATCTGGTTGTCGATGGTCTCCTGGGTCAGCAGGGGTGCTGCCATCCGGTCGGCCTCACAGAACAGCGCCCGCTCCAGCGCGCCGGCCGGTAGTACCTCGAAGTAATTGGTGTAGTCCAGGTGCGTGCTGCCGTTGAAGATCCCACCGCTTCCCTGCACCTGGCGGGCATGCTCCAGTTTGGGTAGCTGCGCCGAGCCTTGGAACATGACGTGTTCGAAGAGATGGGCGAATCCGGTGCGGCCCAATGGCTCGCTGCGCATCCCGACGTCGTAGTACACCGCGACCGCGACCACTGGCGCGGTCGAATCCGGCGCCAGGACGACGCGCAGCCCGTTGTCCAGGGTCAGGCGGTGCAGGGG